>Ga0315912_10001982_pt1 | contig 23008 bp, 9 predicted proteins | sample VfabasoilMG_FD_204469 | JGI IMG/M metagenome (GOLD analysis project Ga0315912, IMG submission 204469) | Garden soil microbial communities collected in Santa Monica, California, United States - V. faba soil | ecosystem: Environmental > Terrestrial > Soil > Garden | place: USA: California... | reverse complement strand
CGGCTCCGATACCACCGCAGGTGGCCTTGAATGTGATCACGGCCCAGCCGAATGCAGCGGGCAACATAGCGACCGGTGATGCGACCTTCTTGACACCGACCAGCGATGAAGTAGGCCCCGGCACCTATACGGTGGTGGTGACCAACACGGTCAACCTCTGTCAGACTACGGGCACGGTTACGATCAGCGATGTAGTAGTCCCGATGGAGATTGTGAGTTTAAATCCGAAGCATGATGACATTTGCGGAACGGGCGTGGGGCTGGACAATGGATCGGGTACGATAGTAGATGTAGAGATTACCGACCCGTTCACGTTGGCAGTGACGAACGGACAGCAAGGAATTTTTGGCTACACGTGGGACGATGAGGCCACGATAGCGCTGCCGAATTTAGTGACCAACAATCCGGCCTTGACGCAGACGGGCACGATGGCCCCGGGCACGTATTATGTACGAGGCATGCGTAATGCGCAGGCAAACCCGGCCATACCCGGTATAACAGGCTCGGGCTGTTTGACAGCTCCGGTAGCGTTTACGGTATTGGACAGGACGACCGTTCCGACCGTATCGTTCACGAGCGTGGCCAACAGTTCGTGCGATGGGAATTATGATGGACAGATCGATGCGCTGGCCAACTCGGTGAAAGTAGTTCGTACGGGCACGATCAGCACGAACATGGCCACGAACATGGTGAACGGGACGTTGACGTTGTTCCAGAGCGAGTTTGCGGTGAACGATTTATTATATGATGAGACTGGGGCGTTGTTGGGCCGGATCACGGTGTTGAACAGCAACATCCTGTTAACGCTGGCTGCGCCTGCGTTGTCCACGAAGAATAATATTATTTACTCGGGCAGCCCGGGCCAGAACGCGGTATACAATTTTGCGTGGACGGTACCGGCTCCGATACCACCGCAGGTGGCCTTGAATGTGATCACGGCCCAGCCGAATGCAGCGGGCAACATAGCGACCGGTGATGCGACCTTCTTGACACCGACCAGCGATGAAGTAGGCCCCGGCACCTACACGGTGGTGGTGACCAATACGAATAACAACTGCCAGACTACGGGCGATGTTGAAGTTTTAGATATCCTGATACCAATGGCAATTACTACCGTTGCAACCACTGACGTTACTACTTGTACTCCTGTTGCGCCTAATGGTACTTCAAATGTTACCGCTGTTGACTTTAACAGTGCACCAGGCAATACGTTTGATTTTACCTATGATTGGGATACCAATGCGTCTATGACCACTCAGATTGCCTCTGGCACACCTGAATTGCTACCCATCTCAATTGGAGCAGGAGTTTATTTTGTACAAGGTACACACGATCAGGTTCCTAACCCTCCCACACCTGGAGTTACTGGATCAGGTTGCTTGACAGCTCCATTTACTTTTGAGATTAAGGATATTCATGTTAATCCCATTATTACAGCTTCAGCTGTCAACAACGATATTTTTTGCAGTATTGCTCCCACAGCAGGCGGAGGAAGTGTGATTATTAGTGATCCAACCCCTTTCGTTGATTATGCTTTCGATTGGAGAACTGGTACGGACTTCCTCACTGGTAGTTTGATTACAACGGTAGGTGGTACAGTAGGTGGAACTAATAATAAAGATGCATTAACCTTACAGGAAGGTGATTATATTTTGCAGGTTACTGACAACACCACTTTCGTAGGGTGTACTTCAAGTGCTACATTTAATATCATAAATACGCCCACTGTTGTTTCCGCAACATATACTGTTACTGATGTAACCTTGTGTAACCGCGCTACCGGACTAACGATTAGTGGTGGGGCAGAGATTACCACAATAACAGAAAACATAGCAAATAATCCTCCAAGTATTGTGCCTTTAGGTGGTTACACCTTTGATTGGAGAGATGCTGGCGGAGCATCAACACCCGTTCAAGTAAGTGCTAACCCCATCTTTGCAAGTGCCAACACAACACCGGCAGGTCAGGCTATTCCTGCAGGAACCTATTTAGTTACTGCAACAAATTCGACTTCAAACTGTGATACTGATTTGCAATTTGAAATCAAGGACCTGACAATAGGCACAGTAGAAGTTAGCTTAATTGATTTTGTTAGTCCTGAACGCTGCGTAAATCTAGCCGCTGGTTTCTTAACAGTGGATGCCGTTGACATCAGTGGCACAACCCCTGGTGCTACATTTGACTATCAATGGTTTGATGATGCCGGCCTATTGGTGCCTAGCGGGCAGCCAAGCGCAAATACAGCTACGCTTTCACCTATTGATGCTATGAGCGTTCCAGTGGCGGATTCAACCTTTACGGTTTTAGCAATCAATAATGTAAATAATTGCTGGGGTGTGGAGTCTTACAAAATACCAGTACTTGTGAACAAGGTTTTTGCTTCTGCGAGTTCTGCCCCTGTAACTTTTTGTTCTTTCGACAATGGGGAAGTTTATGCCACGATTACCAACGATAATAAATTTGAATATGACTTTGGTTGGAGTATTGGCACTGCGGCTAAACCTATTCCTGATTTTATTGGCAGTCAAGTACCTGGTTTATCGGCTGGAGATTATACTGTAGTAGCTACCGATAAGCTGGATGCTATCTGCGTAACTGACCCTATAACCGTTACGATTATTATTGATAAGGAAATCCCAGTTCCAGAAGCTGAAATGTTAAGGCCTCAAACCTTCTGCGATCCCACCAAACCAGATGGTGTGGCTACGGCCAATGTAGGTGGCAATATTTCAAAATATGTTTTCGATTGGTTTGCGGGCGATCCTGCTGTTCCCCCTTCTTTCTACCAGGGAGCAGAGGCAGGTAACTTAGCAGCTGGTGTTTATACGGTATCAGCAACAGATGCTATTACCGGATGTGGATCCAGTACTACTGTTACAATTGACAAACAATTGATCATAATCCCGAATCCAATCATCCATATAGATTCCCTGGTTACCAGTTGTGTTAAGGACAATGGTCGTCTTTCTGCATCTGTAAATGGACTTACCAGCGAATATATTTTCGAATGGGCCAACGGAGCGACTCCCCCTCCGCCAGTTGATGCCACTGGCGAGATTTATAGCAACCTGGGAGTGGGTACATATACAGTAATAGCGACCAGTCGTGTTAACGGATGTACTTCAGGGCCGACTTCGGAAGATATTATTGAGGATAAACTTATTCCTGAAATGGCTTTTGAATTTGAACCATCTACATGCGGACTGGATGATGGTTATATAACGGTGCGAGTGACAAATGGTGCCGCAGTTAAAACAATTGAGTGGAGCAGGGATGGAGTAACTATGCCGGGAGGCCCTAATCTTGAGAATGCCATGGCGGGAACTTATACTGTTGTAGTAACAACTTTATTAGGTTGTGTGGGTGAAACTAATTTTGATTTGCCGGCCGAAATACTGCCTTTCAATGGAGTTTCAAGGAAAATTGATGGGAAAAATGATAAGTTTGTGATTGACTGTATTGAAGACTTCCCGAATAATAACGTAGAAATTTTCAACCGTGCCGGAACGAAAGTGTTTTCAGCTAATGGTTATGATAATTTAGACGTTGTTTTTGACGGCAGATCGAATGAGGGGATAAGCTTAATGGGACGTGACCTACCAGCCGGAACATATTTCTATATTATTTCCAAAGGCGATGGATCAAATAAATTTATTGGGTACCTAGAAATTGTTGAATAAGAAGAGAATGAGAATCAGAACCATTTTTTCATTTGCATTTTTCATAGCTGCGATTTCAGTTCAGGCACAGCTCTACCCGGTTTATTCTCAATACTATTTTAATGAGCTCGCCATCAATCCCGCTTATGCGGGAGCTCATGTTCAGTTGAGTGCCACAACCACTTATAGAAACCAATGGATAAATTTTCCAGGGGCACCGCAAACCATTTCATTCTCTGCCCATAGTTCATTTGTCAGGGGTAAAGTTGGTCTTGGTCTCATGTTTAACGAGGATAGGATCGGGAGCTATGCTAACCGTGATATCTCGGCCAGTTATTCGTATAAAATAAAATTTCCATTTTCAACGCTTTCTTTCGGCCTTCAGGGCATGGCCTATTTTGTTGGGGCAGATTTCTCTGATCTCAACCTGAAAAATATCGATGATGCTGCATTTAATATTCTCAATCAGGTGAAGCCAAATGTTGGTGCAGGGATTTATTATCACAAAAAGGATTTTTTTGTCGGCTTCTCAGTGCCGCTTTTAATTAACAGTAACTACGGTCTTTCAGCAAACTTAACGGCTGCTATGAAACGAAACTACTTTTTGCGCTCCGGATTCATTAAGCCAATTAGTGCAAGAGGCAATGTTAAAATAAATCCATCAATTTTGGTAAGGACACAGGAGGGGCAGCCCATGTCTATAGATTTTAACGCAGCTGTTATCTTTTATGATATTTTAAGCGCAGGCATGTCTTACCGAACAGGAGATGCTGTCATTACTTTTTTAAGTTTAAAACTGGCCGATCAACTTTATTTTAATTATTCATTTGATTGGACGGCTTCACATCTGCGACCATTTTCAAGCGGTACCCATGAATTTATGCTTAACTATAGGTATAAGTTACCCGGTGTACACAAAAACCTGGCTTGCCCTACATACTGGAATTATAGAGAGTAGGTTTGAAATGAGGCATTGATGCTATTTTCAAGTAGGTGGTCAGATGTCCGAAAATCTTGGGTTTCAAAACGGGAAATACTACTCCGACATTTGGACAAAAATTATTCATTGACGTATTCCTGCACTATCCTTTAAGGCTTAGACTTAATTATGAATGTAGTATTACATGAATGTCCCAAGTGGGCATAAAAATGGCTTCTTGTGAAGTTACTTTAGGCTATTTTCCTTCATTTAAACCAATAGTCTTGTACTTTTGTATGTTGAAAACTCTGTTTTTTAACGATATTGGCATATTTTACTAAGTGTCTATTGAATTGGATAATCTTATGAAAACAAAATTACTTTTTCTGCTGGTTCTTGCGGCCATTTCAGTGAGTGCTCAGACCACCTATTATAGCAAAGCAAATAATGGAGATTGGAATGTAAACACATCTTGGACAACCTCTTCTACCCATGCAGGAGCCAATGCCGGGCCTCCGGGACCACTTGATATTGCTATTATTGGAGGTTCGGATATAATTACAGTGCCAAACGCCTTAGTAGCATCATCGGTAGCTCAAGTAATTGTGTCAGACGATGGTACAACCTGTAGTTTAATAATTGGGAATGGCGCAAATACCAATAATGCAACCTTGTCGGTTTCGACAAGCATTACCGTAAATAATGGTGGATCAATCACAGTTGGTGGAAGCAACAACACTGCTGGCAGAACGGGAAATTTAATTGGCCAGGTCACATTGGCCACATTAACATTGAATGGTAATGGTTCACTGACCGTGGGTAATACGTCAGATGAAGCTTCCACTGTTTCGGTTTCAAGTATTACCCTTAATGGAACCAGTTCAGTTATAGTTGGGGCTAATCAGAATGCCTCTCACACCCTTACCGCTTCTGGAGCTGTAAGTATAGGATCAACGGCTTCCCTTCAGGCAGGGGGAAATAATGGTGGAACCCATACAATAAACTTTCAATCGACACTTGTTAATAGTGGAACCATTACGTTTGATGATGACGATGGTAATAATGACAATGACCAGATTACCATGACGGTTACGAGTACCACCAATAACTCGGGCACAATCACTTTTGGTACAAACGCGGGTGTAAAAACATTCATTGGCGGATTAACCAATACCGGAATATTTGATGCAACCGGCCTTACCAGTACGGGAAATTTGGTTTTTAGGGGAGGGGTTTCATCTTCCACTGGTTCATTTACTGCTGGTGGAGCCACTTTCAATGATGTGGCATCAAATGCACAAACCATTGGTGGAACAGGTGCAATGTCATTTGCCAACGTAGTGACCTTAACAGATGGTACCACCCTTGGGGCCTTGGTAGTTACCAATTCCAATAGCAATACAGTAACTCTTTCCAACACAGGCGCTGCCCAATTAACGGGCTCAGCAGGTGCTGTTTGGAGGCAAGGGAGTGGAAGTACTCTTTCGTATGCTGGTTCGACTATTACTGGTATTACTTTAGACGGAAACACGAATACACCGAATACAATAATTTATACGGGTGCCACTGCCACAATATTTCCCGCCAGTTATAATAACCTCACTTATTCCGGCACAACAACAGGAACAGTTGCTACAACAACTACGGTGAATGTTTCAGGTAACCTGACATCATCGTCTGGAACTTTTACAGGTGCAGGCACAGGCACGGTTGTTTTCAATGGATCTTCGACTCAAACAATAAGCGGAATAGGCGCTTTTACTTTTGCTAATATTACCATGAGCACGGGTAGTTCAGCAAATGTTGCTGTGAACAAAACTATTACGGTGAATGGAACGATCTCATGGACTGCAGATGGACTATTGGTTGTTGGCTCAAGCGCAGATATTATTCTTGGAACAGCCGCGGCAATAACGACTCCCGGGAGCAACCGCCATATCCGATTAGATGGTTTGTCGGGAACCAATAGCAACCTGATAAGGACTACGACCAGTGCTGTTACGCAATGGCAATTTGTTTTTCCAATAGGTACAACCACGGGGGGATACACACCTTTTACTATACCCACAATTTCCGCAGGGGCGCTACCAGTAAATAATAGCACTCTTTCCGTTAAAATAATTGTTACTGGAGATTTGAATGATTTATTAAAGAGAGCCTTTAGGCTAACGGTTGCCGGAAACACTAGCGCCACCACATTTTCGGGTGGGATATTCAGATACAACAATTCAACTGACTTGTCCAGTGGAGATTTAGAAGGAGATTATACAACTGTTTGGAGGAAGGAATCGGAGGGAGCTCCGTGGACAAATATTGGCCTTGATGGCGATGTCGCTTTAAATCAATTTACGGTTACCGGAGGAACGGTTGCTTCAGCTTCATTGACCAATGGAATCTATCTATATGCCTTTGGTACGTCAATAAATCATCACAAAACATGGTACTCCTATCAATCTGGCCTTTATAGTGCCGATACCATTTGGACCCTGGATCCTTCGGGCACCACATTAGATAATGGTTTAAATGAAGTACCAACATTTGGCGATGAAATTGTTATTCTAAATGGGTTCACAGTAACAATGAATACTCAAAACCAAACACTGGTTTCCACGACAATTAATGGTGGGGGTACTTTAAATGTTTCGACCAGTACGGGGCATGACTTGGGAACGATTACAGGTACAGGTTTAATGCGCGTAAATAGCCCCTCTCTTCCAAATGGTATCTATACCGATTTTGTTTCTGTCCTGGGGGGCACAATTGAATATTATGACATTGGTGGGGATTTATCAACCAGCCAGACCACATACAATAAATTGAAGATGACCAACAGCACTGGTGTGAACATTACCTATGTGTTGGCAAGCAATATGACGGTGAATGGTACTTTTGATCTGACCACCACAGGGGTAGGGAGTACAGTAACCTGGCAAATTAATAACGCATCAAATACTCAACGATCCATAACACTTAATGGTAATTTAACACTTGGTTCAGGGGGGCGAATTACAGTTGGAACTGGAAATGAAGCCAGCACCACTCCGCACGCCCTCACTATGTATGGAAACATTACCAACAATGGAATTATTAAATTCTATGACCCGCTCGAAGAATCTGATGAGTTACCTGAGGCTAACTATGGTGTTACTTATCCGGCACCGACCATGGATATTCACAGAAACGAACTTCAGGGAAATGCCGTGACCGTTACATTCTCAGGGTCAAGTGATAGAACGGTAACTTGCAACAACACAACTGACTTCTATCGATTTGTTCTGGATAAAGGAACGGGCCAGCAGGCTATTCTTACTTTAAATTCCTCAAACACGGCCAACTTTCGATTGTTTGGGCCAGCTGATTTACCTACCGTTACCCAGTCCCCCACCAGCCTGGAATTTTCTGCAAACGCCCTTTCAATAATAAACGGCACGCTTGAGTTAACAGGGAGTATCAATATTCCCCTTCTTCAAATTGATAACTCGACAGCTGGGTATTTTCCAATACCAAGAAATGGTGCGCTCTGGTTAAATGGCGCGAATGTCACAGTTCAGATATCTGATCTCACTCCAGATGTGTATTCCGGGGATAAAGATGGTAGGATATTGATGAGCGGACTGCTGCGCATTACGGCAGGCACTCTGTTTGACGGATTTTCAAAGGGCCTTGGATCGCAAGATGGCGGTTCCTATTTGCAGGAAGGCGGTACAGTAACTTGCTGGCAGTTCAGACCAAGGGTTGGAGGAAGCAATATTTTTTCATTCAATCAAACAGGAGGCACTTTAAATGTTGGCTATGGATACGCACTTTCTGGTGGTAAGATTGACCAGTATGAAGAAGACTACAGCAGGTTTGACTTGAACAATGCCAATTCAACATTTCAAATGTCTGGTACTGCGGTTCTGAACGTTGCAAAACCCACCAATAGCGTAGACATTGGTACCAATGGAGGCTTGTTTACCCTTGGCTCATCTTCTGCAAACTATAGTGTAACAGGTGGAACAGTTAACCTATATACTGGGACAGAAAGGAGCACCCCTTTATCATACCCTGGTTATATCAATACCACCGTTCCGTTTTACAATTTGAATATTTATGAAGAATCCGCCACAACTGAAAACGCTGCGCTTCAAACAAATAGTCTTATTGTTTTGAATAATCTTACTATAAACACGGGAAATACACCAACGTTTACTACAAACAACCTAAACGTTACAGTGGGTGGTAACTTTACGATAAATTCAGGAACAACTTATGATCCCGGTACAGGAACAACCACTTTTAATGGAACGGGTGCTCAGACCTGGACACATGATGGAACAATTTCAGCATTAGCATCGGTTGTCATGAATAAATCAGCAGGTACATTGACGCTGGCTGGTACACAAACTTTTCCGAACATCACAACAGCATTAACGCTAACTTCAGGTACATTGGCTGATGGGGGAAAGACAGTTACTGTTACGGGTGCCCTCACTAATAATGCAACTCACAGTGGTAGTGGTTCAATTACCTATAGTAATGGGGCCAATTCTACCATCAGCGGAAGCAACGGAACATTTGGGAACCTGACTTTGACAACTAATTTTACTCACTCCCTAAATGGACCTCAAACAGTCACCGGAACCTTGAGATTAACTGGAAATACAATTCTGAACATTGTTGGCAATAGTTTGACCACGCTCGGAAATATATATAGCGATGGTACTACCGGGGTTGCTTTTGCATCAACTAAGATGATTATAACCAATGGTTTCCACAATGCCGGTGGTCTCACCCGTAAGGGAAGCGCGGGAGGTTTATTATTTCCTGTAGGTACTGGAAGTATCTATACCCCTAATACAATCGATGTTGCCGCAACTACTCATGGTAATATTACGGTGCGACCGGTAAATGGCGAACATCCAAATGTAACGGCTACATTACGTGGAGTACAATATTACTGGCGCGTGACAAGTACAGGATATTCGACTATTACGTCAGTTACTCACTCAGCGTACGGTTATAGTACAGCCACTGAAAATGCCCCGCCATCAGGCTTCTATCGTATAGCAAGATTTGATGCTACCGCACTTACATGGGCAACAAGCAATAGCACTTTCCTTACAAGCGCTACACCGCCATTACCGACTTTCAATACAGGAACTGGTTGGTCTGGGGTTGTTGGTGATCAATTAGATGGAGAATATACTTGTGGGGATCTGTCAGCTTTTGGAGGTGTAACCACTTACTATAGCAAAGCATCGGGTCCATGGAATTTAACCAGCACATGGAGCAATACAGGTCATGGTGGGGCGAATGCGGCATCCGCTCCTCCTTGTGCAAATTGCCCGGTAATTATTGGCGATGGAGCCACGTTTAATCATACGGTAACAATGGATAAAAACAATGTTGCCAATGACCGATCATGCGGAACTCTTACCCTAAGCACTGGTTCTACCCTCGACTGCGGTGCTTACACAGGAATGAATTTTGGAACCAATACAGGTGGGGCTGTAACTGGCAGAGGAACTTTGAGAATAAATCTTAACGTTTTTCCAGCAGGTGACTTTACTAATTTTATTGGAGCAAGTGGCGGTACCGTAGAATGGTATGCTGGACTAAAAGGCGCCTTAGGAGCTCCAACCACCAATACCACAGCAGCGATGGTTTCAAATACCTATATAAACGTTTCTCCAACGGGTGGCACTGGTTCTGGTGCCAGGTTTACCGTTATCGTGGGAGGTGCCAGTACGTTCACTTCAGTGACTGTAGCAACACCGGGGAGCGGCTATATTGTTGGTGATGTGCTTACCTTCGCTGGTTCATTATTCGGTGGTTCTGGAACTGCAACATTTACGTTGGTAGCTGGTAATATAACCACCGCTTATGCAATTCCAACCACAGGGCCTGGTCCACAGAATCTGAGCCTTGCAACGTATTATAATTTAAAGATCAGCCCTAACACCAGTGTTGATATTACATTGCCAGGCAGTAACATCAGAACCTATAATGATTTTTCCGTTAATGGAAGCAGCCTTACAGGGCGTGCTGTAACCGAGGTAACCGCAGCAAGAACACTAACCATTGATGGGGCATTAAATGTTACAGGTGGAACTTTATCGCTTGCTAATAGTACTGCTGGAACCTCTACGAGTTTCGTAATTACAGGCAATACCACAATTAGTGCTGGTGCCGCCATTACTATCCAAACTACTAATGCAGCTTCGCATACCATCACAACTTCTGGGTCAATCACCAACCATGGTGGGCTTGATCTTTATGGTGGGGCAACTACTCGTGTGGCCAATATCACTTTTACTGGAACGACTACACCCGTAACCCTGGATGGAACAAATGGATTGGGCGCAGACTTTAGTTTTATTACTGTAAACAAAGGTACTTCGCAAACCCCCACCGTTAACTTTAGTATGGCGGGAACGGGTGGAACAACAATTACTGCAACCAATAATGGCACCACCCCATGGCTAACATTGACTAATGGAACGTTTAATTTTAATACTGCTGGAAGTTATGATCTTATTAGTTCTACAGCTGGTGCTGTAACTTTTACTATTCCAACAACAGCTAAGTTGAAAGTAAATGCGGGCACGGTCAATGTAATAACAGCCGGTAATAGTACCGCAGATTTGTTTTTGAATGGCAGTCTTGAAGTCTCTGGAGGAGCTGTAACGGTTGGTAATTCCGGAAATAATAACAACAATGACATTGAATATGCTTCTGCAGGTACTCCTACAATCAATGTCTCGTCAGGTTCTTTATATGTAAACGGCTCTATCAGGCGCTCCACGACAACTATTACTGGTGCTTTAGTTTACAACCAAACCGGTGGCGCTGTTACCGTTGGGGGAAGGAGTTCAAACAACACTCGTGGTGTATTTGAAATTGATGCTAATACAGGCAGCAGTTTTACATTAACCGGCCTCACAACTTCACTTACGGTAGAGCGTCAAACAGGCGGTACAGGCTATGCGGATATCTTCATAAATCCAATTACAAGTAATGTATCAGCTACCAGCACTATCACGGCAGGGCTGAGTTCATTGGCAACCAACACTAATTTTAGGATTAATATTGCCCCAGCTATTGGTAATTTCACGGTGGTTGGAACCAATGCACACACAGTGAATATGTTTTCCAATCCAATGGTTCTGGGTGGCACGCTTACAATTAATACTCCCTCTTCTTTGGTAACGAACTCACTGAATGTTTCCATTGCTGGTGATTTAAATTGTACGGGTACATATACGGGCGGAACCAACACAACTACATTTGATGGAACAGGTTCTCAATTGGCAGCACTTTCTTCCACAAGTACCTTTAATGATGTGACCATCAGCAAAACGGCAGGAACAACATTAACACTTTCAGGCACCTCGCCCACTTTACAAAATCTGAATATTTTATCGGGGATTTTAAGCTTAGGCACTTCCCCAAGCAATCTTCCGTTTTTGGATATTCGTAATGATATAACCAACAACAGCTCGCAAATTGGAGATGGCTATATTTTGATTTTCGGCACGAACGGCATTAGCAATAGCATAACCAGTTCTGGAGGATCCTTTACCAATTTAACTTTAGGAGGAACAGCTACCACCAAAACAGTAAGTGTTATTGGGGATATGACTATCAATGGCACTCTTAATTTTTCTGTTGCTAATCGTTACCTCATGATAGGATCTAACAGATTAACATTCGGGTCATTGGCACCAGCTGTTACAGGCGCAGGTTCTACAGCTTTTATCAGGACTAATGGTGTTACCAGCGATTTGGGTGTTACGCGTAACTGGGGGTTGGGTACAAGCACATTTATTTACCACGTTGGCACGTCCACCAACTATACCCCTGTATCATTCAGCCTGAATGTAACCACAACCGGAACACTTAATGTCATCCCGGTAAATAGTGTACATCCTACCTATAGTGCTGGTGAACAGATATTAAATTATTATTGGACCGTAACCAAAGGAGCCATAGTTGCTACTGCCACTGCACCCCATACTTACACATTTCCTTCTCCTCTCATTTCTGGAAGCGGTGGGGCGCTTGTAGCAGGTTACCTGGACGGAACATTCAACCCTCTTGGTTGGACTACCTCGGGGCATGGCGGATCCATCAATACCCCGACTAACACCATAATGACTTTTGCCGCTGCACCACCAAGCAATCTTCCTGCGACTGGAAACTATTATGATTATTCTGTTGGAACTACCGCCTCATTACCAAACCCGATATTGCCGCTTTATAGCAGGGGAGCAGCTTTGGGTAGCACTGTTGGTAACTTAAGTGTGGGTGGTGCGTGGGGGACCGCGGCCAATTGGACTTCTGATATTAATGGAGTAGGTCCGCCATCCAGTGTTGCACCTACAGGTGTTCCAGTTGTTATTAGAAGTGGTGACAGGATTAACTCAGGCGCCAATGGGAAAAAAGCTTACAAGACAACCATTAGCGGATTGCTCAACAATGGGACCCGAACAGGCCATAACCTTGGTATTATTGATGGTACTGGCACTTTCCGGACGGCAACCAATACTTTTCCTGCCGGTAACTATACAGCCTTTGTGGCATCAACAGGCGGAACAATTGAATATGTTGCCCCCATGACAATGAACAGCCGGGAGGTATATAATAACCTAAGTGTTTATTCACTTTCCTCCGGCACAGTTACAATGGTTCCTGCCCCGGTAAATGGTTTTTTAACCATTAATGGTACTCTTACTGTCCCTTCTGGAGTAACATTGGACAACTCTGCAAACACCATTATTTCAATTGCTGGCGATTGGTCTAATGGTGGAACCTATGTACAAGGCACCGGAACAACCACTTTCACCGGAGGAAATTCACAAGCAATTAGTGGTACAAATACCTTTACCGGGCTTATAATCAGTAAGTCAACCGGAAATGTGACATTATCGGGAACAGGCTCCACAACTGTTACAGGTTCTTTGTCATTATCTACAGGAAATATCATTGCTTCCTCAACAAATATTCTGGCATTAGGGTCTGCCACACTTATTGGAGGCTCTGCCACCAGTTTTATAGCAGGACCAATGACTAAAACTATTGCTGGTACTAGTTCATTTACTGCGCCCTTAGGCAGTGTTTCAGCAGGCCGCTACCGCCCAGCTACTATTGCCAATACAAGTGGATCCGATAATTGGAGTTTTGAGTATGTGGGTAGCAATCCTACCTCAGCTACTCCAATCAGCTTCGACAATCAGCTTTTAAATTTTCCTACACTGGGTTCTGTGAGTATGTTTGAATATTGGCTCATAAGTCGGGCAGGAAGTACAACAGCTAATCTCTCTTTAACGTACGGAACTGGCAGCTATATCCCCCCAAATGTTGGCGTAGTTGCTAACCTTCGGGTGGCGAGATGGAATGGCACCCAATGGGATTTACCGCCTGTGGGTGGGGGAAGCACGAATGGGGCAACAGGAGGTAGCACTGTTACTGCTGGAACTGTAACCGTAACTAATGTTACCAACTTTAGTCCGGAAACAATCGCCTCGACAGACGATATATCGCCATTACCCATTGAGCTACTCTCCTTTACTGGCAAATTGGTAGAAAGTGAAGTTGAATTGAATTGGAAGACAGTTACTGAGACAGACAACGATTATTTTACAGTTGAAAAATCAGCAGCCGGGGAGAAATTCTCTGCCTTAGGAACAGTGAAGGGTGCTGGAACTTCTGTAACACCAAATCAATATCGGTTTGTTGACACCAACCCTTTTCATGGAATTTCATACTACAGGTTGAAGCAAACTGACTTCGATGGAAAGTTCACCTACTCAAACATAATTTCAATTGACTATAATGGTGAGGGCCGGGTGGCAGTCTCCATATATCCCAACCCTGCAAATGGGCAGGATGTTACAATTGAAGTTAGTGGTTTAAAAGACATATCTTCTTTACCCATATCATTTAGTGATCAAATTGGTAAAGTGCAATTTTCTGAAACAGTTCAAGTAGATTCTGCCACGGGAACTCTTAAGAAGAAAATATCAATTCAGAATATGGCAGATGGAGTTTATGTACTTAAGATTGGAACAAGCCTGGTAAGGCGTGTTGTAATAACAAAGTAAGACTTAACTGTAATAGAAAAGCAAGCAGCTGCTAATGACGATGGGCAGCTGCTTGCTTTTTAAATTCTTCCAGGCTTACCTTTTTCTCAGTAACAGTTATCAGGGATTTTACCACAGCCATTATTTTTTCGGTGCGCACTACATTGTATAGACGCATGAAGTTTTGACCGTTATTACCCTGTAAATAATTTTCAGTGATTTTATCGATTCGATCTTTCAGTTGATCAGCAAATGCTTCACCCCCAAATTGACTGATTACCATGGCTTTAGCCCGTTCCTGAACTTCAGTGGCCTCGGCAACTATTTTATTTTCTTCAGCAATCTGATTTTTGATCAAGTCTAACTTGATGGAATTTTTATAGTCGTTGAATTCTTTTTCCAATACTTCATCAGTGATAGAACCATCACCGGTATTTTTCAGCCACTTCTTAAGGAAATCTTCCGGGAGCGAAATTTTTGTGTGATCAGCCAGGTGGTGTTCAATTTCGTGCTCCAATAAATGATTAGCTTCACGCTCGTAATTGCCAGCTATAGTTTCTTTAATTTTATTAAGAAACTCATCTTCAGATTTTACGATATCTTTTCCAAACACTTTATCAAATAGTTCCTGGTTTAACTCTGCTGGAAGCGTACGACTCACAAAATTAATTTTAACTGAAATCTTTCCACTCATTCCTGCCACTTGCTCTTCAGCTACCCCTAAAGCACTCGCCTTGTCCTCATTATTTTCAAAAACCTGGTGTACATCAAATTCAATAACTTCATCTTTTTTAATGCCAAGAAACTGCTTCTGCTCTTTAGTCTTTACTTTCTCAATAATAATGTATGAGTTCTTTTTTTCTTCCGGATTTGAACCCACAATTTCTCCATAGAGAATATCGGTAACCTCACTTGCCTCGGGATAAGTGGGTTGGCCATAACGTTTGAGAGTTTCGGAGAGAGTTTCATCAATTACCTTTTTGTCTACCTCAATAACGTATTTTGGAATTTTGACTTTCGAAGATAACTCAACCTTGAAATCAGAGGCCATTCCAACCTCGAAAACAAACTCAAAGTCTTTTTGGAGGTCCCAATCAATGGCCTGCGACTTTTCCTTATTAGGCATTGGGTCGCCAAGTACTTTTAGTTTTTTCTCCTTAATGAAATCGTTCAGGGAATGTGAAATCAAGTGATTAACTTCTTCCACCAAAATAGATTTTCCAAACATTTTCTTCACAACACCTGTAGGCACCATGCCCTGCCGAAAACCTTTGATATTGGCTTTTTTCGAGTAGTCTTTTAATTTATTGCTAACCTTCGCCAGGTAATCGTTCTCTTCAATTTTAACAGTGATGAGACCATCGGTTTGCGATTGTTGGTTCAGTGTGATGTTCAAGGGAATGTGTTTTAGAGATTTTTAGTTTTAGCTTCCGGCTGCCAGGTTCTATTACTTGCTTTTGAGCAACTGGAAACCTGGCATCCGGTAACAATTTTTTAGTGCGCATGGAGGGACTCGAACCCCCACGCCTTGCGGCACCAGATCCTAAGTCTGGCACGGCTACCAATTACGCCACATGCGCTTCTAACTTTCCTTTTTCTTGAAGCTTAAGGATTTTCTTTGTAATACCTTCGAAAATCGCCTAATTTACGGTTGGCCTCTTGAAAAAGGAGTGCAAATTTATTGATTATTCATTAGCGGGAAAGCATCACAGATTTTTTTGAGAGATGGAAGTTGACGTTGCCGAAGAGAAGAAGGAGATTATTAGTCGCTATCGCAGGTTACTGCGCAAGGCAAAGCCTGTTCTTAAGGAAAAAGATGCCAAACTGATTAAAAAAGCGTTTACACTTGCCCTTGAGGCGCATAAAAATATGCGCAGGAAATCGGGAGAACCCTTTATTTTTCATCCCCTTACCGTAGCAGAAATATGCGTGGAGGAAATTGGACTGGGCACAACCTCCATTGCTTCAGCGCTGATTCATGATGTAGTGGAAGACACCGATATCGAACTTACCGATATCGAGCGAATGTTCGGAAAAAAAATCGCACGTATTGTTGATGGGCTCACTAAAATCAGAGGGGTATTTGAGTATGGAACATCCGCGCAGGCAGAGAATTTTCGAAAGATGCTTTTCACCCTTTCGGAAGATGTTCGCGTTATCCTCATCAAACTGGCCGACCGCTTGCACAATATGCGCACTCTGGAGAGCATGCCAAGAAACAAGCAATTGAGGGTTTCCTCCGAAACGATTTATCTCTACGCTCCACTAGCTCATCGGCTTGGGTTGAATGCCATCAAAACAGAACTGGAGGATCTCTATTTGAAATTTACGGAACCACCCGTGTATGATGATATTGTAAAAAAAATTGATGAGACGAAGGCTTCCCGAAATAGATTTATCAAGCTTTTTATTGCTCCCTTAAAAGACGAGCTGGATAAGCTGAAAGTTCCATACGAAATTAAAGGTCGACCCAAATCCGTTTATTCGATATGCAACAAAATGCGGAATCAAAATATTCCGTTCGAAGAAGTTTATGATCTGTTTGCTATTCGAATAATTATTGATTCGCCCGAAGAGCAGGAAAAATCCTATTGCTGGCAGGTATATAGTATTGTAACTGATTACTACACACCCAACCCCGACCGCCTGCGCGATTGGATAAGCACGCCCAAAGCAAATGGGTACGAATCATTGCACACCACCGTTATGGCCAAAAATGGTCAATGGGTGGAGGTTCAAATACGCACCAACCGGATGGACGAAATTGCAGAGAAAGGTTATGCAGCACACTGGAAATACAAAGACAATGCGTCCAAGTATGAATCAAATTTAGAGAAGTGGCTGGTGCGCGTCCGTGAGTTGCTCGAACGGCAGGATATGACGGCCCTGGAGTTCGTAGATGATTTTCGGGGAAACCTTTTCAATGAAGAAGTTTTTGTATTCACACCGAAAGGTGAATTGAAAACACTTCAGTTCGGTGCAACCGCTCTTGACTTTGCTTTTGAAATCCACACCGATGTTGGCTCAAAGTGCATTGGAGCCAAAGTCAATCAAAAGTTAGTGCCCATCAACCATGTTCTTAAAAATGGCGATCAGGTTGAAATCCTGACTTCATCCAAGCAAAAACCAAATGAAGATTGGCTTCGGATTGTGGTTAGCACTAAAGCAAAAACGAAAATCAAGGAAGCGCTAAAGGAAGATAGAAGGCACGTAGTGGATGATGGAAAGGAAATACTGAAGCGTAAACTAAAACAATTGAAGATTGATGCAACTACACGCACGTTCGACCAATTGCGAGTGTACTTCGGCATGCTATCCAATTTTGAATTGCATTACCAGGTTGGCAAGGGAATTATTGATGTGAACGATCTTAGGCGATTTAAGGAAGCCAAGGTATTGCCGGCAAAAGTGAAACAACGCGCTGCATTGGAAGATGCGCGTGCAGTGGAGAACGAACTGACCAAAGCAAGAGGGCATGAAAATGATATTTTATTGATCGGTGAAAATATGGATGTGGTGGAGTACAAATTGGCAAAATGCTGCACGCCTATTCCTGGAGATGAAGTGTTTGGATTTGTAACGGTAAACGAGGGGATTAAAATTCACCGCGTAAATTGCACTAACGCACCAGAACTTTTAGCCAATCATGGCAACCGAGTTATAAAATCGAAATGGACTTCGCAACATGAAGTGGCATTCCTCACAGGCTTGAAAGTTGTAGGCACAGATCGCGTTGGACTTATTAACGATGTGTCGAAAATAATTTCCGAAGAACTTAAAGTAAACATGAGTTCCATCTCCTTTCGTTCCGACAAAGGAATTTTTGATGGCGAAATTATGCTTTACGTGAATGATACCCGCCACCTGGATTTACTGATCAGTAAACTGGAAAAAGTGGAGGGAGTGATAAAAGTTGCCAGGTTTGATTCGAGGCTGAATTAAACCCTGTTTCATTTCGTTCAAATCATTGGTGCGCTTTTCCTAAGTTTGCATACTTTTTCATTGTTTTTAGCCTAAAAATGAGCAAAAGAGTTGTTGTTGGTCTATCGGGTGGAGTGGATTCGAGCGTGGCGGCATGCTTGCTGAAAGAGCAAGGCTATGAGGTAATTGGCATGTTCATGAAAAACTGGCATGACGACTCCGTTACCTTAAGCACAGAGTGCCCTTGGCTTGACGACAGCAACGATGCCATGATTGTGGCGCAACATCTCGGCATTCCTTTTCAAACAATTGATTTAAGCAAGGAGTATAAGGAACGAATTGTGGATTACATGTTTGCCGAATACAAGGCTGGCCGAACACCTAACCCCGATGTACTTTGCAACCGCGAAATTAAGTTTGATATTTTTTTAAATGCTGCCATTAAGCTGGGTGCTGATTTTGTGGCTACAGGGCATTATGCGCGCAAATCTGAAATAGAAATTGAGGGGAAGAAAACCTATCGCCTGCTTGCCGGAAAAGATCCGAACAAAGACCAAAGCTATTTTTTGTGCCAGCTAACACAAGGGCAACTTTCGAAAGCGTTGTTCCCCATTGGTGAATTATTGAAACCGGAAGTAAGAGAGATTGCCGCCAAAGCGGGGTTGGCCACAGCTGCCAAGAAAGATTCGCAGGGGTTGTGTTTTGTGGGTAAGGTTCATTTACCAGATTTTCTCCAACAAAAGCTGGAACCAAAGAAAGGAAAAGTTGTGGCAGTGGAGGCTGATTCCAGTATTTATAAAAATGGTAAAGAGCCAGAAGATTTAGTTCACTTAACCAAACCTTTTTTATATTCCTCTGCTATTGGTAAAGTGGTTGGCGATCATAACGGGGCTCATTACTATACCATTGGCCAACGTAAAGGCCTTAAAATGGGTGGATTTAAAGAGCCTATGTTTGTTATCGGAACGGACACGATAGAAAATATTATTTACATGGGCATGGGCGAAAATCATCCCGGACTTTTTCGCAAAGGCCTTTTTATTCCAAATGCCGATGAGCATTGGGTTCGCCCGGATTTAAAGTTGGGAGTGGGTGATTCTAAAAATTATTTAGCCCGCATCCGCTACCGTCAAACATTAGAGCCGTGCATCCTTCACAAAAAAGAAGAAGGGCTCTATATTATTTTTGATAAGCCGCAGAAGAGTATCACACCCGGACAATTTGCTGCCTGGTATGAAGGGGAGGAGTTGGTAGGGAGTGGGGTTATTGGATAACGTTTTCAGGTTACTTCGGATATTGTTGCGGGTAGGGGATAAACGATTCAATTAGTAAGTCCACACCGTTGTTGGTGAGTAAACTTAAAGTAATGATGATGCTCCCTACAATCAGGGCTACTGAAATATTGTTGTTTTTTAGTTCAGCAAATTCATCGATGGGAGTGATAAACATGTAAATAAAAATTCCCGTTGCGCATATCGTTACGGCAAATACAAATGCAAGCGCGATATAAATGGCTCCATAAGAAATAAATTTCCAGGCCAACTCCGCTGTACCTAAATCTTTACTGGCAAAAATTCTGAAAAGCGAAAGCAGTGGTTGTATCACGCTGCTCATGGTAAGCCCTACCGAAAACAGAATGGCTGCCATGAAAATACCATAGGCTTGATTGTTGGGATGGATGTCCCATTTTTTCTTTCCATAGTATTTTAAAAATTGATACGTGGAGGCCAAAATAAAAATGCCCATGCTCATCGCAGACAAAATTTCAATAATGGCAAGAAGGGTTAGTTTGGTGTTCATAGATCAAGGATTACTTTCCAATAATTTTTATTGCTCATATCGGGTGGGAGCATACCCGGCAGCCATCCAACATTGGTAGTCTCCCAAAAAGCATAGTGTTTGCCTCTGTGTTCAATATAGTCTCCGGTAACGGGGATATCCAATGCCAGCATGGAGTGCAAATATTCACTGCTGTTTAAAATTACCGGTTCGTACTCAAAGTTTCTCAATAATGTAAAGAGCAAAACGGTGCGTGTGTCGCAATCGCCCTGTAGTTTGTCTAGAAATTCCACTGGAGAGAAAATCCCATATTTCACATCGGGCACGCATGGAAAATCATCATGACCGGCACAACTGTCGGGTAGAATGTAGTGGTAGGGAATATCCTGAACGAACGACACAACCATTCTCGCAAAATCTTCCCGTCCTAATTGCAAAGAATCACGAATGAACTGAAGGGAATCCTGAATGAAAGTGAGCCTGTCTTTATTTTTATCATACAGATCGAAATACACTTTTCCCCAAAACTCTTCCTCCGTTTCCCATTGATCAATCCAAAGAACATCACGGTCGCCATAAGCTGCTGCCTCCAGTGATGAGCCTATGGCATACTGAACTGAATAAGTTTCATTGTTATAGTAGTCCAGCCACGCGCGACTGTGTTTATGAATAGTTTGGGCAGTGTCATATTCTTCGAAATCATTGGTTTCTTCCGATTCTTCCTGGTAGCTGTATTCAGCGGTGCAAGATTGAAAAGCGCTGACTAACCACGAAAGGATAATCATCATTCCAAAAAGAACAGCCAGGATGCGCTTCATTGGTCAATCAATGTATTGTCAATTTAGTGATTTTCTGAACTCCCCCGGGGAGCGGCCTGTCCATGATTTAAATGCGCGTTGAAACGATCGCGAATCGGCATAGCCGAGTGTTCTGGATATTTCAATAATTTTTATGGCCTTGTTTTTAAGTAATGAGGCCGAAAGTTCCTGACCAACCTCTGTAGTTACCTGGCGATATGTAGCCTTTTGTTCCTCCAGTCTTCGTTGTAGCGACCGCGGTGTCATGTTTAGTTTGGATGCCATCATTTCCAGCGTAGGCACTTGTCCTTTAAAGTTGGTCAGAATTTCATTTTTTATTTGATGGGTAATTTGGCTATTACTTTTTCGCACAGATGATTTTTCTTGCAACAGCTTGTTAAACATGCTCAACAGAGATCGATCGTAACTGATAACAGGAGTCTGTAATTGCTCTTTAAAAAAAACAAGAGAATTATCTTCGGCTTTGAATTTTAAAGTCGATTGGAAAACCCGCTGATACTCTAATAAATTTCCTGACTTGCTATGAGCGAATGTTGACTGGGTAGGAATAATTTTCTTACCCGATAGTAATTGAAATACATGCAGCGTTCCAGCCATGGCCTGCTCAACAGCCTGTTGCGCTCCCTGGGGAGAAATTATTACCCACGCTTGACTTGGCTCATAGTTTAAAATTGTTTTTGACCCGCTCACTTTAATGGAGTAGTGAAACATATCAGTGACAAGTGAATTATTGTCGCACACGCTTTGAAAAGCATCGCGCAGAGACCGACAACTTTGCATCAAATGGCCTACCAAACCCATGATGGATGGATTGGTTTGTTCACCGATATGAAGGCCAAGAAATGGATCACCCGTTAGTTGCAAGGCCACTTCCCAGGAGCGATAAGCCGTTTCAAACGAAACGGCAATTTCAGAATTATGCAAATCCGCTGGCTTAAGTCTGAGTTCACGACACAACTCATCCAGGCTCGCTCCATGCTTTTCAGCGCCTAATAAAATATCGCGGATGATCGGCATATGAGCAAACATGGCTGTCGTGGATTGTCCCCTTTTTGTCACAAGTTATCACTTACAAACAACTGCCCTAATCGTTAATTCGAAAAAAAATTAAAACTATGACAACAAAGAGAATCACCCAGGTATTTTTAGGCTTGATGGGCCTGGCCTTTTGCAAAGTTGGAATCGAAACGTTAATTAACCCGCAAGCAGTATTGGATGTTGTGGGAATCAAATTAACCAATCCTTCCGCATACAGTTCCATGCGTGCCGTGTATGGTGGCATGCATCTTTCCTTCGGACTATTTTGTATTTATGGAATCTGGAAGGACTTAACTACTCCACTGAAAGTTTTATTCTTATACACAGCCGGGTTTGTGGTTGGAAGATTGTCGGGTATCGTGATGGAAGGCAGACCGAATGAATTTGTCAGCACGTGGTTGATCACGGAAATAGTTTCCGGGATAGTATCGGTCACTTTGCTTTATTTTCTGAATTCAAAAGAAAAAATTATTGGAAAGATCATTCCCGCATAGAGTGTTGTTCCGACATAAAACTTAATTATAGAATTGTTTTGGGATTGGTCATTTGAGCATTGTTGAGTACTTTTAAAAACAACACATTAGCTTATGACCAATTCACCACAACTCCAGTCAAATCCTGCCATGTTGGTTTTTTTGCCACTATTTTATTGGGTTTGGCAAGATGCTGTACTTACACCCAGCGAAATCAAATCTTTAGAAAAAGCCATTAATTCGCAAGACTGGCTCACCAAAACTGATCGCGAATATTTATTAAGCCTGCTCAACCCGGCCACACCACCAACAGCATTCGAGTTAAAGAATTGGCTGA
>Ga0315912_10001981_pt1 | contig 23012 bp, 18 predicted proteins | sample VfabasoilMG_FD_204469 | JGI IMG/M metagenome (GOLD analysis project Ga0315912, IMG submission 204469) | Garden soil microbial communities collected in Santa Monica, California, United States - V. faba soil | ecosystem: Environmental > Terrestrial > Soil > Garden | place: USA: California... | reverse complement strand
GCTGGAACGACAGTCGCACTGGTGATCGTGGCCTGCGGCAGTTTGGCAGCCGCGAGGCTCTCGCAGGGGCTTGGTGGTGGGGCCACCGCTCCGAGAAGCGCGAGGCTAAGGATTCCGAGCATCGCTGACCTCCTTAGTCATTACCGACGCCGGCGTAGACGACGCCGTTGCGATTGACGTAAACGACGCCGTTGCGATTGAAGAAAATATCACTTTCCGAATCCGGACGGCGTGATCCAGAAGCGTCCGTGCCACGTCGCTCCCGGGGCGATCGTTTGAAGCTCTCGATAGGTTCCGCGTTGCGCCATGTTGATCGCATTCGTGATGCCCGCCATCGGCTCGAAGCAGATGAAATTCCGCTCAGCGGGTGGCGATGGCCCCTGCCCGCCGCGGCCTGCCCCCGACGGGCTTGGTGCCCACACGACAACCGAGCGATACCCCTCGCCGATCACGACATCGAGTCGCTGATTCTTGCCCGTGACCGTCATCGTGGCTCGACCCATTGAGTCGCGCACGAGGTCGCTGAACACGTCGTCCAGACTGTAATCGCGAAGAGGCGCGGACGAGGGGTTGGGAAAGAGCTGTTCGATCGGCATCGTCTCCCCGGTCGGTACCCTGTTCGCGTCGAGCCTCCACTGCGTGCGAGCGCCGATTGCGATCGTCCACTCGTCGCGCGGAGTATCCGTCAACTGGAAGTAGGGATGGAAGCCTATCGCCACCGGCATCGTTTCTGCGCTGGTGTTTGTGATCGCGGTCTCCACTTCCAGCTGTCCGTTCCCCAGGCGATACGTCATCTCGATCGTGTGAGCGAACGGCCACTGCTTCATCCACATCGGTTGACGTGCGAACTCGAGGCGACTCGTCACCCATGCGGTGTTGCCGTTCGAGCGCAGCGCCGTCACCTGCCATTGGTCCGTCGTTGTCAGGAAGCCGTGAATCGGGATGTTGCCGCGTACGTTCCCGAGACTCATGTCGAACGCGTAGCGCTTGCCGTTTGCGTAGAACGCTTGTTCGTCCAGACGATTCGCCCACGGACCCATGAACGGAATCCCGGTTGCGTTTGGTTGCGCCTTGAAATCGGCAATCGACTGATGCGGGAATCGCAGCACGTTGTGTCCCTTCACTCGCATCTCGAACGCGATGTTCCCGACCGACGGCAGGATAGATACAACAATGTCGGCCGTGCGATCGGTGAGCCTGACGATGTCTCCGTCGCGCACGGCGGAGTAACGCTGCGCCAGAGCCGGCGAGGCGAACGTGCTCGCGAGCACGACGAGTACAACGAGTCGAAGCGCTTTCATCGTCATCAGCCCGCGGCCCGCCGCGGCCTCCTCAAACCGAAGGCTCCAAAGCCGCGAAACAGTGTATTCTCCCGCGCATGAGAACTGCACTTGTCATTGCGGCAATCGCACTCGGAGTCGCCCTTCCGGAGACGAGTTACGCGCAGCTGTCGTCGTCCGCCAATTGGGCGGCACACTCCGCGAACCAGTACCGAGTCGTGCCCAATGTCACCTATCTCACGGCGAGCAACTACGAGTCCAAGTTGGACATCTACGCGCGGCGCGACGTCACGACACCGCAGCCGACCCTCGTGTACTTCCACGGCGGTTTCTGGGCCGCCGGGACAAAAGAGGGATCGCTCCTCTCGCTCATCCCGTGGATGGAAATGGGTTGGAATGTCGTCAACGTGGAGTATCGATTGGCGCGTGTGGCTCCTGCGCCGGCGGCCGTTGAAGACTGCCTCTGCGCGCTGCGCTTTCTCGCCACGCAGGCCAAGACCTACAACATCGACGTCAATAAGATCGTCACGATGGGCGAGTCGGCAGGGGGACATCTGGCCCTGACGAGCGCGATGATTCCGGAGAGCGCCGGCCTCGATCGTCAATGCGCGGGCTCGACGGCGGTGCCAACGGTGGCTGCGGCGATCAACTGGTTCGGTGTTACCGACGTGAACGACGTCATCGATGGCCCCAATCGCGCCAATGCCGCGATGACGTGGCTGGGCAGCCTGCCGAATCGAACCGAGATCGCGAACCGCGTGTCGCCGCTCAACTATGTTCGCAAGGGCCTGCCGCCAATCCTGTCGATCCATGGTGATGCCGATCGCGTCGTGCCGTACCAGCATGGCGTCCGGCTGCACGAAGCACTGAACAAGGTTGGCGTGGTCAATCAGCTGATCACGATTCCGGGAGGCGGCCATGGCAACTTCACACCGGAGCAGCGCACGATGATCTACTCGACCATCCAACAATTCCTCAAGAAGAACGGACTGATGGTTGCTGAGTGAAGCGACTGCTAGCTGGCCCGCTGGTATACGTCGTTGCTGTCGCCGGCACCGGTGCGGCAGCGCTGATCCGTCACGTCGTCGGTGATCTCGGCGGCCGTGGTCCGCTCGGGCCATTCTTCCTGGTCATCCTCCTGACCGGATGGCTGGGCGGATGGAAGCCGGGTGTCTTCGCCACCGTTCTCAGCACAATCGCCACGTGGTTCTTCGTCGAGCGCACTGGGCTCGCCTTCAACGATGTCGGCGACGGCATTGCGGTCGCGCTCTTCTTCGTCTTCGGCCTCCTCACCAGCTGGGTCTGTGAGATTTCTCATCGCCGGGGCCGTCGTTTGCACGCGCAGGAAGAGGATCTGCGCGCGGGACAGAAGATGCTCGAGGAGAGTGAGGAGCGCTATCGCCTGCTGACCGAGGCGCAGCCCGGCATGATCTGGACGTTGCGACCAGACAACACCGTGGACTTCGTCAATTCGGCGTGGGTGAAGTACACGGGCCGCACACTGCATGGGATCGATGCCGATGGCTGGCGCGATCTGATCCATCAAGACGATCGCGCGGCCATGGCGGCAGCGATCGGCACACCGCTCGCGCGCGGCGAGCCGCACGAAGTCCAGGTCCGCTTCCGGCGGCACGACGGCGTCTACCGCCGGGTGCTGTCGCGGGTGGTCCCTGTGAGAGACGGCAGCGGCACGGTGGTGAAGTGGATCGGTACGACGACAGACATTCACGATCTGTGGCTCGCGCGTGAAGGCCTGCGCGAGAGCCGGGTGAAGCTTCAGGAGAGCGAGAAGCGATTCTCCAACGTCGCATCCGCGCCGGTGATGATCTGGAGCTCCGGCCCGGACAAGCGCTGCGACTGGTTCAACGAATCGTGGCTTGCCTTTACCGGACGCACACTCGAGCAAGAACTCGGTGATGGCTGGCTCGAGGGCGTGCATCCGCAGGATCGCGAGCGCCGCTTCGAGAGTTACGTGCGCGCATTCGACGCGCGACAGCCGTTCACGATGGAGTATCGCCTTCGGCATCGCGACGGGACGTATCGGCGGATCCTGGACGAGGCCGTGCCGCGCTCCGTCGACGGCAGGTTCTACGGCTACATCGGCTCCGCCGTGGACGTCACGGAGCAGCGGCTGCTCGAGGAGCAGTTGCTGCAGTCGAAGAAGATGGAGGCCGTGGGCCAGCTGGCCGGCGGAGTTGCTCACGACTTCAACAACCTGCTGACGATCATCAACGGCTACACCGATCTGATGCTGGCCCGTTTCACATCGGAAGACACGACGCGCCACGATCTCGAAGAGGTACGAATCGCGGGACAGCGTGCAGCGTCGCTCACGAGTCAACTCCTGGCGTTCGGCCGGCGGCAGGCCATGCAGCCGACAGTCCTGGATATCGACGTGGAGGTGGCCGAGTCGGCGAAGACCTTGCGTCGCGTCCTTGGCCCTGACGTGGAGATCGCTGTCGAGAGCGACGGCGCGCGCGCCCAGACGAGAGCCGATCGAAATCAGTTCGCGCAGGTGCTCCTGAATCTGGCAGTCAACGCTCGTGAAGCGATGCCGGATGGCGGACGACTGACATTCGCAACCAGCGTCGTCGAGTTCGGAGGCACGAATGCGAACCGTCATCCCAAGCTCATGCCGCGGCGTTACGTGCGGCTGGCGATCAGCGACACCGGCCGCGGAATGACGCCCGAGGTGAAGGCCAGAATCTTCGAGCCGTTCTTCACCACGAAAGAGTTCGGGCAGGGCAGCGGCCTCGGCCTCTCCGTCGCGCACGGCATCGTCGAGCAGAGCGGCGGCCAGATCGAGGTGGAGAGTGAGCCTGGGCGCGGCACCACATTTCTCATCCATCTTCCGTGCGTCGCTGACGTCCCTTGACCGCTGCGTGACGCGGGCATAGGCTTGCTCCTGCGTTCACACGCCCGGAGGTCTTCGATGCGACATCGCCTCACCGTCGTGCTCGTGGTCGCAACTCTCGTGGTGCTGGCGGGCTCTGTCTCGGCACATCACTCGGTCTCCGGGCAGTACGATGCGTCCAAGCCGCTGACGCTCACCGGTGTGATCTCGAAGGTGGATTGGATCAATCCACACATCTACCTGCACCTCGACGTGAAGGATAAGGGCGGCGCCGTGACGACGTGGACGCTGTCCACGTTGCCCACGGCGATGATGCGTCGCGCCGGGCTGACGAAAGAGACGCTGCAGGGGCAGCCAGGCGAAGTCGTCACGATCACGGCGATCGCCGCGCGAGACGAGACGAAGAAGCTGGGTTGGATTTCGAAGATCACCTACGCAGACGGACATCACGTTCAACTCGGCAGAGACTGAAGGAGATCGCCATGACGCACCGATTCCCGGTCGGAGCTCTCGTCATCGCGATGGTTGTCGCGGTGAGCTGGCCTGCGGTTGCACAGGGACCGCGGATGACTGCCGATCGCCTCGCCGAGCTTGCGAAGAAGCCGACACCGCGCCTGGCCGACGGCAAGTTGGATCTCAATGGCACCTGGGATCACCTTGGTGGCATCGAGTTCGTGCGTCCCCAGAGTCTCGACAACGGATCTGTGTGCGTCGTCGGATGCCCGCCGGCTGCAGCTGCCCGTGCTGGCGGTGCTGGGGCGAGAGCCGGTGGCCCGCCTGCCGCACCACCTGCGCCGAACTTTCCGAAGTACAAGCCCGAGCTCCTCGCGAAGGTGAAGGACCTGAGCGAGCGGCAGGTTGAAGTCGATACCGCGCTTCAGTGCCAGCCGCCGGGCGTGCCGCGCATCGGGCCGCCGGCGAAGATCGTTCAGACCGCGCGCGAAGTGTTGTTCCTCTACGACGATGTGAATGGGTCGTTCTTCCGGATCATTCCTACCGATGGTCGCGTGCATCGAAAGGACCTGCCGTCGAGTTATCTCGGTGACGCCGTCGGGAAGTACGAGGGCGACACGCTCGTGGTCGAGACCGTCAACTTCAACGAAGAGACGTGGCTCACCGACAACGGTGCGTTCCATTCAAAGGAACTGAGGGTCGTCGAACGGCTGCGCCGCATCGGTGACACCATTCAGTACGAAGCCACCGCGCAGGATCCAGCTGTGCTGGTGGAGCCGTGGAAGGAACGCACGCAGACCCTGTGGTTGAGCGATCGCGAGATCGAAGAGTCACCGCGCTGCGAGGATCGAGACCTCGATCTGATCAAAGACGGCTCGCATCACGACAACCCGCGCTGATCGTAGGGCGGGTCCTGTCGTTTGGACCCGCCGGGTCTAAAGAACAAGACCCGGCCTACGGTGTCGTCAGTCTTGACATCTCAGTTTTGCAGGTTCAAGATCCGCCCACTTTATAGACCCTCACCCCAAATCGGTCGGCTAACGCACTCGTACGGGACCTCCGGAGCACGTTCTCGCAACTGAGAGAGGAGGAGTTCGTTCATGCGTTCACGCGGCAGAATCGTGATGGTGTGTGCCTGTGTCGCACTGATACAGGTGGTCGTTCCTTCCCTCGTCCACGCCCAGGCGACTCTGGCCGGTGTGGTTCGCGATACGTCAGGCGCGGTGCTGCCTGGCGTCACTGTCGAGGTCTCGAGCTCTGTGCTCATTGAAAAGACGCGCCGAGCCGTCAGCGATGGTACGGGCCAGTACCGCATTACCGACTTGCCCCCTGGCACGTACAACCTCAGTTTCACTCTCACAGGGTTCAATGCGGTCCAGCGTCAGAGCGTGCAGGTGACCGGGTCGGGTGTGATCCCGATCAACGCGGAGATGCGGATTGGCGCTCTTCAGGAAACCGTGACCGTCACCGGCGAGACGCCGATCGTCGACACACAGTCCACGCGGCGTGAGATGGTCATCGGTGCCGAAGCGCTCGCCACGCTTCCCGTCACGCGCAGCTACGGTACCTTGCTCGCCGCAATTCCCGGGATCACGACTGACAACACCTCGCGTGGCGCGATGACCGAGCCGTTCATGACGATGTTCACGTCGAACGGCGGCCGCGCCAACGAAGGGCGCATGTTGATCAATGGCCTTCCGGTGGCGGCGTCGTTCAACGGTGGCGGCGTGTCCACGTTCATCTACGACGTGGCCAACACAGACGAAATGCAGGTCCTCGTGTCGGGCGGGCTCGGTGAAAGCGAGGCTGGCGGGCCGAGTGTCAACCTCATACCCCGATCGGGCGGCAACAGCTTCAGCGGGAGTGCGTTCTATAGCGGCACTGGCGATGGCCTGCGGTCGGACAACATCGACGACTACTTGAGCAGCATTGGTCTTACGCGGCCGCCGGCGCTACTCAATCAATACGACGTCAGCGGTGCGCTGGGCGGGCCGATCGTGCGCGACCGGCTATGGTTCTTTGGCTCGGTTCGCGACTTTGGCAGCACCACGTTCACCGAGGGCGTCTTCGCGAACCTCTACGCCGGCGATGTGAGCCGATGGGACTACGAACGCGATGAGTCCGTCGAAGGGCGCGGCACGAATCGTCGAGACATCTTCTCGATCAAACTGACGGGACAGCTGAGCCCACGGAACCGCGTCACCTTTTCACACGAGTATCAGCACCGGTGCTCTGGCGGGACGATCACGATGGCCGGCGGTGGCTGCCGCGGGCGGGGCGACGATTGGATCGGTCTCGGCACCCTCACGGCCTCGCCCGAGACGTGGCCCGGGTACCACGATTTCCCGTACAACGTGACGCAGGCGACGTGGTCATCTCCACTGTCGAACAGGGTGCTGCTCGAGGCAGGCTTCTCGCGCTTCCAGTACCTGTGGGCGGGTTTTGGAATCGCGCCGCCCGACTCGCTGACGAACATGATTCCGGTGACCGAATCACAGGCCATCGACGATCACCGCGCGAACTTCACGTATCGCGGCACGTTCGATCCGCTCGGTTTCGGATGGGCGAACAACGACGCGAACCCGAACAACTGGCGCGCGTCGGTGGCGTACGTCACGGGTGCGCACAACCTGAAGATCGGGTATCAGGGCTCGTATCAACGATCGTTGCAGGCCCGCGACGCCAACTCGACGCTGTTGCGCTACACGATGAACAACCGCCAGTTGAACGGCGTCAGCTACACGCTCGCCGAGAGGTGGGAGCAGAACGATCGTACGGCGACATCCGCGCTCTACGTTCAGGATCAGTGGACGCTGGGGCGCCTCACGCTCCAGGGCGCAGTCCGCTACGACCGGGCGTCGAGCTGGGCACCTGCCGAAGGCAATGGGACGACGGAGATCTCACGTTTCAATCCCGCTCCCATCACCTTCCCTCGCACCGTGAGCGTCGCCGGCTACAACGACATCACGACGCGGTTGGGTGCCGCATGGGACGTATTTGGAAACGGCAAGACCGCGCTCAAGGCGAACTGGGGCCGGTACCTGCAGAACGCCACGAACGACGAGAACTACACCGCCAATAACCCCGCGTCCAGAATCCAAAGGAACGTGTTGACGCCGGCGCGTGCGTGGCAGGACAACGGGAACTTCATCGTGGACTGCGACCTCAGGAACCCGGCCGCACAGAACAACCTGGCGAGCGGCGGTGACAACTGCGGCGCGTTGACGGGAGACAACGCAAACTTCGGCAACGCCAATCCCAACCTGACAGTCATCAACCCGGACATTTTGGGCGGGTGGGGCGTGCGTCCCAGTGACGGACAGCTTGGCGTGTCGGTCCAGCAGCAACTGCTCCCGCGCGTGTCGCTCGATGCCAGTTACAACCGGCGCTGGTTCAAGAACTTCTTCGTTGACGACAACCAGCTCGTCGGACCGTCAGACTACACACCGTGGACGTTTACCGCGCCGCAACATCCGGATTTGCCGAACGGCGGCGGGTACCCGGTCACGGTCTACTCCCGGCTTCGAGCGATCGGCGCGCAAACGTACCGGACCTTCGAGACCGATTTCGGCGATGCGCGCACGCAGTACTGGCATGGCGTCAACGTGTCCGTGAACGCGCGGCTCGCCAACGGGCTGACGTTCCAGGGCGGGACGAGCACCGGCCGCGGCGTGCGGGATACGTGTGACACGAGCAAGAACCTTCCGGAGACCATCCTCGGAACGGGCACGGCCACGTCGCAATTGACACAGGCGGCGGCCTGTCACGTAACCGAGCCGGTGATGACGTCCTTCAGGGCGCTTGCCGCGTACACCGTGCCGAAGATCGATGTGCTTGTCAGCGCACAGATCCGATCGCTCAACCCGAACAACATCGGCGGCGTCGGCGGTGGTTCCGCGACCAACGGCGCGTCACTGAGCGCCAACTACCAGCTGCCCAACAGCGTCGTGCAGCAGATACTCGGACAACTGCCGGCTGGTTCGCTGATCAACGGCACGACCACCGTCAATCTGCTCCTGCCCGGTGAGCTCTATCCGGACGATCGCCTCAATCAGGTGGACATGCGGTTCGCCAAGATCCTGAGGTTCGGATCGACACGGGCTGACGTCGGTGTCGATCTCTACAACCTGTTCAACACCAACGACACGACGACGTTCGACGCGAATTTTGCCTATGCGACCAGCGGCGCGACCTGGCTGCAGCCGACGGCGATCGTGCCGCCGCGGTTCGCACGGTTCAATGTGACGTTTAGCTTCTGATGCTTGAAGTAGGCGGTAGGCAGTAGACGGTAGGCAATGCCTACTGCATACCGCCTACTGCCTACTTCGTAGTCCCCGAAACAGCACGATGTCGCTCGCGATGCGCGCGCGAGCGACAGCGAGACGTTTGCCGTCTGCGGAGTAGGCGAAGTCCCAGATCTGCTCGCCGTCGGCGGGGAAGTGCGTGAGCTGACGAGGAGCACTTCCGTCGATTGGTTGCACCCACAGATCAGACTGTGTTCGCGGATCGATGTAGGCGAGGGCGCTCCCGTCTGGCATCCAGTGCATTTCCGTCGATGGTGTACGCAGTATCGTTCTCGACGCGCACGATTCGAGATCGCACACCGCGACTGCCGGTTGATTCTGTTCGTCGAATGCCGTGAACGCGATTTTGCGGCCATCGGGCGAGATCTCCGCGCCACCCTGGCGCGCCCCCGCCGCTGTGATCTCGCGCACGTTGCTCGGGTTGTCCACGGAGATGATTCGCAGCGGCGCTCCCTTGGGTCCGGTGGCGTCGACGAAGGCGAGGAACCGTCCGTCCGGTGAAAGCCGCCCAATGGTGATGGGGCCGAAGTTGCCTACCGATGACAGAAGGTCACGCTTCGTGCCGTCTGCTTTCCACAGCTCGCCGGTGTCGTAGTCGAAGTACACGAGCCTGGTGCCGTCACGGCTCACACTGGGATTCCCCGCGCCTGGCGCGAGGACTTCCGGGGCCTTCGTTGATGCACGCCACCTCGTGAGCGCAAACCTGCCGGACGATGTGGACGGATAGACGAGATCTTCTCCCATCCATCGGATTCGGAAACCGATGGGGCCTTTCGCCGGCGTCGCCGGCACTGTTTGCGTCCACCGCTCGTCGCTGGTATCGCTTGTCCAAATGCTGAAGGACGCCTCACTACGCGCAACCACCAGACGGCTGCGATCGCCCGTGAGGGTCGGGCCGACGTATTGGTTCGTGTCGTTGGTGAGGCGACGCAACGCGCCGTCCGGATAAGACATCAACCAGAGTTGGAGTGGCGCGCTCGACCGATCGAGCATGCTCAGAAGCAGCGTGCGCTCGTCCAGCCAGGTCAGCCCAGTTCCCAGCAGCGGAGGCCCGACATCCACGCTCTGCTCCGCACCGGTCTTCACATCGACGAAGACAACCTGTCCCGTTGCTCCCTCTCCGCCTTTGGCGCCGAGGGCGGCGATGGTCGCGCCGCTTGGAGACCAGGCCGGCGCGAAACTCTGGCCCACCGCAACAGTCAAGAAACCCAGGGGCCGCTGTCGAGTGGCGACGGCGCGCTCGTTGCTGCCGTCGCTCGCGGCGACGACCAGTTCAGTCTGGCCGGGTGAGGCCACGCGGGTAAACGCCAACTGGCGACCGTCGGGAGAGAAGCCAACGCGACCGGCGGCGCCTGACAGCAGGCGCCGCGGAGATCCACCGAGAAACGCAATCTGCCAGAGTTCGGGTGGCTGTTGCACTTCTTGTTTCACATAGTTGACGAACGTGCCGTCCGGAGTCACCGTCGCGCCGAGGATGCTCACACCCGGCTCCGCTGCCACAATCTCGACGTTGCTCCCGGTGGCCACCTGGCGAACTCGCAGGCTGGTCTGGCCCCCCGCACTCTCGATGTAGGCAACATAGTTGCCGTCGGGGGAGATCGCCGGGAGACCGGCAGTGCCACTCGTCGTCAGCGGCTCGACCTGGAGGTCGGCAATCGAAGGAGTCGTCGCGTCCGAGGGAGAGTTACCGCTTCCGCGTGGAGTCATCACGTAGGCCGCACCCGCGATAGCCGCGATGATCAACGCCCCGGCACCGAGCACAGCACCGCGATGACGGCTCATGATGCCGGCCATCAGTTGCGCATCCGACGAACTCGGAGGTGGAGCAATGGTGCTCAACGGTGCGGTGGCGGCGGGGCTCGTGCCGGACACCGAAACGCTCGGTGCGCCCGACTCGGGTGGTCGCGCTCCCGTCAGCTCGCGCTTCAACCGCGTCAGCTCGGCGCGCACCTCGGATGCTGTCTGCGTGCGCACCTCACGATCTTTCTCGAGCAGCGTCAGGATTGCCTGCTCGAATCGGACGGGGATGTCCGGCTGTATTTCTCGCGGCGAGGCAGGTTGCTCGTGGAGGATCGCCGCTGACGTCACCGCGCTCGTCGTTCCCGAGAACGCGCGTTTGCCGGTGGCCATCTCGTAGAGCACGAGTCCCAGCGAGAAGAGATCGCTGCGCGCGTCGAGTGGCTGGCCGCGCAACTGTTCGGGCGACATGTATGCCACGGTGCCGACCGTCACTCCGGCATCCGTCAGCGGCGTGTGACCCGAGAGTGTCGGGAACTGGGTCACGGCGACATCGGATTGTGTCACCGTCTCGCTGATGCGCGCGAGCCCGAAGTCCAGGATCTTCGGCCCGCGCGGTGTGAGCACGATGTTGGCGGGCTTGAGATCGCGATGGACGATCCCCTTCGCATGTGCTGAGGCGAGCGCATCGGCGAGCGCGAGTCCGATTTCGAGCAGTGACGACACATCGAGTCGCCCGTACGCCAGACGCTGGTGCAGCGTCTCGCCCTCGAGCAGTTCCATGACCAGGAACGGCACGGGCGATGTGCCGACGTCGTAGACGGCGCAAATCCCGGGATGATTGAGCGACGCGATCGCCTTGGCCTCGCGCTCGAATCGCTCGAGCGCCTGGGCCGACACGACGCCTGCCGCGAGTACCTTGATTGCGACGTCACGATCGAGACGTGTATCGCGAGCGCGATACACCTCGCCCATACCGCCCGCACCTAAGGGCGCAAGGATCTCGTAGGGACCGAGCCGGGTACCGGGGTCGAGCGCCACGCGCTACTTGGTCTTTGGCGTCAATCGCACGATCGACGCTCCCTGGAGGATATAGATCGATCCATCGGGCGCCTGCCGGACTTCGCGAACGCGCTGCTTGTCAGCGGTGAGGAGTTGTTCCTCGGCGGCCACGCGCTCGCCATTGAGGACGAGACGCACGAGATGCTGTCCGGCCATGGCGCCGATGAACAGGTTGCCCTTCCATTCGGGGAACATGTCGCCTGTGTAAAACATCATTCCGGATGGTGCAATCGATGGCACCCAGTAGTAGATCGGCTCCTCGACGTCCGCCCTCGATGTCGCGCCGTCGCCGACGCGCACGTTCTTGCGCCCATCCGATTGTCGCGCGTCGTACTGACGTCCGTATGACACGTCAGGCCAGCCATAGTCCTTGCCGGCGCGAACGATGTTGATCTCGTCGCCACCCTGCGGACCGTGATCGATCATCCAGAGCTCGCCCGTCTGTGGATTGAGCGCGGCGCCTTCCGGATCCTTGAAGCCGTGCGCGAAGGTCTCGGGCAGCACCGTCGCTCGCGTGAGCCACGGGTTGTCCTTTGGGATAGAGCCGTCGCGATTGATACGGATCACCCGGCCGGTGAAGTTGCGGCGGATGTCCGGATTGTCCGCGAACGTGTGCTCGACGCCATCGAGGTCGGAATCGTAGAAGCGGAAGCGGTCTGCGCCGCCAACGAGCAGCGTGCCGTCGCGTGCGATCACGATGCGCCGTTCGACGCCTTCGGCGAGGACATCCACATCTTCCAGCCGCGAATTGTCCACGCTCAGCTTTGCCCGTGCCACCCGCTCAGCACCAAGCTGCATCGTCCGCCGTTCAGTAAACGGCTTCGTCCAGACGCGCTCGTAGAAGAACTCGATTGGCCACGACGCAGGTGCCTCACCCTTCGGCGGTGCGAAGTAGGTGAAGTAGAGCGTCCGGTTCCTGGCGAAGTCGGGATCGAGGACGACGTCATGCAGTCCCTGTGCGGCGACAGACTTGACGCCCGGCACGCCTTCGAGCGGCGCGGAGACGACGCCTTCGGCCCTCACGATTCGCATCGTGCCGCCGTTCTGCGTCACGAGGAGGTTGCCGTCGGGCAGGAACGCGATCGCCCACGCGCCGGTCAGCCCGGTCGCGATTGTCTGCGTGTTGAACGGCGCCGATGGCTTGGCCGGTTTCGGCGCATCTGTTTGCCCGGCGAACGCGGGCTTCGGTTCAGGCGATTGCGCGCTGAGACTCGCGAGAAGTCCCACCGTCAACGACGCGATGGCATAGATCGACTTTTTCATATGAATCTCAGTCACCGTAGGCCGGGTCTTGTTCGTTAGACCCGGCGGGTCCACAGTTCAGGACCCGCCCTACGGCGTCGTGCCCTACGGCGCAGTGCACTTCCAATTCGCTGCGTCCTTCATGTTGCCCGTGCCGTTGTATTTCGCGTACTGCGGATACGCGCAGAGCGGGCGGCTCAATCCACTCTCTGGATTGAACGCCGTGATCTCAGTCGGCATGGTTCCCTTTTCGCGCCACGCCTCGAGCGTGCCGATCGTGTCGAACGTGTTCGGGCCAACTCCGCCGCGGCAGTGGCCCATCCCCGGGACCATGAAGAGCCGCGTGACGTCCTGCTTCTTGCCCATCTTGTCGATGACGCTCTCGTAGTAGGCGACGGTGTTCTCCGGTGTAATCGTGGTATCGCCCCAGCCGGCATACAACAGCAGCTTGCCACCGCGCGCCTTGAACTTCGTGAGATCCGGATCGTTGGCATCGACGAAGCCGACTGTGGCGTCGATGATCGGCATGTCGCGATCCAGGTTGAATGACGTCTTCCAGTCGTACTTCTCGTTCTGGAATCCCCAGATGCGAACCGTGTCGTAACCACCGCCAGGTACATCCGTCGGAGGCGCCAACGCCGGTAACGGATTGCTCAAGGCCTGGCCCGAGAAGATCAATTCGCCCTTGCTGTTCTTCACGCCGCCGTAGAAGGTCTCGACAGTCTTGAGCTGCGCGGTTGTCAGGCAGCCTTCCGTGTCTTCACCCGAGCAGGCGAGCTTGGAGAAGTCGAAGCTGCACGCCCGCGGGTTGTTGACGAAGCCCTCTTTGTTCTGATCGCAGGCATTCATCAGTGCCTTCGACACCATCTCCGCCTTCTTCGCTGGGATCGCGCCTTCGGGATGCCGCGCAAGCTCGATACTCCTCGCGACACCAGCCGTGTGTTGATGGATGTGCCTGTTGGCGAGCGCGCCGGCGATGATGCCGTCGAAGTCGTCGGGGAATCGCTGCGCGGCCATCACGCCCTGTCGTCCGCCGGTTGAGCACCCTTTGTAGTACGAGAACTGGGGCGCCTTGCCGTAGAACTCGTCGATCAGCCGCTTCGACGTCACCGTCATCTCGTGCATCGCGCGATGCGAGAAGTCGACGATCTTCTCGGGGTGGCCGAGTGCGAACATCCCGTTCGGTCCATCTGCGGCGGTGTGACCGGTATCGTTACCGGCGGTTGCGTAGCCACGGCGCAGGGCTACCTGCATGTCGCCGAAGCCTTGAATCGACCCTCCGAAGCCGCCGTTGCCGACGGCCATGAACTTGCCGTTCCAGTCGGCGGTGGGGAGCCACAACTCGGCATTGATGTGCGAGTCGGTCGACGGCTTCAGCACCAGCTTCACACGGCAGTGCGCCGGAATCGGCTGTGCGGCTTGTGTTGGCGCGTTGCTTCCCGGCTGCACGAACGGCCCCGCCGCAACGTTCTCGGCGCTCGTGACCGTGACGTTAGGGAGTGACACCGACTTCAGTGATTCACACGTCGCGGCTGCGACGGTAGTAGAGAGGCACGCCGAACCGATGACGGCGATGAGTGCGGATGTTTTGAGATTCATAAAGGGCCTACTGCCGATTAAACCGATGCACGCGACCGAAGGCGCTGAACTCTGATACGAACAAATCGCCGTGAGCATTGAGCGCCACGCCATGAGGTGACAGCACGAAGCCCTGACGCCACTGTGCCGGCGGAAGCTTGTTCGTGCCGGTGCCTTGCTCCGTGTTCTCTCCGATTCGAGACATCACCGCGCCGGCCTTGTCGAGCACCGTGACGCGTCCGTTCAGCTCCCCGACGATCGCGTTGTCGCCGTCGATGACGATGGCCGCGGGCAGCTTCAGATCCTTGGCAACCACTCCGAGGAACTCTCCATCGAGTGACATGTGCACGACACGGTTGTTGGCGCGGTCGCAGGCGATGATGCGCGCCGGCTGAAACCGTGTGTCGATCGCCAGCTTGTGCAGCGTGCTGAAGCTGTAGGGTGCCTGCTTGCCTCCGAACGACGCGATGTACTTGCCGGTCTTGTCGAACCGGTGAACGTAATCGCTCGCGTATCCATCGGTGACGTAGATGTCGCCATTGGGAGCCACGTCGAGACCGGTGAGCAACAGAGCCAGTTGGTTGCTCCGGGCGTTCCTGACCTTGTACTGATCCGGAATTGCCGACGAGCCAATCGTCATCACGATGGTGCCGTCGAGCGTCATCTTGACGATCGTCTGGCCGCGCAGCGTGGCGCCGTAGATGAACTCTCCATCCGCCTGCTTGCGAATCACGAAGCCATGGAAGTCGCTCGGCGCGCCATTCACGTTGCGCAGGAACGCCCCTTCGGGTGAGAAGACCTGAAGGCCCGCCGCCGGATCCTGCACGCTGACGTACACCTCGCCAGTGGAGCTGACGGCCACGTCGCCGTGCTGATTGCCAAGCTGTTCGCGCCCCTGCGGGAGCTTGAGCCAATCGGGCGCGACTGTGTAGGTGCTGGCGGCTGTGATCGTCGCGACGAGTGCGACAGTTGCGAGCGAGGCGAGCGATAGCGATTTCATGGGAGCCGTTCCATTCCTTTGGTCTTGACCACACCGTTGTTGGCAGGCGACATCAGAAACGCGACGAAGTCCTTCGCTGCTGTTCCTTTGGCTTTCGGATTCACGCCGGCTGCCATGATGATGAACGTCTGAACATCGGCCGGGAACACGCCGCCGAGCTCGGCGCCCTTGACCGGCAGGATTTCGCTCACTGGCAACACTGCCAGGTCCGAGGCGCCGCTCAGGATGTTTTGATTGACCTCGTCTCCCGACGCAGCGGGCTTGATCTTGAGCGTGGCAATTCCAAGCTGCTTCGCTGTGGCCAGGAACGCGATGCCGCTGGCGCCAGCCGATGCGAAGGTGATCGACTTCGCCCCAAGCAGCGTCTTCTTGAACGCGTCAACCGTGCTCACGTCAGGTTTAGGTGCGCCCGCCTTGATCATCAACCCGAGGCCCGTGCGCGCGATGACCGACTTCGCCGGCACCAGCCCTTTTGCGATCAGATCGTCGAGCAGCGGCGGCGTCAGAATGGCGACGTCGAACGGCTCGCCTTTTTCGATCTGAGTCTTCAGCGCACCCGCCAGGCCGAAGACCATCGTCACTTTATGCTTCGTGGTTTTCTCGAACTGCGGCGCGAGCTCGTCCACGACTGCCTTGATACCCACGGACGAAAGGACGCGGATCTCGTCGGCCCAGGATGCTGTACCCGGAAGAAGAACTGCCATCATCACGGCAGTTATGAGACCTGCTTTTTTCATGGCGCAACTCCACATGTGCGTCGGATTATATGAGGAAATCAGAGGTGAACATGAGGCTGCGGCTGTTATGTGCCGGCGTCTTCGGAATCGTGGTGCTCGTCTCCGTACCGGTGTCGGCGCAGTGGCCGCTTCATCCAGCAGCGGGTGTTCCCCGCACCTCAACCGGGCGGGTGATGCTGGACGCGCCGGCGCCGCGCACGCCCGATGGGAAGCCGGATCTCTCCGGTCTCTGGCAGACGATTCGAACCGGCAGCGGCCAGGTGATCACGGGGACCGACGTGCCTCCGCTGCTTCGCACCAGCCAGTTCTGGAATATCGGTGCGGGGCTCGATGGCGATCTCCCGCTTCAACCGTGGGCGTACGAGTTGCGGACCAAGCGCATCGCCGATCACAGCAAGGACAACCCGGATGCGCACTGCCTGCCGATTGGGCTCACACAACTCCACAATCATCCGCAACCGCGGAAGATGATTCAGACGCCGTCCGTCCTTCTGATGCTGTACGAGGCCAACGGAGGCATCCGTCAGATCTTCACGGACGGCAGGCGGTTGCCAGGCAACGACCCGCAGCCATGGTGGTACGGCTACTCGATCGGCACGTGGGATGGAGACACACTCGTTGTCGAAACATCAGGCTTCAGGGATGACGTATGGCTCGACGTCAACGGTGCGCCGCTCACCAGTGCGGGGAAGATGACCGAGCGCTTTCGTCGCATGGACTACGGGACTCTGGAGATAGAGGTCACCGTGGACGACCCGAAGGCGTACACGAAACCGTGGACGGCAACGAAGATTCGACAGCGGCTGATGCCCGACGATGAATTGATTGAGTTCGTGTGCGCGGAGAACGAAAGGTCCACGCAACGCTTTGCAAAGTAGACGCGTTACTGTGGGACGTTCCCGAACGGACGTCCGCCTTTCAAGAACTTCAAAACAATCTCGTTGAAAATGGCCGGCTGCTCCCACGCGATCGAGTGCCCGGCATCGGGCACCGTCGTCCACTGGGCGCCTTTCACGTGACGCGCCCAGAGCTTCATGAGCCCTGGCGGTGCGAGGAGATCGGCATCCGCTGCGACGACCAACGTTCGAGTCGTGATGGTCGCGAGCTTGGCGTAGCTGTTTGGCGATCGCAGCGGCTGGGTGGGGGCGCCCTTCTGCCGTGCATGCTCCTCGATCTCGAGCCAACGCTTGATGCCGTCAGGATTGGTGGCGCGATACGACGCGCCCACTTCGCGGAAGTGTCCCGGCAGCGATCTGATTCCGGGAATCTCGATCCGGGCGATGGCGTCCTGCACTTCTTTGTCGCTTACCGAACCGGTACTGGCCGCGACAACCAGGCTCGACAGCCGCTCCGGATGCGTGGCCGCATAGTCGAGCGAGACGAATCCGCCGCCGGCCACGCCGACAAGGTGAAATCGACCGAGCGAGAGATGGTCCGCGAGCGCGTGAAGGTCGTCCGCTGCATGACCGGGTTGAACACCGGTCGCCGCATCTGTCTCGCTGCGGCCCCATCCTCTGCGATCGAATGCAATGACGCGGTACCCGGCGCGGGAAAAGACCTCGATCTGAGGTGTCCAGCTTTCGCTCGTGCCTGTGATCGCGTGCATGAGCACGATCGGTTCACCGGTGCCGCCGGTATCGGTGAACCACAGTCGAACGCCTGGAACTGATGCGAGCTCCCGGCGAGGCTGCGGGGCGCTTCCGCCGCGCTGTGTCGGCGCCGCAATGACACTGGTAACGACGACGCAGGCTGCGCACAGCCCGAAACCAAGAGCCAAGAGCCCAGAGCCAAGAGCCCGAAGCCTGAAGGCTTTTATGGTCTGCTCCATTCGCGACTCAATGCCTTTCGATCGATCGCCCGTCCTCGGAGATAGACCTGCGAGATGCGTCGCGTATTCGTGATGTCGTCGAGTGGGTTGGCGTCGAGGACGATGAAGTCGGCGCTCTTGCCGTTGGCGATCGTGCCGAACTGCTCGAGCTTCAGGATTTCCGCTGACGTGCGCGTCGCGGCAACGATGACCTGCATCGGTGTCATGCCCGCCGTCACCATATCCGCGATCTCTGCGTGCGCGGACCAGCCGTACGGCGCGCCGATGCCGGCGTCGGTGCCGAACGCGATTCGAACGCCCGCGGCAGTGAGTTTCTTGAGACTGCGTGCCTGCACGTCGAACAGTCGCGGCCTGCCAAGGTTCGTTGCGGCGACACGCTTCAATGCCTCGATCTGTGACGGCGGAAGTGTTTCGCTCAGCCACACGAGGTCGCGACCGAACGGGGGTGTATCCGGCAGGTTCGGTATCACGAAGATCTGCGGACGCGCCTTGAAGAGTCCCATGATCTCGTCGTCCACTTCGAGATCGCGGATGCCGTGCGCGAAGCCGTCGATGCCCGCGCGCAACAGTTCCTTCGCGTCGGCCAGGTAGTAGACGTGCGCGATGACGCGGAGGCCGAGTGTGTGCGCTTCCTCGATGATCGGACGATAGAGCGAGGGTGGAAGCGGCGTGACCGTTTTGTTCCTGTCGTCCACCCAGATCTTCACGAAGTCGACTCTCTTCGCCGCGAGCTCGCGGACCGCCTGACGCCCTTCGCTCTCTGTGGTCACGCCGTAGGGCGCATCCCGCCAGTACAGCGCGTTGGGACCGGCGTTCGGCATCGCGATTCCGCGGCCAGCCGTGCGAAAGAGTGCGGTGCCGTCTACCGGCATCGCGCGTAACTCGTATGGCAGTTCGCCGCGGTCGAGCCCCATGCTCAGCGTGGCCGCGATGCCAAAGAAGGCGTAGCGGCGAAGGTGATCGAGAAGGTTGTCGCGTGTGTAGTGAACAGATGATGTGTCGCCAGTTCGTGCGTCGGTGTAACCGAGATGGCTGTGTGCGTCCACGATGGCGGGCATCACGGTCTTGCCGTTGAGATCGACAACCGTTGCGCCGTCCGGCTTCCGCACTGACCCACGCGTGCCCACTTGCGTGATGCGAGACCCCTCGACGATGAACGCGGAGTTCTCGATTGGAGGCCTGCCGTCGCCTGCGATCAGGCGTGCGCCTTCGAACAGCACAGGGCCCGTCGTTGGCGCCGGTGTTTGCGCGTTCAGCTGAAGGAGCCCTGCCACGAGCAGGAGCACCATGCACGTCAAGCGTGTCATCATTCCTCTCCGGGAATGCACGAAGAATACTCTGCCTAGTGAGGTTTCAGTGAGTGAGCTCGGAATGAACGAGCGCGCGTGGGCGCTTGCGGACGACTATGTCTCGCGAGCCTACGACCTGCGCATGAGCGTGCGCACGCTTTCGTCGGGCGCCCGTGTCCTCGATGCTGGTGTTGAAGTGCCCGGAGGACTCGAGGCCGGGCTGATGCTCGCCGAGTTGTGCATGGGCGGACTTGGCCACGTGTCCTACGCTCCGATCACCCTTGCAGGCGAGAGCTGGTCCGGTGTGCAGGTGTGGACGGATCATCCAGCGGCCTCGTGCATGGCATCGCAGTACGCCGGCTGGGCCATCAACCCCGACGGGTTCTTCGCGATGGGCTCGGGCCCGCTGCGCGCGAAGGCGCGCGTCGAGAAAGAACTGTTCGAGAAGCTCGGGTACGCCGAGCAGGCGTCGCGCGGCGTGCTCGTGCTCGAAGGGCGGACGCTGCCGACGGACGATGTCGCTGCGTGGGTCGCGCAGAAGGCTGACATCTCGTCGAAGGGGATCACGTTCGCCGTTGCGCCAACGGCGAGCCTTGCCGGCGGCGTTCAAATCGTCGCGCGCTCGGTCGAGACCGGGCTGCACAAGATGGACACGCTTGGCTTCGACGTCGCGAGAGTCGTGAGCGCGATCGGAACCGCGCCGCTCCCACCGATTGCGAAGAACGACCTCCGCGCGATTGGACGGACGAACGACTGCGTGCTGTACGGCGGTCAGGTGCGCTACACGGTTCTCGGCGAGGACGAAGAGCTGGCACAGCTTGCTGAGCGGCTGCCATCGTCCACGTCCCCGGATTACGGCACGCCGTTCTACGACATCTTCAAGCGATACAACAACGACTTCTATAAGATCGATCCGATGCTGTTCAGTCCGGCAGAAGTGTGGCTGACCAGCGCGCAAAGCGGGCGCACCTTTCACGCGGGCCGCACGAACGTGGATGTGCTGCGAGCGTCGCTCTTCGGAGGCTGAAGATGCGCGTCGTCATTCTGAGCGCGCGCACCGGTTGGCATACTGACGAACTGATTCGCGCCCTTGCCGAGCGCGGTCACATCGCTGCCGTTCTGCCCTACGAAGGACTCATCGGACGAATCAATGTAGAGGCGGGCCTTCAGGCTCGCCTGCCAGATTCCTCGACCCTGACCAGCGAGCAGATTTCGATCCTCGACGCCGATGCCGTTCTCGCGCGCATCATTCCAGGCGGCTCGCTCGAACAGCTGATCTACCGCGTCGATACCTTGCACTGGATCGAGAATCGCGGCGTGCGCGTCGTCAACTCGCCACGAGCGATCGAGCGCTCCGTTGACAAGTTCTATACGACGACGCTGCTGCATGATGCGGGACTGCTCGTACCCGAGACCGTTGTCTGTGAGCGTGTCGAGGACGCGATGGCTGCCGTTCGCGCGATGGGCGACGTCGTCATCAAGCCGATCTTTGGATCGCTGGGCCACGGGATGGTCAGGGTAAGTGATCCGGACACGGCGCTGCGTGTCGTGCGCGCGCTGGATCAGATTCGATCGGTGTTTTACGTGCAGCGCGCAATTGAGCATAGCGGTCGTGATCTGCGGGTTTTCGTAGTCGGCGGTCGTGTCATCGGCGCGATTGAGCGGCGCGCACCAGCAGGTGAGTGGCGAACGAACGTGGCTATTGGTGGCTCGGCGACCGCGGTAGACATTTCTCCCGACGTTGAGAGCGTGGCGCTCCGCGCGGCTGCCGCCGTCGGCGCCGACTACGCCGGCGTGGACGTGTTGCCCGCGCGCGATGGGTCACTCTATGCGCTCGAGGTGAATGGGATTCCTGGATGGCAGGGGCTGCAGCAGGCGACCGGTCTCGACGTCGCTGCCGCCATCGTCGAGCATCTGGAGCGCATGCTTCGGACGGCCTCCGAGTCGTCGCAAGAGAGCTTGCCGGTATGAGCGGCGTGTACCGCGAGCTTGCCGAAGCCCTCCTGGCAGTCGATCGAGATCATCGGCCGCTCAACGTGGGCGTGGCCGCGCAGCTGGCGTGTCTGCTGGAAGTGAGCGCGGCGAAGCCAGGCAATGTCTCGCCGGGCCGTCATTTCGCCGATGTGCGATATGAAGACTTCCTGGCGAGCGCGCTTGCGATTGGCGATCCGATGGCCCGCGCGGGTGAGCGTGCTGTCGGCTCCACGATCCGGCATGCGATCGAAGCCACCACGACGCTGACGCGCTCGAACACCAATTTGGGTATCGTGCTCCTGTTTGCGCCGCTCGCCCGAGCTGCGTCTCTCTCCGGCGAAAATCTCCGGCCCGCTTTGACTGGCGTGCTCGGTGCGACCACGATCGAGGACGCGAGAGAAGCGTACGCCGCGATTCGGTTGGCGCGGCCGGGCGGGCTCGATCGCGCGGAATCGCAGGATGTGTCCACTGAGCCGACGATGACGCTCGTCGAGGTGATGCGACTGGCCGCGCATCGGGACACGATCGCATCCGAGTACGCCACCGGGTTCGATGTGACGTTTGGTATGGGCGTGCCGGCGCTCGAGCGCGCACGCCGCGACGGGCTTGCGTGGGACGATGCGGTGGTGGAGACGTTTCTGACGTTGCTCGCGGAGATTCCGGACACACACATCGCGCGTCGCAGCGGCACCGGTCTCGCCTCTGATGTGACGACGCGGGCGCGTCAGGTGCGTGCGGCGGGCGGCGTTCGATCCGAGGCCGGGCGCCGGGCGATCGACGATTTGGATCGCGGGTTGCGCGACGCGCGCAACAGCGGTAACCCTGGAACGACGGCCGACCTGACGGCGGCGTCGATCTTCGTGGTTCTACTCGGTGGAGGATTCGCGTAGTGCAATTCGGAGGCACACATGCCGCGGAGTGAGTTCCGCGTCTCGGTCACCAAGGACTACCTGGTGTTCGCGTCGGCGCACTTCATCACCTTTGCCGGTCACCGGTGTGAAGGGCTGCACGGGCACAACTATCGTGCGCGTGTGACGGTCGAGGGCGCGCTCAATCAAGATGCCTGGTTCGTGTTCGACTTCGTCGAGCTGAAACGGATCATGAAGCGGCTGTGCGACGAGATCGATCACCTCGTCCTGCTCCCGTTGAAAAGCGATCGCATCAAGGTCGTGGAAGACGGTGAAACGGTGTCGGTCTCGGTGGACGGTAAACCTCGATACGTCTTCCCGCGTAAAGACTGTGCGCTCCTGCCGATCCCGAACACGACCGTTGAGATGCTGGCGCAACTGCTGACTGAACGACTGCAGCACGAGTTGCAGACGTTGGGAGCAAAGGATCTGAGCGCGCTTGAAATGGAAGTCGAGGAGAACTTCGGGCAATCGGCTGTCTACCGTCTGACGCTTCCGTGATGAGCCGCCGGGTCTACCATGCAAGACCCGGCCTACGCTGAGGAGATCTATGCGCCACGCGATCGTGTCCGCCGCATTCGTTGTCCTCCTGGTGCCGGGAGCGGCTTTGGCGCAGCAACCCGCGCCATCGGGCGCTGCCGTCTACAAGCAACGTTGCGCGGGGTGTCACGACGGAAGCTTGCCACGCATGCCGAATCGTCAGGCGCTGGGAGCGATGTCGCCGGAGCACGTCGAGAGCGAGCTCGCATCGTTCAGCATGCGCCGG
>Ga0315912_10001980_pt1 | contig 23014 bp, 21 predicted proteins | sample VfabasoilMG_FD_204469 | JGI IMG/M metagenome (GOLD analysis project Ga0315912, IMG submission 204469) | Garden soil microbial communities collected in Santa Monica, California, United States - V. faba soil | ecosystem: Environmental > Terrestrial > Soil > Garden | place: USA: California... | reverse complement strand
TGGAGACCTCGTGACCGTACGTGACGTCATACGCCCAGAGGGCAGCGATGCAGTCTACCCGGGTCCAGTCGATGCCCGTGCGTCGCCAAAGGTGATCGAGCCGCTGGGCGAGCACGGGTGGGATGACGTAGTTCGTACCGTGCGGCTGGCGTACGACCAGCAGGTCTCGGCACACCGGGTCGTCCTTGAGCCAGTCCCGCTTGAGGACCTCCCTCACCTGAGCGACACGCTCGACCCGAAGCCAGACGCGGTCCGCCGCAACTTCCGCAGTGTCGTCTCGCCAGAATGGCCTCGCGGCCGGGTCATCGGGTCCAGACCACACACCCGAATCGACGATTGTGCGCGCGACAATGCCTGCAATCGCCTTCGAACGGCCCGCGCTTCGCCACAGGTACACGACATCACCGACCCTTGGAGGGACCGGCGCTTGCCGAATGGTCCACGTGATCCGTTGGCTGGCGGCGAGGTAGGTGTCGAGGTCGAATCGGTCAGGATTGCCCTGAAAGATCCAAGTCGTCGGTGGCTGCGTCGACTCTGCTGCTGGCTGTGTTCGGAGGCGCTTGCCTTCGACGAGAGCACCTGCCTGTCGGTCGACATCGGCCATGGTGGCACCAGGCTCCTTTGGGACTGATCTGGCTCGAAGTGTACGGGGACGGAGACCACTTTGGATGTCTCTATGCCCCCGACCTCTACGCCGGCCTGCATACACTTCTCACTGCATCTAGGGGCTCGGGGAGATTAACCACTGGCCGATTACACGTCGGAGATCCAGGCTTGCACTTGTTTCAGCACTGAACGCCGTGGACCATTGCGGGACAGTATCACCTCCCCCGGAGCCCCATCATGGTCACCAAGCACCTCTCCATCACCGACCTGCAGCGCGAACTCTCCAACCGCCAGCAGGCTCTCGCCGCCATCGAGTCGAAGCACAAGGCTCTGGCCGCCCAGCTCCAGGGCCTGGAGTCCGAGATGGCCGCAATCCGCGGCGCCGGTGCAGCCACCAAGGGCCGGCCAGGTCGTAAGGCCCGCCGCGGCCGTCCGCCGGGAGCCAAGTCGGCGAAGGGATCCACGGGATCCAAGGCTCCCAAGCGCGGCACCGACGGCCGGACACGGCGCACCAAGAACGAGAAGACTCTGCCCGACACCATCATCGCCGCCGTGAAGGTCGGCGCCGTTGTCTCGCCGAAGGAGGCCGCTGCCCTCGCCAAGAACAACGGCTACAAGAGCGCGAGCAAGACGTTCGGCATCCAGGTCGCCACCATCCTGGCCAAGGACAAGCGGTTCAAGCGCAAGGGCCGCGGGCAGTACGAGCGGGTGAAGTAGGCCGGCCGTGATCAGGAAGGAACCGTCCACTGACGTCTGCACGCTGCCGGCGGAGCAGGGCATCGAGTCCACACCCGAGCGCAGGGGCGTCAAGCACGAGCGACGGGGCCGACTCGACGAGCTGTCGAGCCTCACCACCGCCGAACTCCGTGCAGAGCTGGAGCGGCGCCAGAGTGACCTCGGGGAGCTGCGTCGGCAACGAGACCAACTCGCACAGCAGCTCGCGACCCTCGATCGCAGGATTCAGGCCATCGAGAGGCCGGGAAGCCAGGGCGCTGAACTATCTGCGAGGCGTGCCGCTGATGCTGACTTACTCCCCGTCCCCCACCGCTGGGAATCCTTCGAGACGCTGCCGCTTCCCGAGGCCATCGCCCGGCTCATGGCGATCGGCGACGTCACCTCGCCGCAGGAGATGACGGACGCACTGCTCGCCAAGGCGTACGGCACTCGCACCAAGAGCCTGCGGACGCGCGTAACGCAGGTGCTCGCCAGCGAGGCGCGCTTCCGGCGTGTTGCCAGAGGGCGATACGAGCGAACCGCGTAAGACCACAACCCATGTGCCTATGCGTCACAAGACATGCTCGGTACACGACGGAAGCGTGGTGGCGGGATCGACGCCCGAGATGGTTCAAGGGCAGTAACGGACTTCACCTCAACCGCTCGATTGCTCAATGATGAGACATACTGGCGTCGACAAGCTCGCCATCCACCTCGACTAGCGCGCTTCTCAGCGACCTTTCCAATGATCCGCGACGAGCATTCAGTTCGCGGACGACTCTTGGGGAGGTAAATCCGTGAAAGCATCCAAGACTCGCCAACGAATACTAGCCGCAATGGTCCGGTGGGACAAGGACCACGCGCTTGCCGAGTGCCTAGCCGGACCTGCAGAGTGCAACGGTGGCGTCATCAAGGCTCACTCAATTCAGAACGCTGTGATTCTTGAATCGCTAGCTGATCATGGTGAGGTCTTTATGTTCAGGCATGACAAATCTACGCTGCTAAAGTTGCAGCGCATTGGACGCAAGCGCGCTTCTGTGTTCACTGGCTTCTGTCAGTATCACGATACACGATTGTTCCGTGAGATTGACTTTGGGGCAAGCGTCCGTTTTGACCCCGCAAGCGACCGGCAACGATGCCTCCTAGCCTTGAGGGCCGCTTCACGCACCTACTGGGCTAAGTACAATCAGATGTTGTTCAATACAAGCGCCCTCCGCCTATGCAGGGAGAGCAGAATAGGTGCATTGCAGGAGCTGCTCAACCTTGACACTAACGATGCGGCTTCGTGGGCCAAATATGCACTAGTGAGGATCCCGCCGCGCCTCCTTGGGGTGCAACGGGCAAAGGCAAGACTGGAGAGAACGTATAAATCGCTACTTCATCAGGCTACAATAGGCAAGTATCACTTGTTCGACAACCTAGTACTCTCAATCGATAGCAAGCCGGTTGCTGCCGCGGCCGAAGTCTTCAATCCGGAGTTTGATCTATTGGGCCGAAGAATCGGAACCACTCAACTCAATGAAGACGTCGCAGACGTGGCTTGCTCAGTGTTTTATCTCGCCGGCAAAACCTGGTGCACTATGTCATATCATCGTCGCTTCAAAGACAAGCTACTTGGCTGGCGCAATCAGTTCGAGGGCATGCACCCAACGCTGTTCGGTGACGTACTTGCGAAACTGTTAGTGATCCATTTTGAGAATGCGGCGTTTTCACCAATGCGGATCGACAAGATGCCGCCTAGCGAAGTGGCCACGATGGAGCAGGTTTTTCGTACAACAATTAACGGAGCTGTGCCGTATACTTCTGTGCCGCATCTCCACTTATTCGACGGATATACCTGAAGAATACGAGATCGGCTCGTGTGCAAGTGGTATGGCAATCCTGGAGCACCTCGGCGTTCCGACTTAGCCGACAGGCTCACCTGCGTATCCGTTCGAGCGCATCATGCAGCAGGGATGCCAGTGCGTTCCACGGCTGCGATTTCTGTTGGACGGAGACGCGCGCCACTTGGTGGTAGGCCGCGATCAGCTTCCCGAGCGGTTCACCCGAGTCGCGGTGGGCCTGCCAACAGCCCTCGGCGTCGAGTGCAGTCGTCGCGACATCCCAGGCCACATCCCCGATGCAGTCGATCCACCGCAGGGCGGGCATGTGCGCGACGACAAACCGGGTCACCTTGACGCCGTAGTGCTTGGCCTCGTTCCAGTTGGGCAGGGTACCGCTTCGGCGGCCGTCGTCGCGGAGAAGATTCGCGAGCGCCGAGCCTTACAGGAGGCCCGCGCCCCGGAGGGACTCCGCGAACTGCTGATGCAGCAGATTCATGCGCATGCTCGGTCGTGCCCCTACAGCCGGGGATCGTGGGTGGCTGCGGTCGCGCAGGATTCGGCAATGGCCCCGACGGCATTGGCGTGGAGCAGCACCGCGCCGCCCCAGTCGCCGTACAGCGACTCCGTGCCGTACAGCCTCGACTCGTCCGGGCAGAGCTGGTACGCGGTGACGTAGCCGCGTACGTCCGCGCGACGGATCAGTCAGGGAGAGTCGGAGTCGTTCCCACCCGACGTGCATCGGCGCCGTCGAGCATCGGACTGGATTCGTGCCCGCCTTCCGCCCGACGGTGGCCGGAACCGCGTTCCGGGTGCCGCATGCCTACCAGCGGTGCGGCCGCGTGCATGTGGAACGTCCTTTCGCTGCCACACGCCGCAGCCCTGCTTCACCATGGACAGGATCACGTCTTCGGCGTCACGGACGTTCTGGTGCGCCCGGTTGATCACCGCATCGCGTTCCGGAAGCTACTCCGTTCCAGTAGGCTGCCGGTTCTTCCAATGACATCCGGTGCGCAAGCGGTAGAGCATGCCGGCCTGCACCTACGTCTGCCGAGTTCACGGCTTTGGCGCCTGAACCCACGCCAGGGCGTCGGCGAAGATGGACGCCGGCAAGAATGGCTGCCCATTCGCTGGGGCGGGTGACACGCCGAGCGGCAGCAGGAAAGCAGCCACATCCGAGGCCAGCGGATCGTTGCCTCCCGTGGTGATGTCAGTGATCCACTGTCCGTCCCATGCAGGCGCGGTCACGGGCTCCGCAAACGTGGGCTTGGTCCACCAGCCTCCGCCGACGCGGATATAGACGGCGACGCGGTGGGTGATCGGCGACACGTGCAGCACTGTCCCCTCCAAATCTGCGGAGCTGCCCACCGCCGGGATGAGGGTCAGTGCGATGGAGGGGATGCCAGAACCGTTCGGCAAGCACTCCGCCACGGCAGTCGCCGGCGGAAGCATCAGCCCGGCGAAAACAGGCCGCATCGCAGGCTTGAGGTGACCCTGCGCGTCCCACAGTCCCCAGTGAGCACCTTGCGGACCCTCGTAGAGCGCCTTCCAGGGTTCATCAAATGCGGCGAACCAGTAGTACTCCACGTTGTTCCTCCGCGCCCACGACACGAACGCCCCGAAGTAGAACGCAGCGTTGGTCATCGAAGGCACGGCCTGCCCGACCGCGTCGCCGGCCGTCGGCCATCCGGTCTCCGAAACGACGACCTCCTTGCCGGTCGCGGCTGTCACGACTTCCGCGTGCCAGCACGCCAGCTGGCCTACGGCATCCTCGATGGGGACGCCCTCCCAATACGGGTAGTAGTTCACGAACAGGAGATCGACAGCGTCTACGAGCTCGGGATGCTCAAGCCAAACGCGGTACGTCTCGGCTGTCGTCACGGGGATCCCGGGAACGGCGCCTCGCACCTGCTGGATGTATGTGATGAGCTGTGCCGGGGTGAGGTCACCTCGCAGTACCGTCTCGCTGCCCACGATGAGGATCTCGGCCTCTCCCGCGAGTCCGATCTGGACGAGCGTGGTGATCTCGGCTGCGTTGCTGGCCTGAACGGGACCGAGCCAAGCGCCGATTGCTGCCTCCAGGCCGAAGGTGTGCGCGGCAGAGCCGGCGATCGCCAAGCCGCCGGCCACCCCAAAGGTGCGGACGCGCCGCGTGAACGGCGCCACGATGCCGATGCGATCGATCACTTGCTGGGGACTGGCCACCGCGCCTTGGTTGGGATCCTGCTGTCCTTCAAAGGGGCTGACGCCCAGGGCGTCGAGCCGATATACCACGCCCCGCTGCTCGACGGCTCCCCACAGCGATGTCGGCTGCTGCGCGTTGGACACGACGGTGAGGAGCAGGACGCCCCACGTGCACTTGCTCAGCTGGTTCATCATTCGAGGATCCTCGTTACTCGACGTTGGCTACTACGTCCCACGTCGCCGTCGAGTTCGCGGTGGTGCCGTTGCCGAGGGTAAAGCTTGCGTCCAGCGTGTGCGTGCCGAGCCCCAGGTCATTTGCAGATAGCCCGGGGAGCCGAAGCGTCATGCCGTCGGTCCCCGAGGTGATGGCCCCGAACAGAAAGCCCGCCACGAGGAGCGGGACGGTTACGTCCACGCCGTCGTACACGATCGATCCGGCGACCACTCCGTGTCCGTCGTGCCGGATCACGAGGCCCAGGTCAAACTCGAAGGTCGTGGCCAGAGTCCCGGATGCGGGGAACACGCCGACAATGGGATCGGTGACGGCGAGCGACACTTGGTAGGTACCCACCTGGTCAATCTGGCTGTATGCCAGCAGGGTGTAGGGCCCGCTCGCGGGCGCCGTGGCTGCGAGGCTTCCGGCGACGGGGAGCGACACCGGGCCGCCGGAACCGTCGTACAGCGCGAGGCGCGGCACCACGCTTCCTGTCAGCAGAGCGTTCTCTACCTGGATCGCGCTGCCTTGCAAGGCGGGGAAGACGAACGTGGCGACATCACCCGGGGTCTGGAGCGGCTGCAGCAGCGTGGATCCCGGAGCGAGTGGTACCGCCAGCGCCGGTTGGTTCACGCTGTTCACCCAGATGGCGAACGATCCGCGGCCGTTGTTGTTCCCGTCGCGCACGCTGATCGTGTAGTCCCCGGTCGCCGGGATCGCGACCGGGCCGACGACAGTGCGCAGCCGATGCCCGCAGCTGTTGTTCTCGAACGGGCTGGCCACGGACGCCATCAAGACGCCCTGCGGGTCACGCAGCTCCACGGTGATGTCGAAGCAGCAACAGGCGACACCAGCGCAGACGCCGCCGCTGTCCGAGGTCTCCGTGACGTGGATCAGGATCTTGTCGCCCAGCAGGGCGGGCACGGTGAAGGTCGACTGGCTCTGACAGGGGACGGATCCCTGCTGCGTGACACCGAGATTCAGCGGGACCTGCGCCTCGCCCACGGACGCGAACAAGGCGAGGCCTACGAGAGGAAGCGCGGGACGGATCATGGAGAGTCTCCGGTTGGGGGTCGGCGCTCGAAGCACCGAGGGAGAGTCTCCGCGATGGAAGACACCTCTGGGGAGGGACGAGGCGGGGGACATCAGACGGATCGAAAACCGGGACGCCCTGGGCCTGCCTGTCCAGCAGCTACGCGGCGCGGAGTCCCAGGAGCGCGCGGCACGATGTCGGCAGCTACTGGCTCGCTCGGTCTGGAGGCCCCGCGCCACTTCCAGGCCGGCCGCACGCTCGTTCCACCGTTGACCGTTGGGCTCTCAACGACATTCGAGGATGGATCTCTCTCGAATGTCGACGGCCGGAAACGGCCTCAACGACTTGCGAGGTCGGCTGATCGAAGGAGAGTCGGAGAGCATTTCGGCCCCCGAGAGAGCCACGACCGCCACCCGGCCGGCTCTCCGCGAGCGCCCCTCGAATGTCGCAGAGAGCCACCACCCGCAACGCCGACCTCGCGCCCCTCGCCCCTGCTGGCGCCCTGTGCGCGCGGATTCGCACCCCGTGCTTCCGGCCTTGCCTGGCAGCCTCCCGCGCACCCCACCGCGCCCCGCTCGCTCCTCACGCGCTGCGTGGTTCCCCAAAGGTCCGCCCAGGAGAAATGGCTCTCTGTTCGACGGAGCGCGCCACTGGTCACCAATCACCACGCCAGGAGGAAAGGGACGAATCTCCTGGACGCGGGACTGGGCACCGGTGAGGACTCGAACCGGCCGCGCGTCGGGTTGCGCCCGAAACTCCCCCGTCGGCTCGCCTCGGCGCTCGCGCTTGTAGTGCTGCAGGGGCTCTGGCGGGCTGAGTCGGGCAGGGTCCACCACGGCGGACGGCGACGACTCGCCGACTGGCTCGACGTGACGAGCCGCACGCTGCGCTACTGGAAAGCAGCGGCCGGCCAGCCGGAGAAGAGGCCGGTCGACCGGCCGATGCGTCAGCCAGCCGACTGGCGCCGCAGCATGTGGCAGGTGGGAAGGGCGCTCGCGCGACTCGGGCGGACGGTCGGCTGGCGCACCGTCTTCCACGCGCTCGGCGGGAGCGAGAGCCGCTTCGCCGTGCAGACCGTACAGGCGCGCTTCAAAGCGCGCCGGCGGCGCCGGGGGCGGCTCGGCAAGGCTGGGCGTGCGCGGGACATGCACGTGCTCGGCACGGGCCTGGCCTGGTCGCTCGACGGCACCCACCTCGGGCGCGACGAGCACGGCGCGGCCATCGAGGGCCAAGTGCTGAAGGACAACGGCAGCCGTGCCGTGCTGGAGGTGCTCGTGGGACGACCGGCCACCGGGGACCAGCTCATCGCGCTCCTCTTGTGTGCCGCCGCCCGCCGCGGCGGCCTGCCCCTGGTGCTGATCACGGACAACGGCGGGCCCAACGTGTCCGCTGAGCTGGCCGCCTGGCTGGCCGCCCATGGCGTCCTGCAGCTCAAGAACCTGCCGCGCACGCCGCAGCACAATGGCGCGTGCGAGCGGGCCAACAGTGAGCTGAAGGCCGACGCTGGCCTCGGCAAAGGCACGGCGATCGGAGCGTCGAGTCCACCGAGGAACGGCCGGAACGGCGGTTCTGCCGCTTGAACTGCCGTCCCCGGGCTGCGCTCGGCCTTCGCAAAGTCGACGAGCAACACCAGCACGTCGCCGTGCGCTACACTCTGGCCGACCGGGAGCGACTGTATGTGCAGCAGCCAGCGCCATGGAAGCAGCCCAGCCCGGCACCGAAAGCGCCCGTGCCCGTCGCCTCGCGGCGCGCCGCGCCGCACTGGCCACGCTCGAACGCCACGGCATCATCACGCAGACCCTCGGCAGGGACTACCGTCACACCGTCAAGTCGGAATGAGTTTCGTGACCACCACAGACACGCCAGATGTGCCCACAAGTGCGCAGGTCGAATGCCAACTCGCAGTACGACCATCTTGGCGGCACCGGAACGGCGTTCCGGAGTCGACTAGCAAAACTAGGGGCTGACGCCTCCCAAGAACCTGGCTCAACAACTGTTATTCTTATCACCCGCAGGGACAACGCTTGCACACTCTTAGTACGCAACGATAACAACACGGCGCGTCACTGGATACTGCCCGCCCCCGACCCCGGACCACACTGCCCTCACCCCCGATATACATACTGCAATCACGCGACAGCAACCCAACCCGCAAGCAGAGCACGCTATGGACATCAAAGCTAATACTGACCGGTCAGTAGCCGCAACCCTGCTACAGTCGCGCATTCAAATTATCAACGAAGCGTCCAGCCGCTCCCGGTGGATACTCCTGCTCACCATCGGCGCAAGCATCCTGTTCTTTTTCTCTTCCTGGAATACGCGCAGCAACGGATGGCTTGTGCTCCGAGAGCAAGTGCTTCGCGACGTTATTCAATACGAAGCAATTGATCCACACAGCCCACGGATGATGCAACTAGCGCACGATGATCCCGAGCGCTACCAGCGGCTCCTAGAGTACTGTCGCTTCCACAAGCTTTTTATTGAGCCATCTCCTACGAGGGTAGGAGAACCAGCGACGGCAGCCCCGCTACAACCGGCTGATGCGCAAGCGATGAATCTCGCAATGGCGAGACTGCAAGCGCAGCTAGCGGCACGCCAGGCGATCCTAGCAGAAAAGGTGTCGATACTCACGCTGCCAGTACTTGGCATCAGCCTCGACATCAACGACCTCGGCATGTTCAGTGGAATGTCCCTTTGCGTCTTGCTCGTCATGTACTGGTTTAGCTTAAGTCGAGAGCGAGATACTCTTGAATATCTTTTCGGCAGACTAGGATTCTCCAGACGGCGCACCGACGCAAGCAGTGACACACTGGTGCACATCCTAGAGCCGGTCGAATTGTATAACTTGCTGAGTGCAACACAGGTACTCGAAGTACCCCCACGCACAAGACGTGACCCGCTGAGCACAATACGCGGCACGCCAATACGCGGCTGGCTAAACAAGTTCTTGTCGCTTCCGCCGCTCCTGGTGCAGTTCTTTATCTTCTTGAGCGATGTACGCACAATCAAAGCCGGTCAATGCATTAGCAACGAGGCGACCCTTGTCACGCTGATCACCTCGTTCCTAGGACTCTTCGGCATCTTTGCATTGACGGTGGCTGTAATGCTTGTTCATCGCGACATCTCAAAGCTCTGGCAACAGGAGTGCAAGGCGATAGTGCAGAACCACGATCCGAGGACGAAGCCTCCGAGTCCCGACCCGAGTCCCGACCCGAGTCCCGACCCGAGTCCCGACCCGAGTACAGGCCCGATCCCTCCCCCGAACTGATGATCCGAAGTGGAGCCCACAATCCCTCACGCTTTGATTCCGGATATGTGGTCGATCGTATTCATTTTTCAACCAGCCGCCTAGCGATATGGGCCGCCAGATCCAGACACAATCCGCCCGCTACGAGGCCGATGGTACAACTTTCCCACTTGGGACTGCGTCCGTGCTGCCGATAGCGAGTTACTGGTGTCGGGTCGCGCAGCCCCGCCGTGCTGCGCAGTCGGCTGATCAACTAAATCGTCGGACATACACCACGACAGAGAGCACGGCCCACTTACGGCCCCAGACGTATCCCGGCCGCGGGAGCGACCTGTGATCGCATTAGCAGGCTGTCCCGAAGCGGCCCGACCTAACATGTGGTACAGCATGGCTTCGCGTACCCAGTTCCGGTGGCGTCGCTGGTACGTCGGGACGATTAGATCAGACAGCGAACGAAGCGCGTACTCAGTCTGCCGCTGCACGTCCAACGTAAACCCGCATCAGCTCGACGGGCTGCGCGCGTGCCGGCATCGGTGGGCCGTGCCCTTCTCCGTTCTTGAATCCCAGCTCAGCCGACGCGTCCGTCGCAATTCGGCGAAAGGCAGGTCGCCGTGACGACTGACACTCTAATTACTATCTGCATTGCGATACTCGTCGGTGCGGCAACAATCGCATTTGCCGCGCGATCGATTGCCACTCAGCTCCGCGTCATTGCATTTCTTGAGTTCACTAGAAGGTATTCCGAAATCATTGTGCAGATGCCTACCGCTGCACGCGCATTGAAGGATGACGTCTCGCTATCAAGCCTGCCGCAATCTGAGCGCGCAGCCACGCTCAACGCATTCCGCTTGTACTTCAATTTGTGCTCAGAGGAGTTTTACCTGAGCGAGGAGAAGGTGTTGCGTAAGCCCACCTGGCGGATTTGGAGACGTGAACTTAGCACATACTTAAGGACACAGATCGCGCGGGATGCATGGACGGAGGTACGGGGTGAGTACTATAAGACGTTCAGGAACGAGGTAGAACGAATACTCGCCGCAGCGATAGCTCAATCAGGCGACCCGCAATAACTCGATTACACAATGCGTAGCAATGGGTGAACTACGATCCAGACATCCTGTTGCTTACACTTATGCTGGACGTACGCGTCAACAACGGTAGTTCTTAGCTTCGCTGTAACCGTACCAAATCCATCACCTTCGTGGCCGCATTCGTAATCGATAATGACGATTACTATGGGCTCCTCTATCCACTGCTTATTTACATGGTCAAACCATAGACCATAGAACGTCGGCAGGCTCCTCGGTGTGAAAGTGAACCCGTTTACAGGATGAGTGGGGTTGTTCTTCTGTCCGCGAAGAAAGTCGATGATTCTTGACACGGCTGTCTTTTGGCCTGATGTCTTTGAAGGAAGGTGAAGAAATACTCTCGTGCGGTTCTCAAATTCGCGCACCGCGCCGCGCACCCGCCCCTTCTTCGTCCCCACGCTCTGCGGTCTCCCTACGCTACGTCGTCAGTCAGAAACTACTAGTGGAAACTTATTATACTTGGCGATGCCCCGAGCAACTAGGTCGGTCAAATTCGACTCGGAGATCGAGAGCCGCGGCCCTCCCACGATTCCAGTCGGAATGCGGGGCGATCTCTCTGCAAGCTCAAATGCCGTCTGTAGTTCCGAATACGACTTAAACTCGATCACCACCGTAGCGGCGACGCCATCGGAATTATCATTGCTAAACAACGGGATCCTATCACTTGAAGCGCAAGGGGTGCTAGTTTGCACACATGCGAGACTCTTGTCGATCTCCGCTCGCATTCGTGAGAATCCCTCTACTCCCACCTTGAGGTAAAGATAGGAGGGGCTGTGCAAGCACGAGGACCTTGATGGCACCTCATACCCGTGGCTAACAAATTGTTCGCGAAGGGCTGGGGGATCATCTGCGATAAACTCGCGTCCATCGGAGGATACCTGAAACTGTAATACTTCATCCGGTTTGCACTGCGTTGCCGCAGAGCGAAACGTGGTTACGGGCCGGATAATGGGAGCCATCCATTCGAGGTCGCAACGTTCGTGCCTCACAGCTGCGGCAAGCACGGCGGATTGAGACTTGAGAACCGAGTCCGTAGCAAACTGTGGCGGCTGATACTGCACAATGATGTCTCGAATTCGCTCGATGCTGCCATCGAGGCCTTTCTTTGCAATCTCAAGCTTCTCGCTGTCTGCGTACCAGGTTGAGGTGGGATCCGCTCCTCCGCCGAGTTCTCGACGAAGCGCCTCATGGACGCAAACGGCCGTGAGGGCCGCTTGGCCTTCTGCGGTCGGATAGCAGTTGATCAAGCTGATGTTCACCCCTTCAGCTGCGATGGCCTGAACCACAGAACTGAGGACGCCAGGTCGATCCATCAATCGTGCTTCCACCGTGAATGCCAGCGGATAGGCGCTAGGTGGCAGAGCGCTGAGCAAGAAGTAGCCGGTGGTACGCGCTTGATCCTTGGAATGCTTTGGTAGCCACGCCCCCCACCAGGGGGATTCCCTCCGCCCGGGGACAGGCGTATCAACGGTTACGCGATCCTCCATGATGGAGGTACTGTCCTCGAATGCCTGGGGATCAGCCATGTCCTGCTCCGTGTACACGCGGATTGACCGCCTCTTCGTCGTCACGGCCCGGCGATGACCTTGAGAGCCTCGTTGGCCTGAGGGTGGCTGACGCGCTGGCCCAGCTTGATTTGTCTCCATCGAGGGGAGCCTAGCGTCGGCATGTGCCAAGCACAACCACCCGGGAGGCTCGGCATCCAGGGACATCGGGCCATCTCGGCCAGTTCCCTTAGCACCGGTGCCCTGAACTGCCTTCGCCGAATCTGTCCCGCGGCAAAGCCACGGAGAAGGTGGCTGTCGATGCAGGTTGAAGAGGCGCCCCGGCATCGCTTACGCGAATTGGTCAGGAGCCAGGTCCGTACCACTTGCGGTGGCAGTCCGTCCGCTCGGTAGGAAGCTCAGCCTCAAGCCGATCGTACCCCAGCTTCCAGACGATGACCTCCTCAATGCCGCGGACGCCAGTGGCAATTGGAGGCTGTCGCCCAGTTCCGCCCGTTCCATTGGAGCGCGGACCTCAATGCGCGGATCCGGTTGCTTGCGGTGCTCGCTCGGCGCGTGCGTCAACCAGGTCGCGACGGAAGTCACCGCGCCTACCACCAGAGCGGAAACGACGAGAAGCGACTTCATGGGCTAGTTGGTGATCACCACCGGACTTCCAGGCGGGACCTGCACGGTGACGCCCTGTGTGGTCACGACGATGGGCGTGGCTTTCGCTCCCGCGGTGCCATTGTTGTGGATTGTCACGGTACTCCCACCTCCCATGACCACAGATCCACCGACACAGGTGACCGTGGCCGTGTTCGCGCTACCTAGCTCTACGGTATCACCACTCTCGATTCCGGACACGACGCCCTCGAAGCCCGTGTCCGTGTTCACGGCCGACGAGGTCGAATCGGGGTTGCTCGTCCCTGGCGGGGTGATCCTCGCATTCTCGCCGCTGTTGTTGCTGTTGTTGTCCACGCTGACATCGCCGTTGCCCTCGTCCTCTCCGGGCTTGACGTTGATCGACCCGGCGCCTGTCCCCGGCGGGACGCTCCGTCCTGGCGCAGAAGCCCTCTCCGGCGCTGCCGCCGACGGCCATCCCGGCGAGGTGGCGACCGCCCCACCGGCGCCCAACACGGGATTGGGCGGCCCCACCTGGGCACCCAGAGTATCTGCGACACAGCATACGACGAGACTCACGACGAGCACTCGCATCGGAACTCTCCCTTCTCGGCCCTTGGGCCGGCTGACTTGGATCGCCACCATCGGTGGGCTTCAACGAGGCTGCCGCCGAACGCGCAAGTAACCGAGTAGCAGCCAGACTTCCGGTGCCGCGAGTGCCGAGGCATCCGGGGATCGACGTGCCCGACTCGGCCGGCAGTAACGCACGCACGACGCGGCCGACTCCCGGTACACCAATGGGAGTGCCCAGATGAAGTTCGATGCGAAAGTCCCGGGTGATGACGACCTACGTCGCGACGAGGCGCTGAACTGTCGGGAAGCGACGCTCTCGCTGCGCTTGCGTCTCGACGCACCGAGGACCGAACAGGAGCAGGGTCCGGAACCGCCATTCCGGTTCAACTGAACCCGATGCTGTGCGCGTGATCGCGATCTGCGCAGAACGAGATTCTGCGCGCACGCACTCCCGCCCCTCTAGACAGCACACCGAGTCTCGATAGACTGCGGCGCTGGGGAGTCACCAAAGCGCGTCGCTGCTCGACTGGCGTCGCTCAATCGGCAGGTCGAGGGGGATCATCCGATGTCGCATCCGAGGGGGTGCCGCAGCTCGACGCGCGCAGAGGCGCACGGTCTCACACGGCCGCGTGCGTCGCACGAAGTCCTCTCGACCGGCCGCTACGGCCAGCTCATCGCGAGCCTCCTCCCGGCCTCATGGGTTGCTCGCAGCTCAGCATCGATCGAGGCGCAGCGCTCCAATGGTTCGACGTCACCTGGCGCGTACTCCGTCGCCCTCTCCGCATTCGCGTCGATCCTCGAACTGATACCTCACGGAGACCTGTGATGGCCGGCCCGCACCTCGCGACCGTAGCTCCTGTCGACCTCCCGAACACCGGATCTTCCCACGATGGAGCTACACCTCCGGAGGCCGGGACGGCCCTTTGCCTCTCGGGCGGCGGGTATCGCGCCATGCTCTTCCACACCGGGGCGATCTGGCGGCTCTACGAGGCCAAGCGCCTGCAGACGTTGAAGCGCGTGTCGAGCGTCTCTGGCGGCTCGATCACCGCGGCGGTCCTCGGCCTCAAGTGGGACAAGGTCGTTGCCCCGGGTGCTGGCAACGGGGAGTTCCGGCGGGAGGTGGTGCAGCCGATCCGGCAGCTTGCCGACGAGACAATCGACTCCGACGCCATCGTGACCGGCATGCTGTGGTTCGGGACGATCGGCGAGAAGGTCGCCGGTGCGTATCGCAAGCACCTGTTCGGGCACCACACGCTGCAGGACTTCTCCGACAAGGGCCCACGCTTCGTGCTCAATGCCACGAACGTGCAGTCGGGCACGCTCTGGCGCTTCTCGAAGCCCTACATGGCCGACTACCGGGTCGGCAAGGTCGAGAACCCGACCGTCGAGCTGGCCGACGCCGTGGCCGCCTCGTCGGCCTTCCCCCCGGTGCTCTCGCCGTTCACCCTGAAGCTCGACCCAGCGACCGTGATTCGCCTGGAAGGTGCCGACCTTCACCGCAAGCCGTTCACCCACAGGGCGGTCCTCTCGGACGGCGGGGTCTACGACAACCTCGGCCTGGAGACCGCCTGGAAGCGGTACGACACCATCCTTGTGAGCGACGGCGGCGGGCAGACGCAGCCGGAAGAGGACCCGAAGTCCGACTGGGCCCGCCACGCGTACCGCATCCTGAACCTCATCGACAGCCAGGTTCGCAGCCTACGGAAGCGGCAGCTCATCGACTCGTACACCGCCCCGCCCGGGCAGCTCAACCATCGCAAGGGCACGTTCTGGGGCATCCGCACCGACATCACGCACTACCAGCTCAACGACACCCTGCCCTGCCCGCTTGCCTGGTCGAAGGCTCTCGCCGACATCCCCACCCGCCTCAAGCGCGTCCCGGATGAGCAGCAGAAGGCGCTCATCAACTGGGGTTACGCGGTCTGCGACGCGGCCATGCGCCGCCACGTCGACGCGAGCATCCCGAAGGGGACCTTCCCCTTCCCCGAGGCGACGCCATGACCGGCCCGACCGCGCGCCGTGACGTGCAGCCGCAGGCGAACTTGCTCGGAGGCTCGCCATGACCTCGATGGGGATCGAGGCCGTCCTCACGACGTTGCTCCCAGGCGCCATGGTCGCCGGCGCCGTCGTGCTCGTGCTGCTCGGGATTGACCCGAACATGTTCGACGGCCTGCGCATCTGTCAGGCGCTGTCGCACGATTGGTTCATGAGCCTCGTCGTGTTCCTCGCATCAGCGCTGTTCGGCTGCCTTGTCTCATCACTGGCCACGATCATCGAGGAACGCATCTTGGACCCGTACGCAGCGGCACACCTCGGTCTGGATCGCCCCACGTTCATCGCCCACTGGTCGCACTACGTGAAGACGGCGAGCTACCAGCAGCTGCCCTTCCTCAACCGGCTCGCGACCACGTACCACGTCCAGATCAAGCTGTTCATCGCTGGGTACGTTCTCACGCTCGCCTGGGGTGTGACCGCCTGGTCGTGGGCCGGCTGGAATCTCGCGCTGATCGGATGCGCTCTGTTCCTACTCCTGGGCGTGTCGGCCGTCTTCTCGCATGTGGGCCTTGGCGACTACCGGCGGGACCTCGCCGAAGACGACCTCCCTACTCCTGGCCAGTCGACCGCCAGTGACCAGCCGGCGTCGACAGCACTCTGGCCCGAAGAAGAGCCAAGTCCCAAGGAGGGAAGGCGCGAGGCGGCTGGCAGCGTGCTGCGGCCATGGCGCTGGGCCCTCTACCTCCAGGTGGCCTGGGTGGCCATCACGGCACCACAGCTCTTGGCCGCCGAACCCATGATGGTCGTTTCCACGCCGGCGGAAGCTGTGCCAGCGGCGATCAGCACGAATCTGGCAGCTGCAGACCGTGTCATCCCCTCGGATCGCGTCACGGACAGTGTGACCGTTCGAGCCAGTCCGTCGTCGGACAGCGCGGTCGTCGGCAAGCTGCTCCCCGGAGAGTCGGCACTCTTCCTGTCGGCCGTCCCGCGCTGGTACGAGGTCGAGCTGGACGTTGGCTCGCGCGGCTTCGTGAGCAAGAGCTGGACGGAGCTGGCCCCGGGCCCCGCGGCGCCGGCACCAGCAACTTCTACCGGCCCGGTGTACCTGATCCATGTGGTCGACGTCGGAACTGGCCTCGCGGTCCTCGTGCAGGGCCCGGACTTCACGGTGCTCTACGACGGCGGCTCGAACGACGACCTCCGCCTCGGCCCCGACAACCGGCTCTTGAGCTACCTGGCCCTCGCGACGCCGACCTTGAGCCGCATCGACTACCTCATCCTCAGCCACCCCCATCGCGACCACGTCGAACTCCTGCCGGACGTGATCGGTGCGTACGACGTCGACAACATCTGGGACTCCGGCGCCACAAACAACACGGCGGGTTACGAGCGGTTCCTCCGGGCGGTAAGCCAGGAAGCGGGTGTGGTCTACCGCACCGCCGCCAGGGGTCCTGGGACCTTCTCCATCCCCGTGCTGCAGTCGACCTTCGACATCAGCCATGGCCCCCTGCTCGACAGCGACGAAGTCGTGCCGCTCGGCGCCAGTGGCCTCGCGTCGATGCAGGTCCTCCACGCCGACGGGAGCACGCACAGCAACCTGAACGAGAACAGCCTCGTGGTCCGGATGGACTTGGGGCCCGTGCGAGTGTTGTTCATGGGCGACTCTGAGGCAGGCAGCCGCGATACCTGGGAGCAAGGCACGCCTGACGATGACTCGGTCGAGGGCTCGCTGCTCGCCTGCTGCGCGGCCGAGTTGGACTCAGATGTCCTCATTGTCGGCCACCATGGGAGCAAGACCTCGTCGCGCCGGGACTTCCTGGATGCCGTGAGCGCCGACGTCTATGTGGTCTCCTCGGGCCCCAAGAAGTACGGGAGCGTCGTCCTCCCAGACGACGAGGTGATCACCGAACTCCAACAGCGTGGCCAGGTCTTCCGAACGGATCTGGACGATGCCGGCTGCGGCGCGTCGAACGAGAAGGTCGGGTCGGATGCCGACGGGCGCCCAGGCGGGTGCACGAACATCCGGCTGCAGGTAGGACCGGGTGAGGCAGTCGTCGGAAGCGCCTGGGTCGCAGACGAAGTTGACAGCTAACTTATCTTTATGTTCAGAGGGCATGGCCATGCTTTGGCAGAGCTGGATCTTCGTTGTCGCGGTGCTTGTGGGCACTGGGATGATTCTGTGTGCCAGCTCCGTATGGCTTCGCCGACAGGTGTTCGGGTTCGGTGGATCGATGCTGACGGTATTCGGCGTCGTCCTAGTTGGGCTATCAGTATGGAAACACATTTCCGTAGAAGTGACCGCAGAGTCCACACGCTTTAGCTTTGAAACGCTTGCACAGACTCAGGTCGCGTTAGCAAAGCAAGTCGCACAAGGTTCCGAGACTGCGCTCACGGCTGGCCCGGAGCCGGCTAGTGGCATGCCACAGTGGTTCGGTAGTAGCTCAGTGTTCTCTGGGCTACTTGTGCGGACGCAACAACGGCCAGCCGACTCACCGGAGTACTGGCCAATGCGCATTGAGTTTCCAGGACTGCCTACAGTAGGAGCCACTGTTAGAGTGACGTGGGATTTGGGTGGAACCAAGCGCAATGACTTTACCGTTCAGGAAGTGAACGCATCTGCGCTAAAGCTCGAATACCACGAATCAGGCACAACGTACGGCATTAGCCTACAAGCCGCTGATCGGCCAGGCATCCTTGTGATGACGATGTTTGAGAATTCTGCTCCATATAACACAGAACCAGCCAATCTGTTCGGGCAGTAGCCAACACCCATAGTGGCAGAGCACTCAGCAACTCTCAATACGGTCAAATAAAATGCTTAAACCACCGAAACCGGAGCAGCCACAGCCTCGCGTTCCGCGCACCAGCACTCTATTACTTCTTATTACGGGTGGAGCTACTCCAAGGTGCATTGACTTGGCATGTGAACCAAGACATGCAACTACGGGCTCCCAGTCGCCGGCAACAGAGCTAACATCGACCATCGCGATTCCGGCAGTTGAATCTGTCGAGGCAGAGTTCGCGTGCACGGACCTCGGCCTGGAGAGTCCGGCTACCGTAGCCACTACTACACACATGTAAACATCCATGCGGCTTATCTATCACTGACGATGGAAATCAAACAAGAACGCGAGCACTCGACTGCCGCGACGCTGTCGTGCGACCGACAGGAGACTTTCAGGACTCTTAGCCAGGCCACATACAGCGACACTATTGTTGGTCCGACCGAAGGAGCTTCCCATGCGTCTGACACTTGCCATCTGCTCAGCAATCACCTTCTTTGCCTTCGGAGTGCCCGGAGGCATGTCGCAGGACATCGGACCAGTTCGCGGTGGCTGGCTGCAGCCCGGATTGACAACGTCGCTTCCAGTACCGACGGAAGGCGCACCTTCCGTCGTGCTCCAAGGACCCCCGAATGACCTCGTCTGGATCGGACTTGGTCAAGATCTCTCAGCGGTTCGCTCGTGGCAGTTGGTCGGCGCCAGCACCACCCTCCTGTTGGCACATCCTGGCCTGTCCGGATACTCGGTCTCGATCTTTGTCCCGGAGGGTGCAGACCCTGTGCCCTGGTTCCAGCCAGGTGAGCCTCACGGCCAGGCATCGGTCTTCCTACAGCCTGGCGTCGTAGCGAGCACTCAGACCGTGCCCATGGGGACGAGACCAGGCCCCACCGGCCTAGCGCCATCGGCTGCGTTCAAGAACGCTCCTGGCAGCTTCAACGGCAGCTACAACGGCCCGGGGGATACGGTTCCTCCGATCACCGGAAGTCCCCCCGACCCTGGAAATCCCTGCACGCCGTCGCCGACGTGCGGTGGGACCTTCCCCCCGCCCGCCTCGATGCTCTGCGCCATCAACATCAGTTTTGGGCCGCTGTACAACGGTTCGACGTGGACTCCTCTGCCTAGCACCGGCTGCGTCATGCCACCGTGCATGATGTACGACCCAGCACAGTTCACCCCGCTTCATGTAGCCGAGATCAAGATCATCGACCTGATTTTTGCGTGCCAGGCGGCTGACTATTTCAACTCGCCATTTGCCAAGGTGTGCGTGACCAACCCGTGCTTTGCGGCGCAAGGAGGCGTGGCTCGCGTCTTCGTCTACCAGACGATTCCGTTTCAGACTTGGCCAGGCGGCATCCCGCTGCCCAACGGCAACGTGGTGCCAGTCTGCGGCCTCGACTTCGAAGTCCTGGGTGTGGGATCGGGATCCAACTGCTGGGATCTCAGCACGTGTGGCGTGGGCCCCTTCTCGCCACAACCGATTACGATCACCTTTCCGTGCGAGTGCCTGGATCAGATCCTTGCTTGGTATCAGGGCATGGGGCTCTACAACCCGTTTGGCGGGCCGAGCGTCTACCTCTCGCCTCAGTCCGTTGTCTTCTCCGTCGCCATTGCCTGTCAGAACGGTACGCTCTGCTGCGGCTTCGACTGATCCCGGCAAGGCAGCACACCGGAGCACAGGCGCGTGTCCACCTGGTGGTCAAATCGAGAGGTCGATCGCGCGGGCTTGGTTCCTTGCCTCGGGGCGTTCCTCTGCGTGGCGTTCGTCGTCGTCTTCCTGCTCGCGGTCGGCCTCGTCCCGGACCACAGCGGGCCCCTCCTACCCGACGTCTCGGACACGGTCTCGGTCTCTCAGGATCCAGGCATAGCCAGCGACAACGATCCATCCACATCACACGAGTCGCCGGAGGCGGCCGGAAGCACGGTCGAGGTGGACCAGCAGCAACCCGGGGTAGCCGCGACGGAGAGAGGGACGTCAGTGGCACCCGCGAGTCCTGGTTCGCGGCGCTTCCAGGCTCGCGCCTTGTGGGGCATGGCCGCGCTGGCCTACCTGCTGTCCATGGCGGGCGTGGCACTCGTAGCCGGTAGAATCGTCCTACAGGAGCTGCGGGAACATGGCCTCGCCTCGAACTGGATCGCCCTGACAGCGAGCCCGCTGGCCTTCGCACCCCTCGTCATTCTCCTGATCGTGGGCTGGACCTTCGACGGCTTACCATCGTCCTTCGAGTCGCTCAACGAGTACATGGACCAGGTCGGGGCCGATCGCACGGGCATCGAGGTATTCACAAGCATCGGCAACTGGGGCACTGTTCTTACGCTCTGGCTGATGCTGGTGGCGGTACAGGTCGTGACACGGCCCATCGAGGCGGCCGGGTCGGCGTGGATCGCGGCCAGCAGAAAGCGCATCCAGGGTTTCGGCGCCCTGCTCACGTCGGGGTCTTGCATGCTGAGTGCTGCCGTGCTTGAGGTGAACGCGCTGTTCCGCTGGCCGACCACCGTTATCGAGGCCGCACAGGTGCCGAGCGCTACGGTGGTCGCCCACACGATGACGCTCCTGGCAGGTGGATCGTTCACGCTCTACGTGCTCGCGGTCTTCCTCCCGGGCGCATGGCTGCTTCGTCAGCGCGTGGCGAGAGAGGCGGAGCGCGAGTGGCCAGACGCCACCGACGAGGAGCGCCGCAAGCACATGCAGGAACAGAGCCTACTTCTCTCAATGCCGGGAAGGGTCACGGCTTCCCTCACCGCCCTCGCTCCCCTGATCGTTGGGACGAGCATGGCGGAGGTCCTGTCGGCGCTCCTTCAGTGAGTGCCTGCGGGCGCCACGGCCAGCGTCAGTGCGGTCAGGTCATCCTGGGCCTCAGGCTGTACTGCGATGCCTCAATCTCCCCGTCGAGCGACACCCAGTGTTCCGCGGCGTACGGCCATGCCAGTGACCGGTTGAGCACGGAATGCCCTGCCGCTCCACGTGGAAGGACGGCAGCGAGCGATCAGTTCAGATACAGCCCAGGTGTCCTCAACCCACTACCCCATCACGGGCTGATGTTGAAGACGTACACCGCTCCCGCATCGACGCCTGCCACGTTGTCGTCATCCAGGGCACCCACGACCAAGACGCTCCGGCTCAGGGCCGCTGCGTAGCCGAAGGACGGGCTGTACGTCACACCGCTCTCTGCGTCCAAGACGTAGAACTGCTGGGTCTCCGCCCAGCCTGCACCGTCGTACTCGAACACGAACAGGCTGCCGGAGTTGACGCCACCGCCGATCACCGGAGGCGGGCCATAGGGAGCACCAATGGTGACCCGATCCCCATCGATGGAGACACCCATGCCGAAGAAGTCTCCCGCGTCGATCAGGTGGCTCGCCTCGACCGGCGTCACGGGAATGGGTGAAATGGTTCCAGCCCACCCACCAGGGGGCTCACGGATGATGTAGCCTGCCCCGGAGTTCGTGCCATCGTAGTCATCATCGCTCCACGCCCCAATAGCGATGAGATCGCCTTCGATGTCATCCCACTGAACGTCAAGTCTAATGCCGAACGCCGCACCTGGATCCGCTGACGTGGCGGAGACAAGCTTCGCGGATTCCGTGGTGACCAGGTTCACCCCCCATCCCCCGGCCGGCTTCTCGAACACGTAGACCGCCCCCCCGGCCACATTCGGGGCACTGGCGACGATGATGTCGCCATCAATGGCTACCTGATCACCAAAGTGGCTGGATTGCACCGACACTGTAGGCGCGAGCGTCGTCGTCGGGACTACCGGGTTCGGCTCATCTCGCCAACTGGATCCTGAGCGGATGTAGACGTAAGCGGCGCCACAGACGGCGTTCGTGCCACATGTCGTAGCGTCAGGTGACCCCACAACGATGACGTCGTGGCTGATGGCTACACCATTACCAAAACCATGGTCGCCAGGGTGCGGAATGGGAGCAGGAGGGAGCAGCTTCACTGCCACGACCCATTCAGCTCCCGTCCACTCAAACACGTAGGCAGCCCCTGTCAGCTGGCCCTGCTCCTCGCGTCCACCGGCGCCCACGACAATGACGTCATCCTCCATCGCTACGACCAGTCCGAACCAGTCGCCTGCCGCAGCATCAGGTGCCCACAGCTTCTGCTGGCGCACCCACGAACAACCGATGAGTTCATACACGTAGGCAGCACCTGCATCGACTCCACCATCGTCGTCGAGGGGGCTCCCCACCACGATGCGCCCGGGCGACATTGCGACGGAGATCCCGAACTGCTGCAGGTCGCCGGGGTCCGGCAGTAGCTTCGCCACAGGACTTGGAATCAGCGGTTGGACCTCCGGCGCGGGCCTGTGCTTGGCTTCACCTTCGAGCTGCAGCTGAGCTGCCAGGCTCGTTCCCACGCTGCTCAACGCCAAGAGAAACACAGCGACCACGAAGCGACTGCTGAACATGCTGACCCTCCTCACTGGGAATACCCTCGCCGGCATGGTAGCCGAGATTCTCGTACTCGTGGTATGCCGTGTGGCGGATGCGATTGCCCATGCTCGACCGACGATCGTTCTTCGGCGGAATGGCCGTTCCGGCGATGTTGATGTTCGATCCGGCGGCCGCGACCGCTGCGCTGGCTCGGTTCGGTCAGGACTCGCGCTCACCGACGGAGGTTGCTGGCGACGACGACTTCTGGT
>Ga0315912_10001979_pt1 | contig 23015 bp, 15 predicted proteins | sample VfabasoilMG_FD_204469 | JGI IMG/M metagenome (GOLD analysis project Ga0315912, IMG submission 204469) | Garden soil microbial communities collected in Santa Monica, California, United States - V. faba soil | ecosystem: Environmental > Terrestrial > Soil > Garden | place: USA: California... | reverse complement strand
TGGGAGGCGAAGGTGGGGGAGAGGAGCAGCAACAGGACGAGCAGGCGCGGCAGGCGGGGCATGATGGTCTCCGGTGGGCGGGGGGGGGCGGGACGTGCCGGTCATCGATCCGTGCGGATCGATGACCGACGATGCATGCACGGTAGCGAGCGCCGTCGGGCTCTGCTTGAATGGATGCGACATGCACTATTCGGAGATCCCGCCACCACCGCACCTGGCCGCGCTCGTGCGCTGCGCGTGGCGATTGGCGTGCGATGCGCCGGCGGAATACGTGGCGCTGCCCGACGGGTGTTGCGAGCTGATCGTGCGCCGCGCGGGCGCTTCCGCCTGGATCGGCGAGCGGGCCGACGAGGACCAGCCCGCGTGCTTCATGGCCGGGCAGCTGCTGCGCCCGCAGCCGCTGCGTTTCCGCGCGGGCAGCCTGTTCGAGGGCGTTCGGGTGTACCCGTGGGCCGCGCACGTGCTGAGCGCGCGCGCGGGACCGGCGCTCGTGCAGTGCTGGTTTCCCACGCCGGAACTGCGGCCACCGCCGGAATCCACGCTGCTCGATCTCCTCGATGCGCGATTCGCGCGCGACGCCGGGCAGCTCGATCCGGTGCTCCTGCGCGCCGCACCGTTGCTGGCCGGGGGCGCGTGCGCGAGCGCGGGCGCGCTGGCGCGGGCGTGCGCGGTCGAGCGTCGAACGCTGGAACGCCGCTTCGCGCAGGTCGTCGGGGTGAGTCCCAAGCAGTACCTGCGCGTGCTCCGTTTCGAGCGCGCCACGCGCCGGATCACCGCGGATCCGGCCACGAACCTGGCGGACCTCGCCGCCGATCTCGGCTTCGCCGACCAGGCGCACATGGCGCGGGAGTTCCGCACCCATGCCGAAATGCCACCCAGCCTCGGCCGCGCGCGAGCGCCCAGCCCCGTGCTGTACCTGATCGACGGCGCGGGGACCTGAGTCCCTCGCGACGGCAGCCTGCATGCCCGATCGGCGCATGCGGGCGTGCGCGGGCGCGAAGGATCGGCAACGCGCGTGCCTTGACGCTTGCGTAAGCGTGAACTAACGTAAGTCATGGCTAAGGCAACCGACGCGATGGCCGCGCTCTCCGATCCCACCCGGCGGGCGATCTTCGAGCGGCTGTCCCGCCGCCCGATGGCCGTGGGCGAGATCGCCGAGGGCCTGCCGGTGACGCGGCCGGCGGTGTCGCAGCACCTCAAGGTGCTGCGCGCCGCACGACTGGTGGTGCACGAGGCGCAGGGCACGCGCCGCGTCTACCGCGTCGATCCCGCGGGCCTGGGTGCCCTGCGCCAGTGGCTGGACCGGCACTGGATGCGCGCGCTCGCCGCGTTCCAGGAACACATCGAATCGGAGGAGAAACCATGAACGCACCCGCCGCCGTGCATGCGAGCCAGCGCATCGTCCCCGCGCCCATCCGCCACAGCCTGCGCGTGCGCGCACCGCTCGCGCGCGCGTTCGAGGTGTTCGCCGCGCGCATGGGAACCTGGTGGTTCAAGCAGCACACCCTGCTGAAGGGCACGAGCCAGATCGACGTGGTGATCGAACCGCGCGCCGGCGGCGCCTGGTACGAACTCGGCGCCGACGGCACGCGCATGCCCTGGGGCCGCGTGCTCGCGTGGGAACCGCCCACGCGCATCGTGCTCGCCTGGCAGCTGACCGCGGACTGGGCCTACGACCCGGCGTTCGAGACCACGGTGGAGGTGCGCTTGCGAACCGACGGCGAGGACACGGTCGTCGACTTCGAGCACCGCGACCTCGAGCGCTACGGCGAACGCGCGTCGGCGCAGCGCGACGGCCTGGACGGTGCCGGCGGCGGCATGGATGGCGGCTGGCTGGCGCTGCTCGAGGCCTATCGGGCCGCCTGTCCGGCGTAGCCTCGTCCGCTGCGGCGGACGATCCGGCCCTGGGGCGCGTGGCGGCGGGAAACGGCGGACTGATACGATGGAGGGCCAAGTCGCCACGAACCCCCTTTTCGCATGCCTGATTCATCCTCGTCGCCCCGCCTCAAGGCCCTGGCCAGCCTGATCTTCTCCACCCGCTGGCTGCAGTTGCCGCTCTACCTCGGACTCATCGTCGCGCAAGGCATCTACGTCGTGCAGTTCCTGCGCGAGCTGTGGTACCTGCTGGGCAGCACGCTGGGTTTCGCCGTCGCGCACGGGCCGGTCGACGCCCTGCACACGCCCGAGACCACGATCATGCTGACCGTACTGGGCCTGATCGACGTGGTGATGATCTCGAACCTGCTCGTGATGGTGATCGTGGGCGGCTACGAGACCTTCGTCTCGCGCCTGCGGCTGGAAGGGCATCCGGACCAGCCCGAGTGGCTGTCGCACGTGAACGCGGCGGTGCTCAAGGTGAAGCTCGCCACCGCGATCATCGGCATCTCCTCGATCCACCTGCTCAAGACCTTCATCGAGGCGGGCACCATGGGTCGCGCGGGTTCGGCGGTGACGAGCGAGGGCGTGCTCTGGCAGACCATCATCCACCTCACCTTCGTCGTCTCCGCGATCGCGATCGCCTACGTCGACAAGCTGATGGTGAAGCCGCCGGTGAAGGCCTGAGCAGACGCCTGGATCGCTCCTGGTACGAACGCTGCGGTCCCTTTGTAGGAGCGCGCTTCAGCGCGCGATCTTCTCGGACGACGACACGCATCCGCAGGTCCAAGAGATCGCGCGCTGAAGCGCGCTCCTACATCGCCTCGATGGATGTCGCGCGGGCCTACTTCGCGGGCAACAACTCCAACGTCGCCTCGTCGAACAGCGGCTCGTCCTGGCCCACGCGCACGAACAGCACCTTGCGCGCACCGCTGTCGGGCTGTGCCTCGAAGTACTGGATGCCGTCGGGCGCATCGCCCAGGTCGCCGCACGCCGGTTCGGGCACTTCGTCGGGGCTGGCGGTCCTGTCCAGCTCCTTCCGGTAGGCCGCATCGGGCACGAACGCGTAGCGCTTGCGGCCCGACGGTGCGCCTTCGCGCCAGGGCGCGAGCACGCAGCGCTTCGCGATCGCGGCCTCGGTGCGCGCGGCGTACACGCGTCGGATCCCGGCCTCGGGCGATTCGCCGGCCTGGAGGTCGAGCACCTCGACCTGCGGATAGGGGTCGCCGCCGTCCGAGTAGCGGGCCATCACGGCGTTGCCCTGCACGAGGAAATCGATCTTGCGGAAGCCGTAGTCGCAGCGCTGCACCCAGGCGGCGAGTCCGAGCGCGGGATCGGACAATCGTTCCCACGTGCAGCCCTTCACCGCCGCGCGCGACGGGTCCGGGGGCTTGGCGGCGTCCGCATCGAAAGCGAACAGCGCGATGATCAGGATCGGAAGGCGGATGCGGGTCATGGGGACTCCGGTGCCGGCTGGGCGGGCGGCGCGTGCGAAGGCCGGATGATAGTCCCGTCGACGACGCGCAAGGCTTCGCGGTGGCGCGTCATTCGAACCCGTCCCGGAACACGCTCGCGGCCACCGTGAACACCACGCTCGCGCTCTGCTCGAGCAGCGTGGCCTCGAATGTCCAGGTGCCGGCCGGCGCATCGTCGGGCAGCACGCGCGTCCAGTACCAGTAGCTCGCCGCGAAGTGCGCGGGCGCCTCGAATGCGTGCGTCCACTGCGAGTACACGGTGCCGTCGGGCCGCAGCACGCGGTAGCTCGTGACCTGGCCGGCGAGCTGGTCATGCAGGTAGCCGGCGAAGACCACGGGGTCGCCGCGCTGGAAATCCACCTGCAGGTTCGCCGCCTCCACGCCTGGATCGGGGCAGTCCACGCCCATGTCCGGCGGCGCGCCATGGGTGGCCAGGCGATTGATGCGCGACTGGTGGTAGGGGCGCTGGTCCAGGTAGCGGCTCGCGCGGGCCTGGCAGGCACCCTGGTGGCCCTCGATGATCGCGTAGCCCGGCTCGGCCGAGGAATGCAGCTCGAAGTGCAGGTGCGGACCGGACGAGTATCCGGAGCTGCCGACCAGTCCCAGCACTTCACCCTGCTCGACGGTGGCGCCGACCGGCTTGCTCGTCTGCGAGTACTTCCGCATGTGGCCGTACCACGCGACCGTGCCGTCCGCGTGCTGCACGTAGACCGCATTCCATTCCGGCGAGTAGTGGTTGGCGCAGCTGCGATCGTCGAAGCCGTCGATGCGGCCCACGATCGTGCCGGCCGCCGCCGCCACGATGCGGATCTCGCCCGCATCCATGCTCAGCCAGGGGAACGGCCACAGGAACAGGTCGACGCCGGCATGGTTGTACCCGCCGGGCAGGTCGTAGCTGCGCGTGCCGCACGCGTAGTCGCGCAGCCGGTTCGGCGTGCGCGCGTCGAGATCGACGAAATTCGAGACGCCGTGGTAGTCGGGCGCGGCGAAACCGGGCGCGGCCGCGAGCGGCCAGGCGAACTTCACCGGCGCGGCCTGGCCGACCTTGGCGGCGGCCCGTGCACCGCGCGCCTCGAGCGCGCGCACGTTGTCCAGGATCGAGGCATCGATGCGCGCGCGCATGGCCGGTGTGAGTTCGTCGCGGAACGCGGCGGGATCCACGCCACCACCGCCGTCCGGCGGCGCGTACGGCACCTGCAGCGCGAGCGCCGTGGACCAGCCCATCAGTGCCGACAGCATCACCCGACCGATCCTCGCGCGGCGGACAGCGGCGCATCTTAGCCCCGCGTCCACCGCATCGGGGTGAAGGCGCGTCGCCGTTCAAGCTCGTGAACGAGTGCGTCGGCGACGTCCGTCGGGTCCGTGCGCGGCGCTGCCGGTGGCACACTGGCCCTCGCCATCCGAAGGGGACGGACGACGTGCACGGCTTGCTGCTGGGACTGACGCTCGTGTTCGCGGCACCGGGCGAAATCTATCGCTGCGTCGATGGCGACGGCAAGGCGAGTTTCCAGGATCGCCCTTGCGCGGGCGCCGATGCGAACCGGCGCGGCGCGGCCATGCCCGGGCGCAGCGACGATCCCGCTGCCGTGCGCGAGTGGCTGGCCTCGCTCTCGCGCACGCGCACGCCCGCGACGCCGGATGCGCCGGCCGCGCGCGTGCTGGAGTTGCGCGCCCCCACGCCTCGCGCGTCCCGCCCGGTGTTCGCCAGCGAGCGCTCGCTCGCGATCTGTTCCGAACGCTATTACCACTGCGCGAGCGCGAACGCGGCGACCATGGATGCCTGTGTCGCGGCCATGCCGCGCTGCGGATCGGGTGCCGATACGGGCTGCTGCCCCGCCGCCTCGGTCGCCTGCTACCGCAGCCTGCGTTCCGACGGCCAACCGCTCGCGAGCGCCGTGCGGGGCGCGTTGCTCGGCGGCGACGGCGGCGCGAGCTGCCTGTAGCGTCCCGCGACCGCGCGTCGCCCCTCGTCGAGGGCCCTGAAACGACAAACCCGGGACCAGCCCGGGTTTGTCGATGCCGCGTCCTTCAGGAACTCCGCATCAACGCGCCGCGTTCGTGTTCATGGTCGCGTTGCGGGTGGCGTCCTTGTACTGCGCCACGTCGCGCATGCCGGTGGTGTGGCACTGTCCCGTCGTGTGGCCGCGGTTCACGGCGCTGGAGAACTGGCCGTAGGTCTGCTCGGTGGTGCCGTCCTCGGGATCGCTCAGCACCAGGTCGGTGGCGAACTGGCAGTAGTCGTTCGTGTACCAGTTCGTGAGCTTGAACGAGGTCGTGTAGTAGTTGACCTTCGCGCGCGTCGCGGTGCTGATGCCCGAACCCCAGGCGCTGGCGCCCGAGTAGGTCAGGTCGTTGTTCGTGCTGCAGCCCACGCCGAACCATGAGCCGAGCGTGGCGAGGATGCCGGCCAGGTTCGTGCCCTTGTACGGGGTACCCACGGACTGGATCAGGCGATTGCCGGTGGCCTTGTCCAGGCCGCTCCAGTAGTAGTTGTAAAGGTGCGTCGCGGCCATGCCGCCCTGGCTGTGCGCCACGATGCCGAACGAGTTCCAGGTGTTGCCGAATGCCTGGATGCCGCGCGCGAACTGGTCGTTCGTGCGGTTCTGGTTCAGGTCGAGGTACTTCGAGGCATTGGTGAAGTTCGCGGCCGGCCACACGTCGCCCGAGCAGTAGCCGTGCACGAGCAGCAGGCGCGTGCCCACGCCCTTGGCCTCGAGCCCGCCGTTCGGACGCGGGCCCATGGTCATGGCCTCGTCGATCGCGATTGGGCCGCCGGTGCCCAGGCGCTTGAGCTGCGGCGCGTCGAAGCCGATGCGCTCGGCGCGCGTCAGCGTCACCGAGGAATCCGGATCGTCCAGGCGCAGGTTGCGGAACTCGAACGGCGCGCGCGCATTCGCGAGTTCGGCCCAGCGCGGGTCGAGCGAGAGCTCGACGCGACCGTCCTTGGGCTCGATCATGCCCCCGACCCACGCCACCGGCACCGACTCGCCCTTCGAGCCCGTGCCCCACACTTCGGCGTACGCGCGGTAGTGGCGCGTCGCGCGATTGCCGGCCACGGAGAGCGCGACGCTCAGGCGCTGGTCCTCGTCGATGCGCGCGGCACCGGATTTCGCGGTGATCGAGATGTCGCGCTCGACGATCGGCAGCACGTGTTCGGCGGTGCGCACCACGGCCTGGCCGCGGCCGTTGCGGCCCTGCACCTCGACCTGCACCAGGTAATTGCCGGCGACCTTCGCCATGAAGTCGGTGCCGTAGATGCCGTCGTTCGCGCCGGCATCGTTGTGCTGGCCGTCGTCGAACATCGCATGGCGGCTGACCGCCTTCGTGTCGGGTTCGATCACGCGCAAGGTGGCGTTGCCGATGCGCGCGGCGCCGCCGCCGACCTTCGCGTCGAGACCGCCATCGGCCTCGTACAGGCTGGTGATGAAGCCCACGCGCTCGCCGGGGAACTGGTTGCCGGGCAGCTGCGCGGAGTAGAGCTGGGTCGCCGCGTCGCCCTCGAGCAGCACGTAGCCGCTCGGACGACCCTTGGCCATGCTCGACAGTTCCACCGACCAGGTCCCGGGCTGCGCGGAACCGAATTCGAAGTACTTCGCGCCGAGCACCGCGTTGTTCATGCCGAACGGCACGTCCTCGGCCGCGAGCGCCTTGCCCTGGACGCGCTGGCGCGCACCCTTGGCGTCGCGCACGTTCATGCCCCAGCCGCTCGCCGTGCCTTCGTTGGAGAACACCAGGAAGCGGAACTGCTCGCGCTCCACGGGCAGCGAGACGGTGGCGCCGTAGCCGCCGGCTTTGGCGCCGGAAAAGTCGATCGAGAGCAGGGCGGCCTTGGAGTGGATGCCCGAATCGGCGGGATTGGCCTCGGCCATCTGCGCGAATTCGCTCGGCGGACCGGCCAGTTTCTTCGCGACGATGCCCTCGGCCTGGGCCGAGGCGGTGCAGATCAGGAGTCCGGCGGCGATGGCGGCGGACAGGGTACGACGGTGCATGGTGGTCTCCCGGGAAGGCTGGCGTGAACGAGGCTGTGGACCGCTTCGCGTCCCCAGTCCGACCGTCCCCCCAAGGACGCCGGCTGCACGCGAGGGGCGCACCATGACGTGATGTGCGTCACAGTTCAAGCTGCAGTGCAACACTCGTTTGAAACGCTTGTTACAGGACAAGCGCCGAGAGGGCAAGGCGAAATGCCAAGGACCCCCACTGAACCGTCGCCCCCGCGCAGGCGGGGGCCCAGCGCCTTTGGACCCTGGAACGGGAGGCAAGCGGGTGAGGAAGTCACTGGGCCCCCGCCCGCGCGGGGGCGACGTGAGGCAGCGAGCGGGATCGAGGGGGACGAGGCGTGCGGAAAGTCAGCGGACTCGCCCGTACGGTGTTGGAACGCATGCCCTCGAGGTGATCGCGTCCAACGGGCAGCGGCGGTCCGCCGCTGCCCGCCGCACCTCAGCGCTGGTTCAACGGGATCGCGATGTCGATCGGCGCATTGCCCGGGGCGAAGCCGCCGCGGTCGCTCGCCTTGCCGGTCGGCAGGTTGATCTCGTAGAAGCGCGTGCTGCCGTCGCTCGCGGCGGTCAGCACCGCATAGCCCTCGACGTCGACCGTCACGCCGTCGACCAGGGTGCTGTAGATGTCGAATCCGGAGACGGCGCTGACGTCGAACCCGAGTGCGCCGGTTGCGGCCAGCGTGCCGCTGTTCGCAGGCGACTGCAGCACGACCTGGTTCGTGTTCGTGTCGAGGTCGTACAGCGTGGTCCCGGTCATGGGGCTGAGGTCGTTGTTCGTGTACGCCGCGCCGGTGACGCCCGGCGCCGCCACGCCGCCGGTGGTGAGCGCCGTGTCGGCGATCGTGGTGCCGGCGAGGTTGTGGCGCAGGTTCTGGCCGGTGTCGCTGATCACGCGCAGGCGGTCGGCGGCGGGATTGAAATCCACGCCGAAGCTGGTGCCCGAGAGCGCCACGGTGAGCGCGTTGACGAAGGTCGCCGCGCCGGTCGTGGCGTCGATGCGATAGACGCCGCCGCCGTTGCCCACGCCGTAGAGGTTGCCGTCCTGCACGCGATAGTCGATGCCGACGAGCGCGGTATCCGCACCCGCGAGGCCGCTCACCGCGCCGATGGAGATCGCGAACCCGGGCGCGCGGTCGCTGAAGCACACCAGCCGCTGGTCGGCGGTCAGGCCGATCACGCGCAGCGTGTACGGATCGTTCGGATGCCGGTTGGACCCGGGCTCGTTCAGGCAGATGCGCGAGAGGCCGTTCGCCGCGTTCGCGGCGCCGGTGGCGTCGACGTTGCTGCTGGCCGAGGCCGCGGTGGCGAAGCCGAAGGTGCAAACGGCGGCGATGGCGAGCTTGAGGGAGGTCTGGGTATGCATGCGTGTCTCCTGGTTCGATCTGGTCTTGCCCGGAGCGATCCCGGGTGTCCTGGGCCTGCGCTGCGAGTCGCGAAACACGCGAACCGCAGTGCCGGGCACAGCCGCGTTACGCGGCGTGGACCGGGCCGGATGCAGCATCCGGAAAAGAAATCTCCCCGCGTGCAATGCGCGTGAACAGGCCGTGCGCGCACCGTGAAAGCGATGGATACGTGCGGTGAAATCCACGTCCAGCGCAAACGCGATGGATCGTCGTAGGGCGGAACCCGCAGGGATTCCGCCGAACTCTTGCGATTGATTCGCGATCGGGCGGCGGAACCCCTTGCGGGTTCCACCCTACGAAATCCGGTTCACCAGTCGCGGAGCAGGCGGAAGCTGAACTCGAGGCCGTCGTAGAACTCGCGTACCGGGATGCGTTCGTCGCGGCCGTGCGCGCGCACGTCGTTCACGTCGAGGAAGAAGCTGCCGAAGGCGTAGACCGGGATGCCGGCGCCGCGCAGGTAGAGCCCATCGCTCGCGCCGGTGTCCATGTAGGGCACGACGGGCAGCTTGCCGTAGACCGGTTCGAGGGCGCGCGCGATCGCCGACATCACGCGCGCGTCGACCGGCGAGGCGGGGCTGGGCTTGGCGTCGGAGAGGCGCGAGAGCTCGACCTCGGGATCGGCGATCGCGTCCCTGAGCGCGCGTTCCACCGCGTCCGCGCGCTCGTCGGGCAGCATGCGGCAGTTGACCGAGGCGGTGGCGAGCTGCGGCAGCGCGTTCTCCGCATGGCCCCCGGCGATCAGCGTGGGCGTGCAGGTCGTGCGCAACTGCGCGTTCAGCAGCGGCGACTGCGCGGCAAGCCGGTCCAGGGTCTCGGCCTCGGCGCCGGGCTTCGCGGCCTCGGCCATCAGCATGGCGAGTTCGCCCTGTTCGCGCGCCGCGTTCGCGGCCAGGTAGCCGCGCGTGGTGTCGCTGGTGCGTGCGGGGAAGGCCAGCGTCTCGATCCGCACGAGCGCGCGCGCGAGGCGGTGGATGGCGTTGTCGGGACGCGGCTGCGAACTGTGCCCGCCGGCGTTGCGCACGCGCAGTCCGAAGGTGATGTAGACCTTCTCCGCGGTCTGCACGTTCATCGCCGTGCGCCGGCCCGCGCGCAGCTCGCCGCCGCCGCCGTCCTGGTTGAAGCACAGCGGTGCCTCGATCAGCGCGCGCCGGTTCGCGAGCAGCCATTCGACCCCGTTGTCGACGCCGCTCTCCTCGCCCGCGGTCAGCGCGAGGATCAGGTCGCCGCGCGGCACCACGCGCTCGCGCTTGAGCCGGAGCAGGGTCGCGACCAGGTTCGCCGCGCCGCCCTTGATGTCCTCGGTGCCGCGTCCGTAGAAATGACCGTCGCGCTCGGTCAGCGTGAACGGATCCAGCGACCAGTCCTCGCGCCTGGCCTCCACCACGTCGAGGTGCGCGAGCAGCAGCAGCGGCGGGCGCTCGCCGGCACCGCGCAGGCGCACGACGAGGTTGCGGTTGCGCTCGCTCGCGCCTTCCACGTGCACGTCCCCCGACGCGAATTCCGCCTCGCGGAAGCGCTTCGCGAGCGATTCGGCGATGGCCGTGGTGCCGCCGTGCTCGTTCGTCGTGTCGGCGGCGACCAGTTCGGCGAGCAGTTCCCGCGCGAGCGCGCGATCGGCGCCAGGATCCGTCGCCGCGCACGCGATCGGCACCGGTGCGAGCGAAAGGACGAGGGCCAGCAGGCCGGTCGGGAAGCGGGGCATGGGCGCGGGCTCGATGGCGGCGGAGGGCAGGGCGCGATCATGCGGGCTCCCGTCCGTTTCGGCCAGTCGCATTGGCGCCGGGCACCCGCCGCGCCTGGCCGATTCGGGATCGGGGTCGCAGTGCCGGGACCCGAATGTCGCATAATCAGCCGATTGGTCGCGCGGATCGGGCGGGGCGTGGGCGTGATCGCCGCGCTCGCCATGGGCCCGCAGGCGCGATGGAAGGCACAGCAGGGGGAAACGAACAGCCATGACCCAGTCCCGGAACGGAACGCTCCATCCACGTCCCCACCGCCCGCTGCGCGCCGTGCTGGCGCGCGCCCTGGTGGGGCTCGCCACCGTGTTCGGCGCGGCCTCTTCGGCGCACGCCGGCACCGCCGTGCAGTTCGACGGCACCAACGACTACATCACCTTCGGCGCCGCGCCCGCGCTCGGGCTGTCGACGTTCACCATCGAGTGCTGGTTCAAGCGCACCGGCACGGGCGTGGCGACGAGCACGGGTTCGGGCGGCATCAGCGCGCTGCCGCTGGTGACGAAGGGCCGTTCCGAGGCCGACGGCACCACCCAGGACATGAACTGGTTCCTCGGCATCCGCGGTACCGACGGCGTGCTCGTGGCCGATTTCGAGGAAGGCGCCGCCGGTGCCTCGCCCGGCCTGAACCATCCGGTCGCCGGCGTCACGCCGATCGCGAACGGCGTGTGGTACCACGCGGCCGCGACCTACGACGGCACCAGCTGGCGCCTGTACCTCAACGGCGTGCTGGAAACCACGCTGGCGGTCAGCCGTCCGCCGCGCGCCGACAGCATCCAGCGTGCCGCGGTCGGTTCCGCGCTGAATTCCACCGGCGTCGCCTCGGGCTACTTCGCCGGCGTGATCGACGAGGTGCGCGTGTGGAACGGCGCGCGCACGACGCAGCAGATCCTCGACAACAAGGGCCTCGAGATCGCCTCGGCCTCCGGCCTGGTCGGTCGCTGGGGCCTGAACGAAGGCGTGGGCACGACCGCGGCGAGCAGCGCGGGCACGACCTTGAACGGCACGCTCACCAACGGTCCGCTCTGGGCGGCCGGATTCGACACCGCCGGCCTGCCCGTGGTCACCCGCGGCCCGTACCTGCAGGTGGGCACGCCCACCAGCGTGCGCGTGCGCTGGCGCACCGATTCCGCCACCAACAGCCGCGTGCAGTTCGGCACCAGCGCGGGCAGCCTCACCAGCACCGTCGACGATGCCACGCCCACCACCGAGCACGAGGTCGAGCTCACCGGCCTCGCCCCGTCCACGCAGTACTACTACTCGGTCGGCACCGACGCGGCCACGCTCGCGAGCGGCACCAGCTACACGTTCCGCACGAACCCGCCGGTCGGCACGGGCCAGGCCACGCGCATCTGGGTGCTGGGCGATTCGGGCACGAAGGACGCGGTGCAGGCGGCCGTGCGCGACGGGTACCTGAGCCACGCCGCGGGCCGCTACACCGACGTGTGGCTGATGCTGGGCGACAACGCCTACGACAACGGCACCGATGCCGAGTACCAGGCAGCGGTGTTCGACATGTATCCCACCACGCTGCGCCAGTCGGTGCTGTGGCCCACGATTGGCAACCACGACACGGCGCAGTCGACCAATCCCGCCCTCACCATCCCGCACTTCCAGATGTTCACGATGCCCACGGCGGGCGAGGCCGGCGGCGTGCCCTCGGGCACGGAGAAGTACTATTCGTTCGACTATGGGCGCATCCACTTCATCTGCCTCGACTCGATGACCTCGAGCCGCGCGCTCGGCAGCGCGATGCTGACCTGGCTGGAGAACGACCTCGCGAGCACCACGCAGGACTGGATCATCGCGTACTGGCACCACCCGCCCTACACCAAGGGCTCGCACAATTCCGATACCGAGAGCCAGCTGATCCAGATGCGCACGAACGTGCTGCCCATCCTCGAGGCCGGCGGCGTCGACCTGGTGCTGACCGGGCACAGCCACAACTACGAGCGCTCGTACCTGGTCGACGGCCACTACGGGCTCTCCACCACCTTCACCGCCAGCATGCTCAAGGATGGCGGCAACGGGCGCGAGAACGGCGACGGTTCGTACGAGAAGCTGCCCGACCTGGCCGGAAACCAGGGCGCGGTCTACGTCGTCGCCGGCAACGGCGGCCATGTGACGAACTGGGTGGGCGGCAGCACGGCGGAGTTCAATCCCGCGCCACCGCCGGTCATGTACTACTCGGCCCTGCACGTGGGCTCGATGGCGATCGACGTGGACGGCAATCGGCTGGACGCGAAGATGATCCGCGAGACGGGCGTGGTCGACGACTACTTCACCATCGTCAAGAACACCCCGACGCTGCCGCCGGCCGCGCCCAGCGGCCTGTCGGCCACCGCGGGCAACGCGCAGGTCGTGCTCTCCTGGAGCGCGAGCAGCGGCGCCACGGGCTACAACGTGAAGCGCGCGACGGTGAGCGGCGGTCCGTACACCACCATCGCCGCGAACCTCGCCGCCACTGGCACCACCGACACCGGCGTCAGCAACGGCACCACGTACCACTACGTGGTCAGCGCGCTGAACGCCGGCGGCGAGAGCGGCAACTCCGGACAGGCGAGCGCGACGCCGCTGCCGCCGGCGCCCGCCGCACCGACCGGCCTGTCGGCCACCGCGGGCAATGCGCAGGTCTCGCTCTCGTGGGGCGCCAGCAGCGGCGCCACGGGCTACAACGTGAAGCGCGCGACGGTGAGCGGCGGTCCGTACTCCACCATCGCCGCAAATGTCGCCACCACCGGCCTGACCGATTCCGGTGTCGCGAACGGCACCACGTACCACTACGTGGTCTCGGCCGTGAACCTCGGCGGCGAAAGCGCGAACTCGAGCCAGGCGAGCGCCACCCCGACGGCGCCGCTCGCGCCTCCGGCCGCGCCGACCGGATTGAACGCCACCGCGGGCAACGCGCAGGTCTCGCTGGCCTGGAACGCCAGCAGCGGCGCCACCAGCTACACGGTCAAGCGCGCGACGGTAAGCGGCGGCCCCTACGCGACCCTCGCGAGCGGCCTGTCCACGACCAGCCACATCGACTCGAGCGCGGTGAACGGCACCACGTACCACTATGTGGTCAGTGCGAGCAACGCGGCGGGCGAAGGCGCGAATTCGGGCCAGGCCAGCGCCACGCCGACGGCACCGGCGACGACGCCCGCGGCACCGGGCTCGCTCGTCGCGACGGCCGCCTCGCGCACGCAGATCAACCTCGCCTGGGCCGACAACTCGAACAACGAGACCGCGTTCCTGATCGAGCGCTCGACCAAGTCCGCGAGCGGGTTCGTGCAGGTCGGCACCGTCGGCGCCGGCGTCACCGGCTACGCGAGCACCGGGCTGTCGGCGAACAAGACGTATTATTTCCGCGTGCGCGCGTCGAATGCCTCGGGCAATTCCGCGTACTCGAACACCGCCTCGGCGAAGACGCCGCGCTGATCGCGTCCGCCCCCGCCACGGTGGGGGCGGATCGATGCCGACAGTCCGGATCGCCGGAACAGGAGAGCGGCTTGCGAGCTGACCGTTCGGCGCATTGCCGCCGGAGCGCGCCGTGGTTGCTCCGGGCGTTGCTGCTCGCGATGGCGCCCGTGGCCCTCGCGCACGGGGACCTGCACGGGCAGATCGAGGCCCTGGATGCGCAGGTGCAGCGCGAGCCGACGAACGTCGGGCTGATCCTGCGACGGGCGGAACTGCACCACATGCACGGGGAGCCCGCGGAGGCGGAACGCGATTACGATTTCGCCGAATCGATCGCGCCCGGGCATTTCGGCATCGACCTGGGTCGCGGCAAGCTCTGGCTCGACACGGGACGCCTCGAGCCGGCACGGCACGCGCTCGATCGCGCGCTCGCGCGCGAACCCGCGCACGTCGAGGCGCTGGTCACGCGCGCACGCGTGCTGGCGAGGCTGGGCGACGCCGCCGCAGCCGCCGCGGACTTCCAGCGGGCGATCGATCATGCGGCGCGCCCGGAGCCCGAGTACTACCTGGAGGCGGCGCAGGCCCTGTGGGATGCGGGCGATGCCCGGCGCGTCGCCGCGCTCGAGGTGCTCGAGGCGGGACTGGCGCGATTGGGACCGTTGCCCACGCTCGGACTCGCGGCGGTCGATCTTGAGATGCGGCTGGGCCGTCCCGATGCCGCGCTCGCGCGCCTGGATCGCCTGCGCACAGGCGCCACGCGCCAGGAGACCTGGCTGGAACGGCGCGGAGACGTGCAGCAGGCGGCCGGTCGGGCGGATCTGGCGGCGCGCGAGTACGACGCCGCCCTGGCCGCGATCGAAGCCTTGCCGGCCCGGCTGCGCAGCACGCGCGCCGTCCAGGACCTCGAAAAGCGGGTGCAGGGCAAGCTCGAATCGATCCGCAGGCGCTGAGCGCGCATCCGCCGCGACGGGTCGCGCCCCGGGATCCGAGGCCGGATCTGCGAGGTTTTCCGCAGATTTCGGCTTCAATCCGGCTGAAAAGCACTGATCCAGGTGAAAAAACGTGAACCCGGGCGTTGCAAGGCCCGGCGAACGCATTGACAATCGGTGGCGGATTGCAGGCAACAGGGGGCCTGAACATGTCCAGCGATGCCATGAGGACCTTGTCCAAGGCCCTGCTTCCCGAGCCGACGCGCGAGTTGCTGCGCTCGCTGCTCGGCGCGTTCGAAGCGCCGTTCGCACCCGCGATCGCGGCCACGCTGGCCGAGTTCGAGCGCGAGATCTTCGCGCTGGCGGATGGCGCGCGCGGCGCCGACCGGCAGAAGCACTACTTCGAGACGGTGACCGACGCGCGGCGCGCGCGCACCGAACTGGCGCCGGCCCTGCTGGCGGGTATCGAGGATGCGCTTGCGCGCAGTACCGAACCGCTGGCGCCGCTGCTGCTCGAGTCGCGCGCGGCGAATGCCACGGGCATGGAAGCGACCGAAGCGAAGCTGCTGGTCACGATCGCCGAGCGCGCGCAGGGTACCTTCGGGATCGCGCTCGGCGTGCTGGCGTCCCGCTTCGCGCGGGCCCTGGGGGCCCCCGGGTTCACGGTGCAGACCCTGCCCGTGGGGCCGTACCGGTTGTGCGAGATCCTCGAGCGTGCCACGGCAGGTTTCGCGCTGCACGAGCACCGGGCGCTGTTCTACCGCGTGCTCGACCGGCATTGGCACCTCGCGCTGGGCGCCGCGTACGAGCAGGCGAACGTGATGCTGTCGGGCTCGACCGCGCCCGAGTACATGCCGGCGCAGGCGCCCGTCGTCGCTGCCGCGGAGCCGGTCGCCGTCGAGACCACGCCGGTCGCCGCGCCGGTGCTGACGCTCGCGCCGATCGCGGACCGGCCCGCGCCGGAGTCGACGCCGGAACGCGAGCGCGCGCCCGCGCCCAGGACATCGACCTCCGGCACGACGCCGGCGCTACGGCTCGCCCCCAAGGCGTCGTCACCACCACCGGAGTCGCTGCAGTCCCCGCTCGCCGGCGCGCCCGCGCGTGTGCTGTCCTCCACGCCGTTCCTGCGCAGGGGCGGTCCCGACCTGTCGGGACTGAAGGCACCGCTGATCGGCTGGAACCTGGTCGGCCTGCCGCACCTGGAATCCGTACCCGATTCGGTCCGCGGCATCCGCGACCAGGCCTGCCGGGAGCAGTACTTCCGCATCCGCGAGCAGCAGGCCGCGCTGCGCCGCAGCCACGGCGGCGAGGCCGCGACGCGCCTCGCGCAGTCCACGCACGTGGCGCGCGCCGAGGACATCCAGATGGTGCTGTCGTTCCTGCACGGCGCGCCCGCGGGCTCCCCGCAAGCCGACGGACAGGTGTTCGCGCGCGTGTTCGCCGGCCTGCGCCTGGACCTGATCAACCAGCTGCGCCAGTTCACGCCCGACCGCAAGCCGCCGCGCCTGAGCGATGCCGATTTCGACGTCGTCGACCTGGTCGCGCGCCTGTTCGACGAACTGGTGCGCGAGGTGCCGAGCTTCGGCCTGGCGCACGCGCAGCTCATGGAGCTGTGCGTCCCGGTGCTGCGCGTCGCGCTCGCCGACAAGCGCTTCTTCACCCAGCCCCAGCATCCGGTGCGCCAGCTGCTGGGCGTGGTGGTGGAGCGTGCCCTGCACTGGTGCGGGGACGAGGGCGATGGTCCGGGCAACGCCGTCGAACAGGTGCGCGCCCTGGGCGAGCGCCTGGCCGATTGCCGCAACGGCACGCGCCAGCCCGAGGCGCTGCTGGCCGAGTACGTCTCGCTGCAGCGCGCCGCGCTGCGCCGCGCGGAACTGGCGGAGCGCCGCCTGATCGACGCGGCGAGCGGGCGCGAACGCCTGCAGTCGGCGCGCGCCGAGGCCGATCGGGCGATCGAGACCGTGCTGGCGGCCACCTCGCCCGCGCCGCCGCTGCGCAAGCTGCTGCAGCAGGACTGGTCGCGCCTGCTCGCGCTGACCGTGCTCGGCGAGGGACCGTCCAGCGCCGCCTACCGCACGCGCATGGCCGTGGCGCATCGGCTGGCGAGCATCTTCACCGTCCAGCAGATGTGGGCCGCGCCCGTGCTGCCCGTGGACGAACAGGCCATGCTGACCCGGGAAGTGGTGGGCGGCCTGGCGCGCGTGGGGTATCCGGTCGAGGAGGCGCAGGCACTGGTGGCACGCCTGTTCTCCTCGGGCGGCGCGATGATCGGCGAGGGCAAGTCGGTCGCGCCGGGGCCCTCGATGGCCTTCCTCCAGGCCACGACCGGCGTGGAAATCGACGTCGCACCGGAGGCGCCGCGCGCCTCGCCGCGCGTGCAGATGATCGCCACCCTGCTCGCCGCCCAGGCGAGCGGCGCATGGATCGACATGGTCAGCGGTCCGCGCGGCATGGTGGCGCGCCGGCGCATCTCGTGGATCAGCGCCAAAGGCGAGCGCTGCCTGCTGGTGAACCAGCGCGGCGGACGCGTGGACGAGGTCACGCTCGCCTGGCTCGCCTCGGAGATCGACGCCGGGCGCGCACGCGTGGTGCCGGCCGAATCGACCGGCATCGTGGAACGCGCCTTCGAGGCCATCGCGGCGCGAATGGAACAGCAGTCGGGCGCGCGGACGGGATCCACGCTCGCGTCCGCCTGAGCGCACGCCTTACGCAATCCCCGGCATGCCGCGGTTCAGGCGCGCCGGCCCGCTCACGTTTCGATTGCCCGGGACGTAGTAGCGCAACGGTCGATCGGCATCGCGCGTGATGCCGATGCGCACGCTCACGCCGGGCTCGACCGGCGCACCGTCGGATTCGCCCAGCCAGATCGCGCCCGCCGCGCACAGGTCCAGGCCGTCGAGCGCGCGATCGATGGCGAGCGCCTGCGCGAGCCGGCCCGGCCCGCGCGCGAGGTCGCGCGCGGGTGGATCGCCGCGCAGGCGGGCCATCGTCGCGAGCCCGGACACGGGCTCGAGCGCGCGGATCAGCACCGCGGCACCCACGTCCGCCGATTCGCTGCTCACGTTCAACATCCACGCGCTGCCGTAGGCGAGGTACACGTACGCGTGCCCGCGGCGCAGGAACATCGAGCCGTTGCGCGGCGTGCGGCCGCGGAACGCATGGCTGGCGGCGTCGCCGGGCAGGTAGGCCTCGGTCTCGACGATGCGCCCGACCAGCCGCTCGCCATCGAGCGTGCGCACGACGAAGCGGCCGAGCAGGTGGCGCGCGAGGGTTTCGGTGTCGGCCGGAAGCGCGTCGCGGCGCAGGCGCCGGATGCGGGCCTGCGGGGTCCGCGCGATCGTCACGTGTGGGCCATGATCGGGAACCGGTCCGGCCCCCCGGGCAGCCGCGCGAACCCGCGCACGAATAGATGCGCGTCGGGATCGGGCGCGATCACGCGCGCGGCGGGGAACTGGAACGCGTCGGGCGCGAAGCCCAGGTGCACGCGCGCGACGGGGCGATCGACGAGCCGGGGCAGCAGCGGCTCGAGCGCGACGGGACGCGGGCAGAACACGTCGTCCAGGTGCAGCGTGTCGCCGTCGCACCCGGCCACCACGACCAGGTCCGGCGCGAGCCGGTGCAGCGGCCGCGAGAAACCGTTCGCGAGGAACCAGGCGAGCACCTCGCCGTAATCGCGCGCGCCGAAACGCGTGGAGCTCGGCAGTGCCCGGGCGCACAGCGCGCGCAGCTCGTCGCGCACGTGGGGATCGTCCGGATCGAGCCGCTCGACGGCGGGTTTGCCCGTCGGTGCGATCGCCAGTTCGGCGCCGAACACGTGCTGGTCGCGCGCGACGAAGCCGAACCGCCCGTAGAACTCGAGCACGCGCGGATTCGCGAAAAGCAGCACGGGTGCCGCACCGCAGTGCGCGAGCGCGGCCTGGAGCGCGAGGCGCGCGAGTCCCCGTCCGCGATGTTCCGGCAGGCATCCCACCGCGCCGAGTTGGAACGCTTCGAGCTCGCCGCCATCGACCACCAGTTGCATGCGCATGGTCGAAGCGTTCGCGAGCACGACACCGTGCTCGACCACGGCATGGGCGCGATAACCCTCGCGCCATTCGCCCCACGTTATCCAGCGTCGGAAGTCCGCGCTGCTGAACACGCGCGAGACGTAGTCGCAGTAGGGCGCGTGCAGCGCGTGGTCGTTCGGTCCGATCGGTGTGATCTGCATCGCACGAGCTTAGCAACGCGCGACAGCGGGGCGCGTGCGTGTCGACCAATCGTCGTCGGGTGCGCCTTGGACGCACCCGTACCCGCGTTGCGACGTGGAATACCGTGGTGCGTCCGAGACGCACCCTACGCCGTGAAGAACACCGTCCCGGTGTTCGGGTACGCGGGAATGCGAAGAAAAACGGGATGCAGCGCGCGAGCACTGCATCCCGTCGGATGCCGCGGCCCCGGATCGTCTCCGATCCGGGGCGTTCGCGTCGATCAATGCACGACGAGGTTGCCCGCCGAGATCGCCTGGGTGGCGGTGCCGCTGCCGGTCCAGTTCGACGAGAACCACAGGCCACCCTGCTTGTTCAGGATGGTGATGCCGAGCAGGTCGCCCGAGCCCGGCTCGCCGTTGTCGTCCATCGTCATCAGCAACGTGGCGTTGCCGTCGATGGAGACCGGCGCGAGCGGGTTGGTGACGTCGCGGATCACGGCCTTGCCGCTGAAGGTGGCGGTGCCGTTCGCCGCGTTCACGCTCAGCGAACTCAGCGCCGTGCCCTTGATCTGGTACGTGTGCACCACGCCAGCCTCGGTGCGGCGGACCAGGGTGTTGACGCGGCCCTGCAGGTTGGACCCCTTCTTGTTGTACTTCACGTTGAAGCCGAAGTTGTTCTTGCTGCCGACGTCGCCAGTCACGATGCCGGCCGGCGTCACGAGCGTCAGGTAGCCGCCGCCGGTGATGAACTCGGTCGCCAGCGGCTTGGACACCGTCACGATCGCATCGGCCTGCGCGGTCCGCGTGTAGTAGTTGTCCACGCGGATGCCGATGGTGAAGTCCTGCGAGTCGCCGCTGATCGTCGTGTTCCAGTTGTACGTCGCGATGCCCACGGTGGTGTCGCCCGCGTTCACCAGGCCCACCGGCAGCGCCGGCGAGATCGCCGTGTTGTTGTCGAGGTTGATGAAGGTCACGGTGGCGTTGCGGATGTCGCCGGTGTTCGCGTCGGCGTTGTCGAGCACGGTAGCGACCAGGGCGACGGTGGCGTTGCTGCACGTCGCACAGGCCGTGGACACGAACAGGGCGCCGGCATAGCTGGCGTTCGCGTCCTCCTTCGTGATCGTGAGCGGCGCGGTGGCGTCGGGGATCAGCGCGTTGGAGAAGATCGCCGTGACCGTGTGCGCGCCCGGCGCCACGTTCGTGGACGGCAGCGGCTCCACCAGCGCGACATCCGCGAGCGTGGCCTCGAGCGTGCCCGCGGCGGCGCCCGCGGCGAGCGTGGCCGTGCCCATCGACAGCCCGTCCACGAAGAACTCGACCGTGGCCGGCAGCAGGTCGTTGCCCTGGTAGGTGTCCGGGGCCACGACCACGTGGAAGGTCACGAGGTCGGTGTACTGCTGCGGATCGGGCGTGACGGTGAGCGTGCTGGTGACCGGGAACAGGAAGTACGCGACGGCCGGGTCGTGGTCCGAGATCCGGTGCGGCGAGAGCGCGTTGGAGCGCAGGATCTCCGGGAAGTCCGCGTTCACGCGCGGGTGGCTCATGCCGTTGTACTGGCCGAGCGCGCTGTCGTTCACCACCATGTGGTCCAGTTCCTGGGCGTTGCCGTCGAAGCTGAACGAGTACTGGTCCTCGGCCGGTTCCAGCGCCGAGATGATGGTCAGGTTCGGGCTCACCAGGTCGGGCGAGGCGAGCACCACGTCGGTCGCCGGGGTCGGATTGCCGATGATGGTGGCCATCGAGTCCACCATGCCGTCGTTGAACTGGAACACGTTGTAGTCGCCCACCGACACCACGTTCTCGCCGTTGTCCTGGAACTGGTCGAGCAGCCTTGCGAGCGATTCGGCCTGGGCGCGCCGCTTCACGCGCACGCGGTTGCCGCTCGCGTTGTCCTCCTCGGCGCCGTTCAGCGAGCGCATGTGGTTCACGACCACGGTCACCGGATAGCTGGTGTAGCCGCTCTCGTGGAACACGTTCGCGCGCAGCACCAGCGGCGGGCGGTCGTTCAGCAGTTCGGGGTTGCCGTTGGTTGGGTTGATGTACGTCTCGGCCTTGTTGTACTGCGTGACCGAGACCACCTCGACGCGCTGGTGGCCGTTGCCCACCGGGGCGGTGTCGACGATGAAGCCCGAGTCGATCAGGCCGATGTCGTTCCCTTCGGACAGGTAACCCACGTAGTTCGTCGCACCGGCGCTGTCGGCATTGACCTTGGCCGCGATCGCCTGGATCACGGCGAGGTTCTCGACCTCCTCGAACGCGACGACATGCGGCGACTTCAGCACGTCGCGGATCATCAGCGAGAGCTTGTTCAAACGGTTCTGGTACGCGGTCGGCGTGAGCGCGACGTCGCCGCCGTTGGACACGGTGTCGTAGAAGCGCTCCACGTTCGCCATGGCGACCGCGAACTCGGTCGAGAACGCGCCGCTCGCGGTCACCAGGGTCATGCCGCCGACGACCTGCGGCGGGTTGCCCGGCAGCAGGTTGATCGAGTAGGTGTGGAAGCCGGTCTCCAGCGGACCGGCGATGCCGGTCACCACCGCGCCGGTGGCCACGTCGATCTTGGCGCCGCCGAGCGCATCGCTGTCGATGCGGATGCGCTCGGGGTTTTCGTCGAACACCGGCGGCGTGCAGCCACCGCAGCTCGGCACCACGTCGAGCGCGGGGATGCCCGGCTCGCGGTAGGGGCGGGCGATGCCGGTGATCACGCCGTAGAAGTTGCCGTCGGAGCTGCCGAGCGCGTCGTTCTCGTCGGTGTTGCCCCCGGTGGGCGCGACCACGGTGAGCGAATCGATCGACACCAGCATGCCCTCGTACCGCTCGTTCTGGCCGAAGGGCTGGTTCGGGTCGGTGTCGGCCGCGGTCAGCGGGATGGGCGCGGGCAGCGGGTCGGTGCCGAGCACGACCGGCGCCGCGGGCGACACCAGTTCGGTGGTGCGCGCAGGTGCGGGATCGGCCACCGGGAATTCCTGCACCGTCGCGACGACCGAGATGCGGTTGCCGGGGACGGCGCCGGCGGGCGGAGTGCTGCTGGTGAAGACGAAGATGCCGTCGGACGTGTTCGGGTCGCCGTCACCTGCCGCCATCTGCAGGAAGTAGCCGTTGTTCTTCACGCCGGTGACCACGCCGGAGGTCTTGATCAACTGGCCGTTCAGGGGCGAGGTGTGGCCGCTGCCCTGGATCTGGGCGATGGTGACGGTGGGCGGGTCGACGGTGAAGGCGATGCTGCCGGTCGAGGTGCGCGGCACTGCTTCGTTGTCCGCGACCGTGAAGCCGATCGACTTCGCTCCGGCGGAAACCGCGCCGATCGTGGCCGCGACGGTGTAGATCTTGTCGCCTGCCACCAGGTCCGGCGCCACGCCGTCATCGAGGAACGACACCGGGTTCGCGCCGCCGATCGCGGTCAGGTTGCCCACGACGGTGATGTTCGTGTTCACAGGGTTCGCGCCGGGCGTGACCGTCACGGTCAGCGTGGTCGACGCGCCGACGGCGCCGGAAGCCGGCGAGGCCGAGCCGATGCCCGTAGGCGGCGTGCTCACCGGACCGCCGCACACATTCACTGGCGTCGCGGAGTTGCGCGGGTTCGCCGCGGCACTCGCGAAGTCGCTGCTGTTCTGGTCGGTGTCCGTGCAGCCTGCTGCCGCGCGGAACGTCGCCGAGCCGTTGTTCGGCGGGGCGGACGCATTCGCGCTGCCCTCGCGGCAAATAGTGCTCGTGGTGCCGTACGCCACCAGGTCGACGAGCGTCGGCGCAGGGCTCGGGCATTGGCTCGCGAGCGCGACCGTGGAGTTCACCAGGGCGAACTTGCCCTGCGTCGCGTTGAGGTTGGTCAGCGGAGCCGCTACGGCGTCCGCCGCAGGCAGGGCGGCACCGGTCGCCCCCGTGCTGTTCACGCGCACGAGATAGTAGCCGCCGGCGGGTACGGTGCCGGTGCCGATCGTCATGACCGTCCAGGTCGTGCCGGCCTGGGTCTGATACTGGAACGACCAGCCCGTCAGGTTGACCGGGACGTTGCCA
>Ga0315912_10001978_pt1 | contig 23015 bp, 22 predicted proteins | sample VfabasoilMG_FD_204469 | JGI IMG/M metagenome (GOLD analysis project Ga0315912, IMG submission 204469) | Garden soil microbial communities collected in Santa Monica, California, United States - V. faba soil | ecosystem: Environmental > Terrestrial > Soil > Garden | place: USA: California... | reverse complement strand
GCCGAGACGCTCGACATTTCGCCGGAGAACCTCGCGGCTGCGGATACACGGCTGAGCGCTGATTTGCGCGACTGGATTGAGGAGCGCCCGCCGCTGACGGCCGTCCTGCGCTCCCTGCACGCCTCTCCGGATTCCGACCGACTGATTCAACGACTCGGCCGCTTCATCAGCCGACGGTCGCAGGCACAACCCGCGAAGGGGTTGCTGATTACATGGGAGTCGGAACTGCGCGCCATGGCCGCCGAGGCCTCAGCCTGGTCCATCGAGACGGGAGGAGATCTCTTCGGCCGGTGGCATGACCTGCCGACAGTGCTTCTCGCCACGAAGGCAGGACCAGCCGCGCAACGAGACAACACGCACTTCCGGCTCGATGTCGACTACCTGCGTCAGTTGAGCGAAGTCATGGCCACCGACTGGGCGTTGCGCTATTTCGGCGATTGGCATTCGCATCACCGGCTCGGGCTGTCTGCGCCGAGCGGCGGCGATCGAAAGCGCATCGTGGGCCTGGCTGGCCGCAACCAGTTCACCAACATGGCCGAAATCATCGTCACGCTGGATGGCAGCCAGAGCGAGCCGTTCATCAGGATTCACCCGTGGATCTATGACCTCTCGGGCACGGACGACGCACCATCGCCCACGCGGGTGAAGGTACTACCCGGCGTCAGCCCTGTCCGTCAGGCACTCGTGGCGCGAAGAGCGCTCGCCGAGCAAGAACTCCATGGGTGGGAAAAGATCTCGCTTCAACGAATCCGCATCGGTGCCGACACCGCGCCGCCGTCCGTCGAAACCGCGTCGGACGTTGATTCAGGCACCAGAGAGCGCGTGCTCGCGCACCTCGCCGAAGCGCTCGCGCGCGAGAGCGGCGCGCCCATCGAGCACCACACGACCGGCTTCGGCTCCATCCTCGTGGCGAAGATCGCGGAGCCCCACTATTTCGCGGTCGCCCTGGGATCAGCGTGGCCGATGTCGGTGCTGGAGGTTCATCTCCTGAACAGGGTGAACGGCTCAACCACGCCCGTCGAGAGTCCAGCGAGGCTAAATGCCCTCGACACTCCGAGCATCGTGGCCGCGTTGCGCAAGGTGAGCACGAACGTGAAAGGACCGGGGCATGTGGAGCTCTGAGCAGCGACAACGTCTAGCCGTCGAGCACCAGATCCTGCAGCGTGAAGGATTCGATCAGTTCAGCGTTTACCATCACCCTTCGGGGGACACGTACAGCGCATCAGGGATCGCCAGCTCCAGTTCCGGGCGGCGCTACCACCTTTATATTCCTATTCCGCCGCAGTATCCGTTTCAGCGGCCACCGCTCTACGTGACCGATCCGGATCCGTTGCGGCTGTTCAACGGAAGCCCTGTCTCCTCGCTCGGCGTCTCGCATGCGATGCACACGCTCACGCCGCACGGAGCCGGCTGGCCTCAGATCTGCCATTGGCGCGATGCACGGTGGCATTCCAACATCCTGCTGCAAAAGGTATTTCTCAAGGCGCACATCTGGCTTGAGGCGTACGAGCAGCACCTGGCCACGGGGCGTTCCCTCGCTGATTTCGTTCCGACAATGGCGGAGACCGCATGAGCACAAGTGATCCGCAGCAGCAACAGATGATTCGCGAGGCGATGAAATCGATCGCCGAGCGAAGGCCCGGCCGTACCAAGCTGGTGTATGACAAGACCAAGCGCACGATCGTCGCCGTCGCGGAAGGTGCTCAGGCGCCACGAGCGCTGAACATCACCGCAGACGACGCCGACATGTTCGCGGCCTTGACGCTGTCGACCGCGTGGCTACGCGACCATTGGGACAACCTGACCCGAGATGGGCACACGCCCCTGAGCCTAAGCAGCTGGGATGATGGCGACGCCCTCACCCACGCGGCGCTCGGCGTGATTCCGGCCGCGTCCTCGGCGACGGGCTGCATAACGCTCGATCCCGCCTTTCAGCTCCCTCAGGGGACCGCGATCGCGATCGTCCTGCAACCTGGCGACGGCGAGAAGCCCGACGCGGCGACGTTTACCTGCCCCGACGGTACCGCCTATCGAACAACAGCCTGGCGCCAGGACGGGAACACGCGGCTGCCGCTCGATGTCTGCTTCGCCGATGTCCAGCCGGAGCTGGCCACGCGGCGCTCGGGCATTCTCGAAACCACAGTGCTCAAGGACAAGACCGTCGTCGTGATCGGCCTGGGTACCGGGGGCGGCCACGCGGCGATCGAACTTGCCAAGTGCGGCGTCGGCAAGTTCATCTTGATCGACAGGGACCGGCTTTCGGTTGGCAATGTGGTCCGCCATCCTGGCGGCATTTCGCAGGTCGGCCGCTTTAAGGTCAATGTCATCCGCGATCTGATTCTTGAAAAGAATCCTGATGCGAAGGTCTCCACCCACCCGGTTGCGGTCGACTACGACAATCAGGGCGACATCAGGGAGTTGATCAACCAGGCGGATGTCGTGGTGTGTGGAACGGACAGCAGGCCCAGCAAGCTTCTGGTTAATCAGTTATGCGTGGAAGCGGGCGTCGTCGCCGTCTACGGCGGCGCCTTCCGGCGCGCGTATGGCGGTCAGATCCTGCGCGTTCGGCCGAAGGATTCGGCCTGTCATCAGTGTTTCGTCGCCGCAATGCCGGATAAGGCGTCGGACGTGGAAGTCTCTACGGCCGCAGATGCCGAAGGCATCGCCTATTCCGATCAGCCCGTCGCGATCGAACCCGGGCTGTCGCTGGATGTCCTGCCAATCGCCAACATGGTCGCGAAACTGGCGCTCCTCGAGCTTCTCGCCGACCGCGACAGCTCGCTCAATATCCTGAAGCGGGACTTCGCAGCCCCTTGGTATCTCTGGCTCAATCGCCCCGAGCCGGGAACTGAATACGCGAGCTGGCCCCCTTTGAGCGAGAGCATAGATGAAATGACGATTCACCGGTGGTACGGCATCGAGTTGCCGAGAGACGAAGAGTGCTCCGTCTGTGGCAACTTCCTGGCTGCCCTTGCGGAAAACTACGGACTGAATGTCGACTCGCTTCCCAACCTGCCGGTTTCCCAAGGAAAGGACCGCTGACGGTGGAGCTCGCGTCTGACTTCAAGGCTCTTGTCTCTTCAATCGAGCCGACCGACCAGCATGTCGCAAACGCGAAGGCGGCGCACGAAACCGTTCGGCAGCAGCTGCGGACGGATAGCGAATTCAAGGAAGCGCATAAGGAAACATTCCTGTCAGGCTCGTATGCGAGGCACACGGCCATCAACGACATCAACGACGTTGATGTGATTTGCATCATCGACGTCGACCGCCTCATCACGCCGCCTGACGTCGTACTGGCGTGGACGCAGTCGATCCTGGCGAAGTACTACAAGGAGACGAAGCGTCAAGGACGCTCGGTGGGCGTGCAGGCCGCAAAGGGGGTCTGGCTGGACATCGTACCCGCCACGCCGATGGCTGAGGACGATGGGCCGCTCTGGATCCCCGATCGAGAGGCCAAGGTGTGGGTGGCCACACATCCCAGAGGCCAGATTAAGGCCGCCACGGACAAGAACAAGGCAACGGGCGGTTACTACGTTCAGGTCGTCAAGCTGATGAAGTACTGGCGCGATCAACTGAGCACGGAGGCTTGCAAGCCGAAGTCGTACATCCTCGAGAGCTTGGTTCATCGCACCATCGGTTTCCCCTCGTCTCACGCCGCGGGCGTGGTGAACGTTTTGGAAGGCATGGAATCCTCCTACGGCGCTTATCGCGGCACGGGCAGCGTGCCCTCGATTCCGGACCCAGGATATGCGTCCGTCAACGTCGCGAAGCATTGGGAGCCCGACGATTTCACTGCCTTCATGAATCAGGTCAAGACCGCCGCTGCGACCGCGCGCAAGGCGCTGGACAGCCAGGACGAAGGCGAAAGCCGTAAATTGTGGCGCCAGCTATTCGGGTCCCGTTTCGGCCAGTGAACATGAACCCGCGGAAGACATCAAAATCGAAGGCACGCCCTGGCTCGCTGTTGTCGCCCGAAGCGATGGGGGGGATCAATGCGCTCAAAGGCTTCGACTTTCAGACGCGTTTCGCAGCGTGTCACGTGCCGGTGTGGCTGCTGCAAAGCGCCTTTCATCAGATCTTCTACGAGGGCACAGGCGACATTGACGTTCACTTCCGGGACGAGGGCGGACAGTCAACGCGCGTACACTTTCAAGTCAAAGATCATGAGGTGAGCCCGGCGGAACTCAAGACGAGCCTCGCTCATTTTCGCGAGCTCGATCGGGCGCTGCCCGGCGTCTATAAGTGCTTCACGCTCGTGAGCCCGTCGCTCTCCCCAAAGCTGCGGCCCATTGAGTCAGCGCTGGCGCGCTTGCGAAACGCGCAGCCTTTCTACGATGACCCGGCGTCGACGGCGCCCACTAAACAAGACGTCGACGATCGGCTGCGTAGCGTGGGGTTCGACGATGACGTGATCACCTTCGTTCATGCCTACGTGTCCTTTGAAATCGGCCACGGCGATCTGCAACACGACGAACGCGCGGCGGAGACCTTTGTTGCGCGCCTGCTAAAGCATCCCGATTACGCCGACAGGCTGCTCGCCGCAGTTCAGCCGGCGTTCGCCGAGCTCCTCCGAACATTGCAGGCGAAGCGCGGTCATGTACTGAGCCGCGCAGATATCGATCAGATGTTGCGCTCGGCCGTTGCTACGCTGGCGCCGGGAGAAAAGGGTGCGACGCTGTGGATGCAGAACTGGACGCGCGAGGCGTTTGATATTCCGCCGGACTACACGATCGATTGGTCGCAGCGTTTCGATCGCAGCACGCGCCGCGTCCCTCCTCCCGACGTTTGGAACAACGATCTCCTGCCCGAGCTGAGGGCCCTGCGGGAGCGAATGCAAAGTGAGCGCACCGAGCGCCTAATCCGGTTTCGCGGCAAGTGTCCGCTGTCAAGCGGGGTCGCCTTGGGCGCGGGCTTCCCGGCTGTGGGCGGCTGGGTCTTCGAAATGCCGCAGCCGCCGGCAAAAGAGCTGTGGCGCTCCGACGCCGAGTCGACTGCGAATTATCAACTGGTCATCGAGCTCGCCGATGGCGGCGGGGACGATCTGGTACTGGGTCTAAATATCCGTGGCGACGGCCGCGAAGATGTACGGCGATACATCGCTGAAAGCGGCATCCCCCCGAAGCTCCTGGCCTTTATGTCGCCGTCATCGACCGGCAGTCAGGCCCTCGCAGGAGATCGCGAGGCGTGCGCCTTTGCCCGTGCCGTACGTGAGCGGTTGGGCGAGCTGCTCAAGACGCACGCCATTCGTCGCACCCGCCTCTTTGTCTATGGACCTTTGGCGCTCGCCGTCTTCCTCGGCCAGCAATTGACATCGGTAGGGACGATCGAGTTGTTTGAGTATCAGGAGCCGGGTTACGTTCCGACCGGAACGTTAAGCACTTAGGCTCGCACTCGTGGGGCCAAGTACTGTCCGAGATTCGTCGGCTTTACAGATTACGCGGCCCGATGGACCTGGGATCGCCCTCTACCAGACCTCATCTGTCAGGGCGACCTATTCAGACAACGCGCCGCGGAGGTTGAGCCAAAGCCATGTGGCCCGATAACGACACCGACCTCGACTTCTTGAATTTCGGCGGGGTGGCCGGCACGGTTGCCGAGATCATCACTCAAGCGCACGGTCGTCCGATCTCCATTGGAGTCTCCGGCTCCTGGGGCGCGGGCAAGACGTCGATGATCCGACTCGTGCGCAAGGCCCTCGCCGAGCGCGCCGCGAAGGAGCCCTCGAGTTTCGTGTTCGTCGAGTTCAACGCCTGGCTGTATCAGGGTTACGACGACGCGCGCGCCGCGTTGATGGAAGTGATCGCGAGCGCGCTTGCGGAGGAAGCCGAGAAGCGTGAGACAGGGATCGACAAGGCAAAGGACTTTCTTCGACGGGTCAAGTGGCTCCGCGTGGCAAAGGTGGCCGGCGCCGTGGTTGCCGCAACCGCAGGCGTACCGCCGCTGGCACTCGCCGGTGAGGCGGTCGGCTTCCTAAAAGGGCTTGGCACTGGTGAGACGAGCAAGGACGCCGTCGGGCAGGTGAAAGACGCCGGTGAGAACGTCGGCAAGGCAGCGGAAGGCGGATTCCTCGATCCGAAGCAGCCCTCGTCGCTGCCGGAGGCGATCCACGAGTTGCGCGATTCATTCGAGGCGACGCTGAAGGCGCTCGGTGTTACCCTCATCGTCCTCATCGACGACCTCGATCGCTGCCTCCCCGAGACGACCGTATCGACCCTGGAGGCGATGCGGCTTTTCCTTTTCCTCGAGAACGCGGCCTTCGTCATTGCGGCCGACACCGAGATGATCAAGCACGCGGTTCGCCGCCATTTCGACGGCGTGAACGATGACCTGGTCACCAACTACTTCGACAAGTTGATCCAAGTCCCGATTCGCGTGCCGCCCCTCGGAACACAGGAAGTCCGCGCGTACCTGATGCTGCTCTTTGTGGAAAATAGCGGCATCGGCGCGGATGATCGCGAAACGATTCGCGCCAGAGTGTGCGAGCAGCTGGGACAGACATGGCAGGGCAAGAGGGTCGACCGCGCATTTATCAGCGGTCTCGGCATCAAGCTTCCTCCCGATCTCGTCGGCCGGCTCGACGCGGCCGAGCGGCTCGCGCCGATCATGGCCACCGCGTCCAGGATTCGCGGAAATCCACGGCTCATCAAGCGCTTCCTGAACGCGCTGGCGATCCGGATGACGATCTCAAGCGCGCATGGCGTGGGCGTTGACGAGGCCGTGCTCGCCAAGATGCTGCTCTTCGAGCGATGCGGAGAGCCGGCGGCGTACGCGGAACTCTCAAACGCCGTCGTAGCGGATGCGCAAGGAAGGCCGACGCTCCTCTCGTCCTGGGAGAAGGCGGCCCACCAAGGAGCAGCGTTCGAGCTGCAGAAGCCCTGGGAGGATCCGTTCACGAGGGAGTGGCTGGCACTGCCCCCTCGGCTTGCGGACAAGGATCTGCGCGGCGTGCTCTACGTGAGCCGAGAGCACGCGCCGCTCATAACGCCGGAGGATCGACTTTCTTCCGAGGGCGCGGAACTCCTTGAGGCGCTTCTCTCCCAGCCCGACATGGCGGCAGAATTGAAGGTTCGACTGGAGAAAATCGCCCGGGCCGAGATTGGGGTGATCATGGATCGCCTTCTCGAGACGGCGCTTCAACAGCAGGAATGGGGCGTGCCGCCGATCTTGGATGCGTGCCTCGTCGTCGGCGAGGTCGACGTGACCCAAGGCGCCCGCTTGGCGAGTTTTCTCGCCGATCGTCCGGGAACACAGATCAGGCCCAACATCGTCCCGAAGATTATGGGCTATCCGTGGACTGAAACCGTCTGGGCTCGGTGGGAAGGCAACTCCAAGGTCGCGAAGCCGGTCAAGGACGCGATCCAAGCAAAGCGATAGACATGGGAACTTCCTCATCGAGCAAAGGACCAAAGGGCGGAGTACCGCTCGTGCCGCCATGGGTACCGGACGCTGACGCACCCGCACCGGCGCCCGAAGCGCCGCCGCCGGATCAAAGCACCGCTCCGGCAACGCCGCCTGCCGTGGTCCCGGCGGCTGCGCCGGGGCCGCTCGCTCCCCCCCAGCGCTTCACGGGCGTGCGCAGATCCCTCGGCACGTTTGCAAAGGGCGGCGGTGGGAGTGGCGGGCTGCAGCGAAGTCTCGGAGGGTACGTTCGAGGCTACGGTGGGTCGGGACGGGCGACGCGGCGCTTCGGCGGAACCGCGCAGACCGCCGGGACCCTCTACGGCGCGCTGTCGCCGAGCGAGCGCAGCCAGACAACTCTTCCCGGCGGAACGCTTGACGCTGCAGTTCTGAGCGGTCGATCGGCGAACGAAGTGATGGATGCGGTCGTAGAAGCCGTGCGGCCTACCGACGGGACACAGGATGCCGAAGCCAGCAGGGTCGCCATCAAGGACGCTCTTTCGGAGCTGCTCACAAAATTTCCGGATGCCGTCCTCCTCGAGCTCACCGAGGTGCAGCGGCTGTTCGCTGTCGAGCGCTATGTCGCCCTGGACGTATTCCGGCGATTCATGCTCGACGTCGGCAAGACCATCCAAGACAAAGCCCCTACCGCGAAGGCGGGACTTGCTCGGCTCAAAGAAGCGAAGGACTACATCAAGGAGACCGTTGCAGCGGCGTTCAAGAAGGTCGGTATCGCCACAGGACTCACGCGGCAAAAGGTGGTCGCGCTCGCCAAAGACGCTCTTAAGGAGACGTTCGCCGTCTTCGAGAGCTACGTGAAATGAGAATTGTGTGTGGGCCATCCCAGTTCGCGTTTGAGTCCTTCCACGGCGACCTCGAGGTCGTGCTGTTTGGCCACGATCCGTCGAAGAAGCGAGGCAGCGCCGGCGCGGCGATCGGCGACGTCCTTCGTCGTCGGGAGCTGGTTCCGGATCCTCGGGCGCTCGATTTCCTGTCGGTAGCGTTGGCCGTAATGGCGGCGGACCTGGCCGGTCATCGAGATGCGAGTCCAGACGGATGGACGCGCGAATTCGATCTCGTGATCGCAGTCACAGACCAGTCGTTCTGGAGGACCCAGGCGCCAGTCCTACAGCGACTGCTTCAGTTCCTCACAACCGACCGCTGGCAGATCGAGTTCGCGGCCGGCGCAGCGTATCCCAAACAGCCGAAAAAACAGATTCATCCGGAATACGACAGCGTTGTGCTTTTCTCAGGAGGCCTCGACAGCTTTACCGGCGCGCTCGATCTCGTCGAACAGGGCTACTGCCCGTTCGCCGTCAGCCAATCCGTACGGGGCGACGCCGAAAAGCAACGCAGTCTTTGTGGCGTCGTGGGCGGGAACATCGGCCACCTGCAGCTCAATCACAACACCGATGTGCCGAATCCAGAGAATCCGCCAACGCAACGAGGTCGCTCGATCGCGTTCTTCGCGCACGGGATTCTGGCCGCAACGACGCTGCAGCGATATGCAAGTGGCGACATGATTCCGCTCTTTGTCTGCGAGAACGGATTCATCTCCATCAATCCTCCACTCACCGGGCTGCGACTCGGTAGCCTGAGTACCAGGACCAGCCACCCAGTCGTACTCGCGCTCCTGCAGCAGATCGTCGATGCAGCGGGTCTTCGCGTGCGCTTCAAGAACCCGTACGCGTGCCGGACGAAGGGGGAGATGCTCGCTGGGTCAACCCGTCAACCGGATCTGAAAGCCCACGCGCACACGACCACGAGCTGCGGACGATTCAAGCGATACGGATATCGCCATTGCGGACGATGCATGCCGTGCCTAATTCGACGGGCGAGTTTTCACGCGTGGGGAGTCGAGGACAAAACGGAGTACGTCTACGCCGATCTGTCGATCGAAGATGCGGATCACGCAGCGTCCGACGATGTGCGCGCGCTGGCGATGGCTGTCGCGGACGTCGCAGATGTCGGGCTTGATGCGTGGCTTGGAGTAGCGCTCAGCTCGCCGCTCATTGGCGACAGCCCTGAGCTTCGTGACGTGATCCAGCGCGGCCTCAAGGAGATGGAAGCGCTTCTGCAAGTATTCAAGATCACATGATCGATCTTCATTGCCATCTGGATCTATATCCGCAGCCGGCTGCCATCGTTGAGGAGTGCACCCGCCGCAACATGTACGTACTAAGCGTGACGACGACGCCATCTGCTTGGAAAGGGACCAGCGCCTTGGCGGCCGGAAGTGAGCGCATTCGTACGGCGATCGGTCTGCATCCGCAGCTCGCCCAACAGCGAAAGGGCGAGCTCGCCCAGTTCGACGAGCTCATTCACGAGACGCGCTACGTCGGCGAGATAGGACTCGACGGCACGCCTGAGTGCAAGCCATTCTGGGAAGATCAAATGGCCGTCTTCGAGCACGTTTTGCAAACGTGCGCCGGGGCAGGAGGTCGCATTCTCACGATACACAGTCGCCGCGCTGAGAAAGACGTACTGGTTCTCCTTGAGCGCAATCGGACAGCGGGCACGCCGATTCTCCACTGGTTCTCGGGCAGTCTTCGCAGTCTGGAACAGGCGATTCGTCTCGATTGCTGGTACAGCGTGGGTCCCGCAATGCTGCGTAGCCAGAGGGGCCGAGAGCTAGTTGGACTGATGCCAACTGATCGGGTCCTGACTGAGACCGACGGCCCGTTTGCGATGTTCGACGATCGAGCGATCCGGCCGTGGGACGTCGGGGACGCGGTGAACCGGCTCGCCGAGATCTGGCGCATCAACGCTCAAAACGTTGAAGAGCGCTTGGCATCGAATCTTCGCCTGCTTGTCCAGAACGAACAGCGCCGCGTGCTATGAGCATGTGAAGGCGAGCGGCGCGAGGTCGTGACTATCCGCCGTCTTAAGCGACTCAATGTAGCGCCGTCAACACCCCGCCTGGTCCTGCAGGTTCGCTCGTTGCCTGGCCTTCACGTTCTGATTCACCATCGCAGCAGTCTGGGCCCAAGCAATCCGCCGACGACCGCGCAGAACGCAATCCCTCCGCCGTACCACAGAGCGATGAAGGGAAGAAGATCATCTGGGCAGTGGAAAGCGTAGGCGACGGCCCCGATCGCTCCGGCCACGAGTCCGGCCATCGCGCCCGTACGCGGCAAGTTGGTTGGCGCGCCTTGACGCGCGGCCCAGATGAGAATCGCGAAAGGAAGCACAGCAAATAGCGGGATGCAGGCCACGCACATCGCCCACTGAGTCCCAAACAGCATGCGGCTCCAGGGACCAGATGTCTCACGAACCAGGTCCACGGCGCCGGCGATGGTGATCACAACGAACGGGAGCGACAACACCCAGAGCGGCGCCCGCAGTTCTCGAGCGGGTTGCATCGATCGCACTAGCCACGCCGCTCCTCCGCCCACCAAACTGACGGCGAAGACGAGTTTCAGCGCTAGAAACCCTCGGCCCTCGTCACTGACGATGCCAGAGCGCGGTCCGACGGTGCCCAGCATGACGCAGAAGGCTACTGCCGTCGCGATGACAAGAGCCCACCAGATCATTCGCGTCAACGTTCCGCGCTCGACCGGCTCGAGGTTGCTGCTGAGTACGTCAATCAGCTTGTCGGTGTTCATCCAAGCCTTTCCTTCTTGATCAATCGCGCCACGGTCTTGAGGCCCCGGTGGACGGATACCTTGACCGAGGATTCGGACATCCCAGTCCGTCGCGCGGTTTCGCGCACGCTGAGCCCTTCCAGCTTCACGTATTGGATCGCCTGCTTCATCTTTGGCGGGAGGCGGGCGAGAAGCTTTTCCAAGTCCAACCCGCTTTCGATGGCTTCGCTATCGTTATGGGCAACAACCTCAGACGCACTCTCGATGGAAATGTCGTTCATCGAGGCCCGAGTGCGGCGCAGGTGATCGACGAGCTTGTAACGGGCAATGGCGTACAACCAAGGCGTGAACAACTGAGCGCGGTCGTACGTGTGTCGGCGGGTGTGAATGGCGATAAGCACCTCCTGCAAGAGATCCTCCGCCTCGGTGGCACTTCGATCGATGCGCTTCAACCGGCCCTTGAAGTACGCACGCAGTCGAGCGCCCACCTTTGTCAACAGTTGCCGATGGGCCTCTGCGTCGCCATCCAGTGCGGCAACCATCAAGGATCGCAGCTCGACTTCCGACGACTCCGAGTCCATGCATTGTCATCGTATTACCCGGCGGCTGTGTTTCGCGAAGAGAACCGCTCGGTACACCGACGCCTGCGCGGGCAGGTCATCCCGGCGTACATTCATGAGTTCGCGGAGGCGCCGCCGGTGGTTACACCACTCGTCGCTACGGCAAATGTAGACCATGTGTAACCAAAGGGTCTGACGTTGCGAATTCATGGGTTGAGCCCGGTCATCAGGGCCGTCGTTGAGGCTGCCAGTGCCGGCTTGCGGGCTGCCGCTGGGGTTGGCGCGAAATTGACAGTTTGAGTCTGGCGGATGAAGATGGACGTTGACGCAATGGTTCCAGGCATGCGACCGGCTGGCCGACTTCTCGCGGGAACGATGGCAATCGCGCTGATGGTCGTCTCGTCGGCGACGTGCCTCCTGGCCGTCGAAATGACGCCAGCACAGAAGGTGTGCTGCGCGGCCATGAACCATGACTGTGGCGAGATGGCTCTCGAAAAGGGTTGCTGCCCTTCGGAGTCTCCAAGCCTCACTTCGCTCGCCGCCGCTACGCTAACGTCGCAGACCGCGTCTCCCGACTGTGTCGCTGTCACTGTGGGCGCGGCGGACCTGATTCCCACTCTCAATCTGGGAACTGCTGCGGCGTTCGATTCCCACTCGCGACGCTACTCGAGTCGATCGACCCACTTGCTCGTCTCGGTCTTCCGCATCTAACCGCTTCGCCATTTGTTCGTGGGTTCGCAGCGCACCTTTTGGTGTGCGTCGCGATGGTTCTCCATTTCTGTGGCGAGTGCGATATGGCGCGAAGACTATTCATTCTTGTGATTCTGCTCGTTTCGATGGCCGCACCTCGGGCGGTCAACGCGCAGATCGCGGATCATCTCCACGGCGCGGTCACTCGACGGGTCTACGACGGTCCGCCGCTCACGCTGAGAGCGGCCGTTGACGAGGCGCTTCAGCGCAACCCAGCCCTAATCTTGCTGCGCGCGCAGTTCGAGGCAGCACGGCATCGTCCCGCTCAAGAGCGCTTTCTGATGCCACCGTCCTTCGAGGCGCAGATCTGGCAGTGGCCCGTTACCACGCTGAACCCATTGAACACGAACATGTACATGTTCACGGTGCAGCAAGAGCTGCCGGGACGTGGCAAGCGGGCCTTGCGCGCGGCGGTGGCAGAGAAGGACGTCGAGCTCGCCTCCAACGAAATCGCGGTTCGCGCGCGCGAGGTCGTTAAGGACGTCACGCGGGCCTACGCGGACCTAGTCGTCGCACGGCGCGCGATCGAGATTCACCTCGCCAGCGTGGCGCTCCTTCGTCAATTCGCGGACGCGTCCACGATCAAGTACGCAGCAGGACGCAGCCCTCAGCAGGATGTGATGAAAGCGGTGGTCGAGGTCTCGAAGCTTCACGAAGACCTCGTGATGCACGAGGAAAGTGCTGCGGCTGCGGCTGCGCGACTCAATACGTTGTTGGACCGCGAACCTCAAGCAGCGATTGGGCCCGTCGATGAACCGCGCGAACAGGTCACCTTTCCAAGCTCGGAGGAACTGCAGCGCCTGGCCATCGATCAACATCCCGAGCTGAAGACAGCCCAGCTTGGCACCGAGCGCGCACAGGCCGCGCTGGCCGCAGTGAATCGCGACTACAAGCCTGACTTCTTCGTGGGCGGCGGCTACATGCTCATGCCGCGTGAGGCCGGAGCGTGGACCGCGTCGGCCGGCATGACGTGGCCGAACGCCCCATGGTCGCGAGGGCGGTTGGACGCGAAGCGGGCCGAAGCAATGGCAGATATCACGGCGGCGCAAGCCAACACTCGCGCGGTTGAACAGGCAATCCGGCTGGCGGTGCATGACGCCTACATTCGCGCGACGGCCGCGACCCAGCGCGCCGCGCTGCTGCGCACGACCGTGCTGCCCCAATCCGAACAGACCCTCGAGCTCTCGCGAGTCGCCTACCAAACGGACCGCGTCGACTTTCTTGCGCTCATCGATAGCCAGCGAGCGCTTCTCGATGCGGAATTGAGCTACTACCGCGCACTCAGCGACCGGGAACTCGCGCTAGCCGACCTAGCGCGCGCGGTTGGAGCCGACATTCCAGGCGCATCGTCGCTCGCCGCGCTTCTCGAGGTGAAGTGACCATGGCCTTCAACACTCGACGAACAATCGCCTTCACCGCCGTTGTCATCGTCCTGGCCGCACTCATCGTCGCGGCGTACGCCTTTCGCGACCGACTGCGTCCGCGCGAAAGCGCTCACGACACAATGGCCACCCACGGCGGCACGCCATCGGCACCCGCTCCACCTGCTTCGACGGATGTGGTCGCCCGTGGCGACGTCACGATCGATCCGCAACGGCAGCAGCTCATCGGTGTTCGGACCGCTCCCGTCACACGCGAGTCGATGGCCGGCATGGTGCGGACCACCGGGGTGGTTCGGTACGACGAAACACGGCTCTCCGATGTGAACGTGAAATTGGAGGGATGGATTCGCGAGCTGCATGTTGACTACACGGGTCAGCCGGTCCAGAAAGGCCAGCCGCTCTTCACGTTCTACAGCCCCGAACTATTGACGACCCAGAACGAGTACCTCCTGGCGCTCAAGACGCGAGACCAGGTGAAGGACTCGGCCATTGCCGACGCTCGCGAGTACGCGGATCGCATAGTCGAGGCCACGCGGCAGCGGCTTCGGCTCTGGGATCTCCCACCAGAAGAGATTGCTTCCCTCGACGAAACGCGCCGGCCGCCTGACGCGATCACGTTCCGCTCTCCCGTCAGCGGATTCGTGACTGAGAAGCCAGTCCTCCGCGGCATGCACGTCATGCCCGGCCAGACGCTCTACAAGGTGGCCGATCTGTCGGTGGTCTGGGTCGAAGCGGATGTCTACGAGCAGGAGATGGCGCTGGCACGCGTGGGACAGCGCGCAACAGTCACGCTCGATGCCTACCCCGGCGAGTCGTTCGACGGGCGCTCGATCTACATCTATCCGTTCGTCGAGGAGAACACGCGAACTGTCAAGGTGCGGTTCCAGTTCGCCAACGCACGCGGCCGGTTGAGACCTGGCATGTATGCGAACGTCGAGCTCCATGGCACGAGTGCGATGGGTCTGGTCGTTCCCGCGAATGCCGTCCTCGACTCTGGGAAGCAGCAGGTCGTCTTTATCGCTCAGGGCGACGGCCGCTTCACGCCTCGGTCCATCAAGATCGGTCGCCGTCTCGACGATCGCATCGAGATTCTGGACGGTGTGAAAGAAGGCGAGCAGGTCGCAACCAGCGCGACGTTCTTCCTGGACTCGGAGAGCCAGCTTCGCGCCGGTCTTCAGAACTATGAGGCGGCACCATCCGCTTCGAAGGCACTGTCCGGGTCTTCGGCAGCACTCGACATTACGTTCCGGCCACAACCCGATCCGCCCAAGACGGGCGAGAGCGTGTTTGAGGTCACGGTCAAGGATCCCTCCGGTCAGCCGGTCACCGATGCCGACGTGTCGGTGCAGTTCTTCATGCCGGCCATGCCCACGATGAACATGCCGGCGATGCGGAACGAGACCAAGTTGCCGCCTGCCGGCGGCGGCGTGTATCGCGGTCCCGGTCAAGTGATGATGGCCGGCCGATGGGATGTAACGGTCAACGTCAGTAAAGGTGGTCAGCAACTCGGTCGCAAACAAGTTGCGGTTGTGGCCAGGTAGAGGGCGGCAACGTAGCAACACACAGGAGGAGATGACGATGTCTGAAACGAGGAACACACACGTTTACACACGCGGGCTGGGATTTGCGGCGCTACTTGTCACGTTCGCACTCGCCTCTTCATCGGTGGGCGCCGCGCAGCAGCCGGCCGCGGGACAGAAGCCCAGTCTAGACATCATGCTGATGAGCAAGCCCACTCCGCCAAAGATGGGCGAGAACACGTTCGAGGTAATGGTCAAGGGACCGGACGGAAAGCCCATCACTGATGCCGACGTGTCGGTGCAGTTCTTCATGGCCGCCATGCCGGCGATGAAGATGCCCGAGATGAAGAACACCGTGACGCTCAAGCATCAGAAGGAAGGGACATACGTCGGCACGGGCCAAGTGATGATGGCCGGCAAGTGGGATGCGACAGTGATGGTGAAGCGCGCCGGTAAGGAGTTGGGGAGCAAGAAGTTTCCGATCACCGCGAAGTGAGGCGGCCTGAAGGCGGACACCACGTCGTGTCCGGCTTCACAACGGACAGTAAAGGGCGAACATGATCAGCCGGATCATCGATTGGTGTGCGGGCAACCGGTTCCTGGTCTTCACGGGGACCGTGGTGCTCACGCTCTGGGGCGTCTGGGCGATGACGGTAACGCCGCTCGACGCAGTACCGGATATCTCGGACGTGCAGGTGATTGTCTCGACCGAGTGGATGGGACGGAGTCCCGACATCATCGAGGACCAGATCACCTATCCGATCGTCACCGCCCTACTCTCCGCGCCTCGCGTTCGCACCGTGCGTGGATTCACCGATTTTGGCATTTCGTACGTGTACGTCATCTTCGAAGACGGCACGGACATCTACTGGGCACGTAGCCGCGTCGTCGAATACCTGCAAGGGATTCGGGGCCGATTGCCGGAAGGCAGCAATCCGACGATCGGTCCCGACGCGACGGGTGTGGGGTGGGTGTTCCAGTACGCCGTCGTCGACGAAACTGGGGAACGAAACCTCGCGGAACTCCGCGGGCTGCAGGACTGGTTCCTTCGGTACGCCCTCGCCTCAGTGGACGGCGTAGCCGAAGTAGCCAGCATTGGCGGGTTCGTCAAGCAGTACCAGGTCAATCTCGATCCCAACAAGCTCGCGGCGTACGACAAGTCCATCAAGGATGTCGTCCAGGCCATCCGCGCGAGCAACAACGAAGTTGAAGGCCGGTTGCTGGAATTCTCTGGCCGTGAGTACATGGTCCGAGGTCGGGGCTATCTCACCTCCCTCGACGACATTGAGTCGGTCTCGTTGGGCGCCGACACGCGAGGCACGCCGGTCCGGGTCAAAGATGTCGCCAACGTCGCCATGGGTCCGGACATCCGGCGCGGCGTGGCGGAACTGGATGGTAAAGGCGAAGTCGTCGGCGGCATCGTCGTGATGCGCTTTGGCGAAAACGCGCTTCGCGTCATCGACCGTGTCAAGGCCAAGCTCCAGGAGATGCAGCACTCGTTGCCCGCAGGCGTGCGCGTGATTCCGACGTACGACCGGTCCGGTCTCATCAACGAGTCCATTGGAACGCTGCGCCGCACGCTGATCGAGGAAGCCGTCGTCGTGTCGTTGGTCATCCTGATCTTCCTGTTTCACGTTCGATCGGCGCTGGTCCCCATATTAGCGCTGCCCATCGCGGTCGTGGCCGCGTTCATCCCGATGTACTACCTCGATGTGAACTCGAACATCATGTCGCTCGGCGGGCTCGCGTTAGCGATCGGCGTGCTCGTCGATGCGTCGATTGTGATGGTGGAGAACGCGTACCGCCATGTGTCAGAGCCCGACGAGACGATCGCGTATGAGGATCAGCCGCGCGCGATCATCGGTGCGGCGAAACAGGTGGCGCGGGCGATCTTCTTCTCACTCGCGATCATCATCGTGTCGTTTGTGCCAGTCTTCCTCCTCGAAGCGCAGGAAGGCCGGATGTTCCGGCCGTTGGCGTTTACGAAGACGTCGGCAATGGTGCTTGCCTCCCTCTTGTCCATCACGCTTGTCCCCGTACTGATGACGAGCTTCATCCGTGGGCGACGGCTGAAGCCGGAATCGGCGAACCCGATCTCGCGAGTCTTTACCTGGCTGTATGAGCCCCTGCTCCGCGCGGCGCTGCGATTCAAGTGGACGGCGCTCTTTGTCAACTTCGCTGTCGTCCCGCTCACGATTCCGCTGCTGTTTGTCATCGGAAGCGAATTCATGCCGCCGCTGTACGAAGGCTCGATGCTCTACATGCCGACGTCGCCGCCAGGCATGTCGATCACTGAGGCCACTCGAGTGCTGCAGGTCCAAGACAAGCTACTGCGCAAGGTGCCAGAGGTCGAACAGGTCTTTGGCACGGTCGGTCGAGGCACGACGCCGACGGACAACACGCCGATGGGAATGGTGAACACGACCGTCGTGCTCAAGCCGCGCGACCAGTGGCGCCCTGGCCTGACGTTCGAGAGTCTGCAGGCGGAGATGGATGGCACGCTGCAGTTTCCTGGATTCCCGAACGTGTGGACCCAGCCAATTCGCAACCGGCTCGACATGCTGCTAACCGGAATCAAGACGCCGGTTGGTATCAAGATCTTTGGTTCGGACCTGAATGTCATCCAGGGACTCGGCCAGCAGATCGAGCGACTACTGCAGCAGGTGCCTGGCACGCGAAGCGTGTACGCCGAGCGCGTCGCGCAGGGATATTTCACCGACATCCGCATCGACCGCCACGCCATTGCCAGGCACGGGCTCACCATCGAGGATGTGCAGGACGTCATTCAGTCTGCGCTCGGCGGCGAGAACGTCACGCAGACGGTCGAGGGGCGCGAACGCTACCCGGTCAACGTCCGATACGCCAGAGAATTCCGTGAGAGTCTGCCGGCGCTCGAGCGGGTCTTGGTCAAGACGCCGATGGGCGCGCGCGTGCCTTTGGGCCAGCTCGCCGAGATCGTCCTCACTCCAGGGCCGGCGATGGTGCGTGACGAGGACGCGCAGCTCGCCGGCTACGTCTACGTCGATACGGCCACCAGCGATATCGGCCGCTACGTTGACGCGGCGAAGGCCGCGATCGCGAAGGGTCTACAACTGCCGAGTGGGTACACCCTGCAGTGGACCGGTCAGTACGAGTTCCAGGTACGAGCGCGCGAGCGACTCAAGATTCTCGTTCCGCTCGTGTTCTTCATCATCTTCATGCTGCTGTACATGACCTTCCACTCGGCCTCGGAGGCCACGATCGTCATGCTCTCGGTGGTCTACGCCATGACGGGCGGAGTCATTCTGCAGTGGCTCCTTGGCTACAACTTCTCCGTCGCGGTGTGGGTCGGGTACATCGCGCTGTACGGCGTCGCCGTACAGACCGGCGTCGTCATGGTCGTATACCTGCACGAGGCGCTCGATAAGCGGCTACGGCTAGGTGGCGAGGTCACGGCGAGCGACGTTCTACAGGCGACGATCGACGGCTCGGTCCTGCGACTGCGGCCAAAGCTGATGACCGTCACGGTCGTCATGGCCAGTCTCGTCCCGATCATGTGGAGCACGGGAGTGGGATCCGATGTGATGAAGCCGATCGCGGCCCCGATCATCGGCGGGATGATCACGTCGACGATCCACGTGCTGATCATCACGCCGGTCATCTTCTACATCATGAAGATGCGCGCGTTGCGGCGAGGACGACTGAAGGTGTCAGGCATGGCGGTCTAGGGCCGCAGATCTGCACGTGACAATGAAGGAGACAATATGGCCCCTAAGGTGATTCTGTCGTTGGCGGTTGCTCTCGTGGCGTACGCGCCAATTTCAGGGCAGCAGCAACAACCCACAATCGATGTGTACAAGAGCGCCACCTGTGGTTGTTGCAGCAAGTGGGTGGAGCATTTGAAGAACAACGGCTTCACGGTTCGCACGACGAACCGCGAAGATCTGGCTGAGTTCAAGGCGAGTCGCCGCGTGCCTCAGCGCGTGCAGTCGTGCCATACGGCCGTCGTCAATGGCTACGTCATCGAGGGCCACGTCCCGGCATCTGATGTTCAGCGGCTCCTCAAGGAGAAGCCCGCGATTGTCGGGTTGGCCGTTCCCGGTATGCCGATCGGTTCACCTGGTATGGAAGTGCCGGGCCGTGGAAGCCAGTCGTTCGACGTGATCGCGTTCGACAAGGACGGGCAGACGCGGGTCTTCGCCAGCCACGGCAAATGAGGTGCCCTCAGCGGGTGATGTGTTCGGCCAATGGAACGGCGGTTGCGTCCTCCCTTCAAGGGAGGACGTATGCCCAACCGCACTTTCGTCTGGACTCTCGTGACCGTGACCGTTCTGCTGGGTGGTCGTGCCGCTGCTCAGCATGGTCGGCATGATGATGTGGGGCGGAGGCGGCATGATCCATATGAGCGGAACCATGATGAACATGTCTGCGGTCGGAATTCTCTGGATGTTCGTGGCAGCCGCGGCTGTGATTGCGCCCGTCGTTATCGCCCTGCGCAGTGTCAGCCGCGCATGATATTGGGTGTAACCATTGGTGGGGCACCGTCGAATTACCCAGTAGAACGATGATTCGCGCCGCAGCCTTGACCGTCGTGCTCAGCCTCGCGGGAACGCCCGCCGCGACAGCTGTCTGCCTCATCTGGTGCGGCTCGTCGTGTCCCGTCGCTTCGGAAGAGAGCGCGACTGTCGCGGCCGATCACAACTCCTGCGAGGGACTGCTCGTCAGTCCACCTAGCGTCCGCGAGGACAGTCGGCGCGAACTTCCGGATCCCTCCGGTCATGTGGCCTCACTCCCGAGCCGTCCAGTTGCTCTCGATCTGGAGCACAGAAGTGCGGCATTCGTCGTGTCGAGCGAGCACTCACCACCCGCGCATCCGAAGTCTCCAACCGTCCTCCGAGTCTAATCCGGCCTCTCTCAAGCAACCGGGCCGCTCGACGTGTGCATGAGCGCCGCCTAAATCAGTGCGTTTTGTTGAGTGATTTGAGAGAGATGGAGACTGTCATGAGAACGATTATGTCCCGCACGATGTTGGCTGGTCTCGCGCTGTTGGCCTTGACGACCGGCGCCGCCGCACAGAGCCGGTCGACGCAGTCGAACAGCAACGTCCGGGAAGCCAGACTGGACATTTCGCTGGCGCAACCCACCGCGCTGACAACCGGTGAGAACCAGTTCGAGGTCATGGTCAAAGGCGCGGACGGTCAGCCGATCAACGATGCCGTCGTGTCCGTCGTCCTGACGACGGCCAGAATCCCGGCAACTGGCTGGTTGTGGAAAGAGGTGAAGCTCACGCGATCCGGCAATGGAATGTACGCGGGATCAGGGAAGTTACCGCGCGCGCCCAAGTGGGCCAAGTGGGAAACGACCATCCAGGTCAAGAAGGACGGGAAGAAGGTCGGTCAGAAGAAGGTCACTCTGACAGTCGCTTAGACGCCCTTGCAGCCGTCGAGCGCGGCGCATCGACATGCAGTCGTCACGCGGTGGCGACGCGCTCGGCATTGTTCAAGACAGTTCATGAGTTCAGGTGCGTGAAGAGGTGAAACGTCATGAGAATGATCTACTTCCGTACGATGCTGGCTGGTTTCGCGCTCTTGGCGCTGACGACCACCGCGGTTGCTCAGGACCGGTCGAGGCTGTTGACGAGCATCGAAGTCAAGGCACTCGCCAACAGTAGCATGCCTGCCGATCAGGCGCGCTTGCGGGACCACTTCGCAGCGCTCGCCGACAAGTACACGACCGACGCGCGGCGCCATCGCGCTGTGGCGCAAACGATGACTGGCAATCCGAACCATCCTCCGGCAGTTCTCCCAGGTGCTCGATGGAGCCGCGCCGCAACGCAAGCGGACGACGCAGCATCGCTTGTCCGCGAACTCTCGGCCCATCACGGTCGCTTGGCAGACGGACGTTCTTCGCAGGCGCCCGCCGGCAGCGAACGGTTCGAGTCAGGCGAAGGGGCTCCGGCGCCAACCGACGTGCAGCTGACTGAATTGGCGACAGCCGCGCGTACACCGGCACAGCATCGCAGCCTCGCCGAGTACTACACGACGTTGGCCGACAGCCAGACAAAAGCAGCTAAGAGGTATGCGTCGTTCGCGCAGACGTATCGGGCGCAGGTCCGCAAGGGTGGCGGTGATCCCTCGATCCACTTCGAGCGGCTGGCAAGACAGGCCCGTGAATCGGCTAGTCACGCTCGCGCGGAAGCAACGAAGCACGCGCAGCTTGCGCAAGCTGCCTGAGTGTACGGGACCTGTCCCTGCACGCGGCTGGATCTGGCGGCTTCGCGAAGACCAGTTTAGGAAGGAGTATCCAATGATTCGTCATCAAGGGTTTCTGGCGATAGTCGCTGCAGCTTTGCTGAGCGTGTCGGTCGTGGCCCAATCACAAACGGCATCTGGACGAGGACCACAGGTGCCGCCTACACAGCCCTCTCAGACGATGTCGATGCCTGACATGATGAAGGGCTGTCAGGAGCACTGTCGGTCGACGTCAAAGACGATCGAGCAATTGACGCGAACTATCGACGAAGCGAAGGCTTCGAACGATCCCGCGAAGATGCGTGCCGCGCTGGATCAGGCACAGAAGCCGCTGGCTGAGATGAAGCAGCACATGACAGGGTGCATGAGCATGATGAGCATGATGCAGAAGATGCACCAGAAGTAGCAGTCAAGACTGCCCGGCCGACCGAAAACGTCGGCCGGTGCGAGCCCTATCGCGTCAGATGTCTACCGGCGTGATCATTGATGCCCGCCAACTCCGCCGCTGATGATGTGAAAGATCAGAAACAACAGGAGCAGACTAACGATGCCGACGAGAAGATACAGCTCCTTACGGCCGGTCACTATGCGTTCTGTAGATGCGGTCCTTGGACCACCGTTACGGGAGAAGGCAGCGCTCGAGAGGTTGAACCTCGAGAGCCGTTCGTCCATTCTGCGGCTACCGTAAGGAGTCACGCCAAACGGCTTGTAGACACCCAGCCATGTCGCGGCCAGCAACAGCGCCAGGGCGAGCACGGCGTGCAACAGTGGCGATGCGTTTCGGACATGCTCGAGATCCATCATCGGATCTGCCGCGATACCCGCCATCTGCCTGAACGTGCCCATGTAGATCAGCAGGATGGCGGTGCAAAAAACCGTAATCCCGAGCTTTAAGACGACCCAGTAGTGGCGAACGAGACCCCAGGTGGTACCGAGCGACAGCGCGACCCCGCTGATTAGCGAGGCGTGCGCCAAAGGCACCAGAACGAACCATGCCGCGGGCGCCATCACTAGGTACGCACCACGCACCGTCATTTCGCTCTGGCTGGTCAACGCGACGACTGCCAAAGCAAGGAACACGATCACCGCACCGACCCACCCGACCGAAGAAGTGATGTGTGCGGCAAAGGTAAACTTGCGTAGACCCGCGGGCATCATCATGGCGTCATCCCGGAGCTCACCGACCAGGCTTCCCGGCCCGCCTGGAGGGTGCCGTCTCCTCACTGGACATTCTAAGTGCCGAAGTTGAACGCTATCTGAACGAAGGACTCAAACGGGCGGCGATCGGGTTTGGCCGCATGTGCAGTTCAAGCATCCGTGCTCTGCGCAGATTCCGCAGGATTCGGTGACCCGCTTCTTCAGTGCTTCGCGTGCACGATAGACCCTCACGGCTGCGTTGCTCGACGAGAGGCCTCTCTGCGCTGCGAATGTCTTCACCGGCGTGCCACCGACCTCGATCTCCTGGAGTGCCTCGGCGTACTCGGGCTTCAGTGTCGCCGCCAGACGTGAGACGCAAGCGCAGATCTCCGACTCCATCTCGTCGGTTGGTGCTTCATGTGTTTCAAGTTCGCGTGCGAAGGACTCGTAG
>Ga0315912_10001977_pt1 | contig 23038 bp, 26 predicted proteins | sample VfabasoilMG_FD_204469 | JGI IMG/M metagenome (GOLD analysis project Ga0315912, IMG submission 204469) | Garden soil microbial communities collected in Santa Monica, California, United States - V. faba soil | ecosystem: Environmental > Terrestrial > Soil > Garden | place: USA: California... | reverse complement strand
TCGCGCGTAGGCCTGCGCGAGTTCGACCGCGACCACCGAGGAGCCGATGACCGCCAGGCGTTGCGGGATGTGGTCGCTCGCCAGCGCGTCCGTCGAGGTCCAGTACGGTGTGTCCGCCAAGCCAGGGGTCGGGGGCACGGCCGGGCTTGCGCCCGTCGCAATCAGGCATCGATCGAACGGCACCTGACGCTCCCCGCCGTCACTCGCGCTCACCGTAAAGCTGTGCTTGTCATGGAACCGCGCGTGGCCCTGGATGACGGTGATAGTTGATTTCTGTGCGAGCACACGCTCGTACTTGTCGCGGCGCAGTTCCTCGACGCGTCGCTGCTGCTGAGCAAGCAATGCTGGCCGATCCACTGCGACGGGCGCGGCCGACACGCCCGCATCGAATGGGCTCTCCCGACGCAGGTGCGCAATGTGCGCAGCCTGGATCAGGATCTTGGAGGGCACGCAGCCAACGTTGACGCACGTCCCGCCGATGGTCCCCCTCTCGATCAGGGTGACGGCTGCACCGCCCTCGGCCGCCTTCAAGGCTGCGGCCATTGCCCCTCCGCCGCTCCCGACGACGGCGATGCGGAGCGACTGGCCATCGGCAGCACCTCCGCCGATCCGTTGCAGCGTTTCAGACGAGCGTTCCGGTCGCGGTGCCGCCGAACGCGCTGTCTCTTGGCGAATCGCCCCGTAGCCGGCGGCTGCAACGGCCCCTGCCAGCGCGTTGGCCTGCAGCACCGACGCGGCGATGACGCGGGCGGTCCCCTGCGGGTACGACACCTCGGCTAGGTGCACACCGGGCACGTTCCGAAGTGCGCGCTCGACATGACGCGCACACGCGTCACAGGTCATGCCGATGATCTCGAGTGTCTCGGTGTTCATGAAGGCTGCGAGCTACTTCTTCTCGACCGGGGCGACCGTGGATGGGTAGCCCGCATCCGTCGTGGCCTTCACCAGCGCCGCGACGTTCGTCTGCGCGTCATCGAACGTCACCGTGGCCTGCTTCTTCTCGAAGTCGACCACAGCCCGCGTCACACCCTTGACCTTCGTCAGGGCCTGCCTCACGGTGATGGGACACGTCGCGCACGTCATGTTGGAGACGTTCAAGGTGGTGCTCTTCGGGCCGGCCCAGGCCGAAGCGGTGGAGAGCAGGAAGACGGTGGCGGCAACGATCAGGTGCTTCATGGTGATGTTCCTCTGTTGGTGACGTGCGTTTGTTCAGTAGAAGTACGGGGCAACGAACGGGTAACTGAGCGCGATCGCCAGGAGCACGACCACCAGGCCGAAGAGCGCCTTGTAGGTCGTGCGGACGTGGGGTACGGCACAGACCTCGCCGGGGCGACAGGCGGCGACTGGACGGAAAATCTGTCGGTAAGCGACGACCAGCGCGAGGACGGTCGCGCCGATGAAGTAGGGTCGGAAGGGTTCCAGCGCGGTCAGATTGGCGATCCAGGCGCCGCTGACCCCGAGCATCAGCAACACCAGCGGACCGAGGCAGCAGGTCGAGGCCAGAATCGCCGCCAGGCCGCCGGCCAGCAGTGCTCCACGTCCATTCGTTGGCTCGGCCATCAAAAACTCCCTTCATCAGAACCGCGACAGGTTAAGCTTAGGACCGTACTTAAGTACGGAGTCAACATCCATGCGTGACACCTCCGGTTCGACGATCGGCGACCTCGCCACCGCCGCCAACGTGAGCGTCGAGACGATTCGCTTCTATCAGCGGAAAGGCCTCGTCCCCGAGCCTCCGCGCGCCTACGGACAGATTCGCCGGTACGGCGCGTCGGACGTAGCGCGGGTCAAGTTCGTGAAGTCCGCCCAGCGTTTGGGGTTCAGCCTGGAGGAGGTGGCCGCGCTCCTCCGGCTGGACGATGGGACGCACTGCGACGAGGCGCGGGTAATGGCCGAGCAGAAGCTCGATGACGTGCGCTCAAAACTCCGCGACTTGCGGCGCATCGAGTCGGTGCTCAAGACGCTGGTCGCAGACTGCTGCTCGAGCCGAGGCACGGTCACGTGTCCCCTGATCTCGGCCCTGCATTCGCAGTAGTCGCCCGGGGACGCCAGAGATGATGCGCCCGACAGTCATTCGGAGTTTCGGCATGACCTGAGCCGAATTCAGTCCGACCTTCTGCCCTTCGGAGAGCCTTCAAGCAATCCCCCGACGGGCTCCCGACCATAGCGTCGGGCGGCCTGCAGCTTCACCCGCAAATCTTGCTCCGACCACGGCGGTAGGCAGGCGTCGTTCCAGCTGGCCAACACATCCAGAGCTTCGTCATCACCAAGGGCGAATCCTCGCACGAGCCGGCAGCAGACGCGGAAGGTCGCCGTGTCACCGTGATTGCCCGCGACGGCAGGAGGGATCGTCGCGATGTACCTTCGTGCCCGGTCCAAAACGTCGGACGAATGGCTCGATCGATGATTCGTCGAGTCGGGCGGCGGAAGCGCGCTCGCCGTCTGCTGCAACGGGAAGTCCCGCGGGCTGAACACGCTCCGGCCGGGCGCGTACCCCACGCCGACCATCGGCCCAGGCCGGTACTTGTGGTTGAAGAATCCTGGCATTCGGGTGACCTGAGCGCAGGAGGTCGCCGTCTTGTCGGTGCCGAGTTCGGCGGCCAGCCGCTTCTGAAGTGCCTCGACCTCTTCCTTCGTGAATCCGGCCACGCGCCACAGGACGTGCAGACGGTTCGGTGACGAATGGATCACGAATGACGGTGGCGGAAGGTCGCGGCGCGCCTGGATAGTCGCCAGCAGCAACGGGCCATCGCGATCGGCATCGAGGAAGACGTGGCGGATGTCCCCGATCGCGTCGCGTGTTCTGGCCTTCCGCTGCGGCCGGATGGCGTTCACGCTGACAAACACGCTGAATCGCCTCGCGTTCTCGGCTCTGAGCCACGCCTGAAACCTCGGGCTGGCGATCAGCGACATCGGCCCAACACGCTGGGCGCTGCCGCCGGTGTCGTGCGACTTCAAGAGGATTGCGATCCAGTCGTCTGACCGGAACGCCGTGTGCAGGAACCGGAGCGGCGCCTCGAGATCGATCGCCATCGGGATCCTCCCTCAGTTCTTGGTCAATACGAGCTGGCCCACGAAGGTCGCTTGCTGGCAGTCCGTTCCGGTGAAGTCCGCCTCAATGCGGGTTACCTGCGCTGTCCCAACACTGCCGAAGGTGCCGCGGCAGCCCCTGGGCGACGTGAACTCCCCTTGCGTGCTGATCTGTGCGGGCGGCGTACTGCCCGGCGTCAAGGCCGTGGTTGCCGTCGTTGTCACGGTCAACCACGGGTGGTCGGAGCGCACGGTCGTCCGGAAGGACTGGAGGTTGGTCTGGGGCACCACCTCGAACGTCCACTGCATCGGGCCGCTGCTCGGTGGCGGCGGCGCGGGGTCGCCAGGGTTGACCTGAATCGTGACCGTGCCGGTCCACGTGCCGGCCAGGAACGAGGTCGGCGGCGTCGGTGACGTCGGGCTCGGGGATGATCCGCCGCAGCCCCACAAGACGACGAGCAGGGGCACAGGCCGTGCCCACGTCGGTACCGTCCTCATGCGAATGCTCCTTCCTGGGCGGGGGCATCCACGATATTGACAGGTTCGAGACGAATGCGATCCGTGGCCGCGTCGTATCCAGAAACCGCTACTACGCCGGTGACCTGGCGTGTCCGAGCCACGCGCTCGATGTGCACGACGAGATGGATCGCCAGGGCGATGGCCTCGCGCGTGCCGCGGTGCGGCAGCCCGGTGTTTGCGGTGAGCACGCAATGCGCCAGGCGAGCCAGCGCCTGCTCGGCCGAGTTTGCGTGAATGGTGCTCAGCGCGCCCTGATGGCCGGTATTCAGAGCCTGCAAGAGATCGAACGCTTCGGCGCCCCTCACCTCTCCCACCAGGATTCGGTCCGGCCGGTGCCGTAGCGTGGCTCTGAGGAGATCCGCGATCGTGACGGGCGGAAGCGGAGCCTCATGACCGATGGGCGCCTGCGCTCGGCGGGCCTCGAACCGGACGAGGTTCGGCTTGTCGATGACAATCTCGGAGGTCTCCTCGATTAGGACGATTCGGTCGTCCAGGGGAATCGTCGCTGCCAGCGCGTTCAGGAGCGTCGTCTTGCCCGTACCGGTGCCTCCTGAAATCAGGACGTTTCTGCGGCGCCGTACGGCATCTGTCAGATGGGTCGCCAGTGGCACCGACAGCGTGCCGCACTCGACCAGTTCCTGCAGCGTGTAGCGGTGGGTGAACTTTCGGACGGTGAGCGTCGGGCCGTCGACCGAGCACGGAGGAAACATCGCGGCCACACGCGATCCGTCCTCCAGTCTGGCGTCAAGCGCAGGCTGTGCCTCCGAGATCTCGTCGCCACAGGCCCGGGCGATGTTCTTGATCGCAACGGTGAGATTCCGCACCTCGAGGGTCCGCTCCGGCACCGGCTCGATGGCTCCGTGCCGTTCCACGAACACCTTGCGTCCGCCACAGTTCACCATGACTTCGGTCACGGTCGGGTCCTGCAGGAGATCCTCGATGGGCCGCAAGAACGGCAGGATGCGCTCCAGACTGCTCATAGTGCCCCCGACGCGACGTGGTCGAAGTAGCTTGTCTGCACGTCGAGGTAGTGCGGCTTCAGGTAGCAGTACTGCGGCGGCAGCGGATTGACGCCGTCGTACGGCAGAACGATGGCCTGGGCGTTCTGCAACTCAGTGAACACGCGCGGCGCAAAAATGTGCTCGTGCACCGGCCCGTAGCTCTTGGTCGCGGTGATTGCCTGACGTGCGGCCGCGGTGCGTCCCGTCAGGAACGACACGTGCGTATCGCTGCCGGACTCCGCGATGGAGTAGCGCGCCTTGATCCGGTCCTTCCGGCCGCACAGGTCTGCGGCGTTGCGAGCGGTGAACTCGTCACTGGTCGCGAGGAACACCTTGTTTCGGAAGCACTGAAGGAGCGTGCGCCAGCTCTCGTCTCCCGGGAGAACCGACCGCAGGGAACTGATGCTCTGCGTGGCCACGATCGGAATCAATCGCGCCTGACGTGACAGCGCGAAGGTGCGCTCGTCACCAGTCGGGTCCGTTTCACCCACCGTAGCGAAGGCGTGGTACTCATCACACACGAACAGCAGGTCGCGCCAGACTCGCGAGCTATCGGCGCTCAACTTCGGGATGCGGCGAAGCACTGCGCGCTGGAAGTCGAGCTTCAGCATGACGCCGATGATTCGCGCCAGGCCAGGGTTCATGGCGACCGGGAAGTTCAGCGCCAGCACCTTCCCCGTGTCGAGCAGCGTATCGAGCGGCTGGAGCGGTTCGAGGTCGCCCGGCAGACGCATGTCCATGTAGGACCGCCGCGGGGGACAGAACGCGCGGTGAACCGAGGGGTTGTCGTCGAACAACGACAGGAACACCACGATGCCCTCGGTGATGTTCGACCGCAGTCTCGCGTCGAGTCGGCTCCAGCCCTGGGAGTACCAGCGATCGAGGGCCTCGATCTGGTGCTTGCGCTCGGCCCATCCTGCGCCGTTGGGCTTCGACACGCCCTGGGACACCCCTTTCTTGTTCAGGTATCCGTCGAGTTCGGCGTTGTAGGGGTGCGCCATGAAGCCGTCGTCGACGGGAAACCACTGGCTCCACCGATGCACGTCGAGCAGCGCGTACTCCTCGGTTCGGATCCGGATGACATCCTGTGGATCGTCGAGTGAGTCCTTGAGGCGCTTGATGTCGTGCGCGATGCGGCTGTCGTCGAGGATGTACTGGTAGACGTCGGCGAATGTGGTGTAGCCCTCGGTGATTCGCCGGAGCAGGATCACGAACTTGAGCAAGTCCGTGTACGCCTGCTGCCAGAAAGGCTCCTTGGACTTCCCGAACAGGTTGTTCAGCAGCGTCGCGATGGCGTAGGCCACCGCGTACGGATCCAGGTCGTTGTGCAGCGGGTTGTAGCTGACGTTCGTATCGAGGCCCACCTCGATGTAGTCGTCGGCGCGACCTGTGCGGCGAAGGATGTCTCGCACCTGATGGCAGAAGTCACCCTTGACCTCCATCACCAGCGCACCCAGCTTGCGGTCGGCGTCGTCTGCCCGCCAGCGCAGGAGCTGGTCCACGTACGGGTACATGCATGCGGACGTCTTCCCCGTTCCCACGGCGCCCAGGACCATGATGCCCGTGTAGAGCCCGCGTTCAGGAATCTGGAGCCAGCGGGGTTCTGGCGCTCGCCCCCCTCGGTCCGGGAAGTGCGTCTCGCCCAGGACCAGCGAGAGTTCGGCCCGTTGTTCGGGCTCCGGATACCGCGGCAGGGGACGGTAGGCCCAGGACGGCTTGAGTCCGGACGCTACGATCGCGGCCAGGGACATCACGATGGACGCCAGCCAGAACGGCGTGGAGAACCACAGGAGGCCGTAGGTGTACGCGAGTCCGTGTGCGATCTCCGGACGCCTCGCTTCGATGATGACGAGGAACGGGTTGTCCCGCTGGACAGGGAACGCCTGCAGGCCGTACACGCCGACGGCGGCTGCGGCCAGAGTCGCCAGCAAGGCCCGGGCGTCGATGATCGCGCGGAGCATGCTCCTACCCTCACTGCTCGAGGGTTGCCTCACGCGATCGCCGGTGAGGCAACCTTGGCCCGTGTGCTGCCGGCACGCCGACGCCCGCCGTTCCGCGGGACAAAGGAGTCGGGGTGCGAGGCCCGCCACTGCTGGAAGTCCTTGTCCTTGGCCAGCACGTTGTCGATCACCTGGTTGAGCACGTACTCGGTGGGCTCGCCGATGAAGTGCGCGTAGGCGTAAAGAGTTTCGTTCGTCTCGTGATCGAGGCGGGTGCGGTGCCTCACGAGTTGCTTGCCGCGTGTACGGGGTTTGATCAGCGCCATGGCTCATTCCTTCTGAAGGGTTGGAGTCGTGTCACGGCCAGGCATGTGGGGATTGCGCCAACATGCGGGGACGCGCCAAGTGGGCAGCCGCGATGGACACTGAGTCGGACGCGAGCTGGGCCAGGACTTGCCGCACGAGCTGGGCAGGGAATCGGGGCGTGAGCGACCCTCCGGGGCCGCGCGCCGAAGGGGCCAGCGGCCGAAGTCGGGGGGTCGCTCACGCCCCGATTCGTCATGTAGTGCGGCTTCGGTGCCCTCGGCGGGCGGCACAGAACGCCGCCCGTTGCATCGGCTGCAGGCGCACTTATCTCCCTGCCGCACAAGCACATGGCGCCCCTGACGACAGGCACTGGCGCCGGCTCCGCGGGCGACCGTTCGGGTGCGGCCCCTCTCTGGCGGCCTAGACAAGTGCCTCCCGGCCCGTTGTCTACCCTATTGTCTAGAGCCAAGCCCCTCATGCCGTGCCTACCAGGGGAGAGAGATGAAGGTAAGGGCGAGGCAGCGACTGCCACTCGATTCGCCCCGATCGACGCTCCAGCGCATCGGCCAGCACGCGGGACTGGAGACCGTTGACCGCTCGGTCGCCGACGCGCGTCCACGTCCGGTACAGCACGCGGTACCGAGGTGCACCGAAGGCTCGCCTGACGCGCTGGTAGCGGGCCGGGTCGGTGCTCCGAGAGCTGTCGGCCGCGGCTGCCAGACGCTGGCGCTCTGCGAAGTACCAGCGCAGTTCGTCGACGACGGAGGCCCTCAGCGGCGCCGCCAGTTCCTGTCGTGCGGCGGCCACGTAAGCCTCGGTCGACTCGGCGAAGTGGGCTGGCACCAGCAGCTGCAGCGTCCACTTCGGCAGAACCCTGAGCAGATCCGCGTGCCGCAGCAGGAAGGGGCGGAAGTCGACAGGGTCGCGGCGGGTGACGAGGTAAAGGAACAGGTGTCCGTGGCGGTCTGGATCCACACCGATCGGGAGCCGGTCGGGAAAATACCGGGTCGTTATGTCCCCTGATTCCCCGAAGTCCAGATGAGGGAACTCGTCGCGATGCAGGAGGTGACCGACGCGCATCGAGAAGTGTTCGACCTTCTCGCGTTCGGTGGCCAGCCAGGTGATGTCCCGGCGGGCGATCACCGCGTCGAGCAGCATGATGTTCTCGACTGCGCGCGCGAGCGCGAGGGGCTTTCTCAACCGCGAGTGCGGCTCACCAATCGCCTCGTACAGGGAGCGGTGGTGGACGTGGTAGATCCGGGCGCGATTGTGCTTGCAATCGAAGGCCGTCGCGAACTTGTCGGTCGTGAGACGGTCGAAGAAGTTGATGTCCACCTGCCCGTGGCGAATACCGGCGAAGGCGCAGTAGTGACGGCGCATGCAGACCCCTGAATGGAGCATCACGGTGACCAGAAAGCGTGCCTGACGCTCCGTGAAGTGCTTTGCAGCGACCGCCTGAACCCGCTCGGCGGCGGTCACGACAGCATCTCCTCGGCCAGGCGCACGTCACGCCCTCGGCCACCACGACCGCGGCCCGATGAACCGCCGAACCGGGCCCCAACGGCACCATAGCGAGTGAACCCGGCGCTCACTTTGGCAGCGGCATGCGCACCTCGATAGTGCGGCGTCACGACCTCGACGTCCTCGATCTCGCGGCCTCCGTCGTCCCGTTCACACTCGATGCGCAGGTCGGGGAACTGCACGTGATCGTCGATCACCGGCAGCTCGTGGTCGTGAGCCCACCGGGCAATCTCCTCGGCCGTCCGGCCCGGTCTCCCGGAGCTCTCGCGCCGCCCCCGATTGGGTTCCTGTAGAAACCGCTGGTACTCGCGCTTGAGCTCTTCTTCCAGCACGACACGCTCGACCCGGAGCCCCCGGCCTTCCAGCTTCCGGGATGCGTCTCTGTAGGCGGCGTGCAGGCGGGTGTCATGCGCCAGTTCGCGCGGTTTGCTCACGCCTGCGTAAAAGGACTGCCGGGACTCGCCCCCGCGGTCTCGCCGCGCACTATCGAGCACACTCCGGCCACGCTCTGTGAGGGACACAAGCGTGGTCTGGCGACGCCCTACGAAGTACGGCGTGGTGCGCACGAGGCCCTCAGCACGGAGCCTCTCGACGTCCTTGCGATGCACGTGCGGTCGGTCCTGCGGACGACGCAGTTCGTCCATGGGCACGACGCGGAAGGCGCCGGCCGTGGCGAGGATGCGCACTTCGGAGCCGCGCAGTTCGCCTTCCCAGTCGCGAGACCGCACGTGCTCGCGCGCACGCCCTCGTGGCAAGCTCAGCTCTCGCGTCAGCGGGTCTCTCGACTCGGTACGCTCGACAGCGCGCTCGGGATCCGACCCACCCCGGCCACCGCGGGGCATCTCCGGCCGATCCCGTTCGATCTCGCGGGGATCCATGTCTCGATGCATACGACCACTCCTTCACCCATCCAGATGAGGCCCGAGGTCGTCGAGGGCGGCGTCTGACGTACCCAGTTGCCGGTCGAGGTGAAGGAGTTTGCGTCCGGAGTCTCGAAGGAACAGCCACCGCGCCACGCTGTAGTAGAGGGCGCACAGGTTGAAGAACACGACGAGCGCCACACCGCCCAGGAACCAGCCGTGGCGGCTGAACAGCGTGGACTTGTACGGCGACAGGAAGACGAGTTCGCCAGCCAGCCAGGCGAGCAGAAGGAAGACCGTGACGCCCGCGAGGAAGGCCGCGTTCGCGATCATCGTATGGGCTCCTCGAACGCCTGGTCGACGCGGAAGTACGACACCTGCAGGCCCAGCGGATTCACCCGCACGAAGGCGTTCGGCACACGGTCTCGGAGCGAGAAGTCCACATGGGCGACGAAGGTCTCCCGCGAGCGTTCGTGCCGCGTACCTGGGCTGTAGAAGACCTTCTGGAAGTTGACCGCCGCCTTGAAGGGGGTCGTCGTGAGCTCGCTCAAACTGACGTTCTGGACGATGATCTCGACCTCGTCAGCCGACGGGTTCGTGACGAAGGTCTCGATGGCGCGGCTCCGATCGTTCTGGGCGATGACTCCGTCAGCCAGACTCGGCTCCAGGAACAGCAGTGAGTCCGGGTATTCCCGCTGCACGGTCGCGCGAATGCGGCCGAAGTGCTTGACGATGAACTGCGTCAGGAAGTAGCGGAGCTCTGGCGGCTGCGGTTGGTAACGGGACGCGTCGTAGGCCACCGCTTCGGCGCGGCCCACCTCGTCGATCCGGACAACAAGTGGTCTCACGTCCGAGTAGCGCGCCGCCGTGTAGACGTTCAGCCCGATCAGCCCGAGCGCGACAAGTGACACCAGGACCAGGGCGATCTTCAGGTAGGTGTTCAGCACGAGCGCCGAGCCGTACACCTCGACGAACTGACGCTTGGCGTTTTCCAGCGTCTTCGGGTTGACGTCTCCGACCGTTGCAGGCATGCCCCTACCCTCGTGGCTATCCCCCAAACTGCGACCGCACGAACTGACAGCCCATCCACCCGATGCCGCTCATGAGCCCCAGCGCAGCGGCGATCAGGAAGCCGACGACGATGACGCGGGAGAGGTCGACGCCGGGCGCAGGGTCACCGTCATGGCGACGGACGGTCGTGAATCTGTTGCCCATTGAACCTCCTATCGGCGGGTGAAGAGCCGTCCGACGTTGAGACGGTTGGTGACCACGCTCTCGCCGCTCGAGCCTGAGAAAATCGACTGCGTGAGCGACGGCACCTGCAGGATGCCGAGACAGAAGCTCGCGACGACAGCGAACGCCTGCAGCGCGTAGACGCCGTACTCGGCCTGCGTGATGATCGGCGGCAGGGTCGTCACGTAGCGGAAGACGAACTGCTCGAAGATCATCAGGAACGCGACCGCGACGACTGGCACGAACGAGTATTGGATGAAGGAGCGCAGCCAGCCCCAGAACAGCCAATCCAGCTTCGGCACGATGAAGAACGGCACGAAGATTGGCCCCAGCAGCCCGCAGACCGCCGTGGCGATGAGCCCGAAAGCAATCACGGCCAGAGAGACGGCCTTGGCAAAGGCGATCAGGAGCAGCACCGTCCAGTAGATGAGGTTTGCCAGAATGGACCACGGGTCGGGCTGCATGAAGTGCTCGGACAGTTCGTCGAAGTGCCGGTAGATGTTGTCGAACGCACGGGCTTCGAGTACCGACTGGAAGTAGCCTGCCTGGTCCGTGATCAGATTGCTGAACGACACCCCGATGCCCGGAAGCGGACTCTCGTAAAACGCGATCAGCGCGTAGCCAAATGAGATGAACAGCAGGAGCTTGGCGAAGTCGAACATCTGGTCGCCCAGCCCATCGTGGCTGAACATCATCCGGATGCCGTGCCATGCGATCAGAATCGTCGCGAAGGCAATGAACAGTCTGAAGCCGAACTGGATGAACACCGGTTCATACGTCAGCAACAGGCTCATGATCGCCTGCTGAATCGTCGGAATCAGATTGAGCGACGGCTGCGTCGGCATGGCCCGCTCCTGTCTGTCTTACGGCTGGCGCCAGGTCCGGAGGGCGTCGCCGGTTCCCGCGACGAACGCCTGGTTCGCGGCCGCCCGGTCGCGCCACGCCGTGAGCTGCATATTCATGGCGGCGGCCTCGGTGTCCCGTGCCCGCTTGTTCTCGACCAGGAGCTGCTCGACCACTCCGTCCAGCAGCTGAATCCGGGCCTGCCGCTGCCGCGCCCCGATGAGACCAGCGCCACTAATCTTGTCGAGCACGGCGGTCGTGCTCTGCTCCAGAGAGTCGTTCGTCACGTCCCGCTCGAGCCCCTCGATGGCGGCCAGTTCCCTGCGTCCGTTGTACCGCAACTGGCCCGTATCGTGCGTGGCCGCGATGACGGCTGCATCGGTCAGGTCGAGAGTCGCAAGATGGCTCGACAGGGCGCGCCGGGCGACCGCAGGCAGCCGGCCAATGCCCGACGTCGGGTCGATGAGCGGATGGCTGATCCCGAGGTAGGACCGGCCCGACCCGTCTCCGTAGTTCAGGGCGGCGTGGTAGTCCCGCGCGAACAGGAACGCCGGGCCCTCGAAGTCATGAGTCCGCCAGCGCGGTGGGTCCGGCACACGGTACTTCGCGAGCGAGGTGAACATGCTGAGCCGATGTGCCATCCGCCTCAACTCACTGTGCTGCTGCTGTTGCAGACGGACGAGCACTTCCTTCAGCACAGCCGTCACGCTGTTCCGGTAGGTGACGGCCGGATCGTAGACGACCCACTGCGCGTGACTTGGCGCCGCGATTCCGAACAACACACCCAAGGTCAGCAGAGTCTTTCGCACGGCGTCCTCCTACGGCTGGCGCCAGGTGCGCAAGGCGTCGCCAGTCCCTCGCACGAGCGCATCGTTGGCGGCGCGGCTGTCACGCCACGAGACCAGCTGCATGTTCATCGTGGCGGCCTCGGTGTCCCGAAGGCGCTTGCTCCGCGCGAGCATTTGTTCCAAGGCATGCGACAACAGCTGGTTCGCAGCCATGTCCTGTCTCCGGCCCAGGAGCTCAGCCGCCGCGACCTTGTCGAGGATCGCCGTCATTTCGTGGTAGCGCTCCAGCCCATTCATGACGTCGCTCTCGAGGTCCTGGACGGCGCGCTGCAACTGGCCGTGGTAGCCCCGGAGGGCCCCCACCTGATGACCGCCCATCATGGCGACGGAGTCGGTGAGTTCGATGGTGGCGTACTGCCGTTCGAGGGTTCGGCGGGCCGCAGCGGTCAGGCGGCTCGGCAGTGAGGATGGCCGTTCCAGGGGCAGTGTGGTCGCCCAGTAGGCGGCACCCGTGGGGTCACCACTGTTCAGTCCCTGAAGCCACGCCCGCCCGTAGGCCCACCGCCCGGCATCGTGGCGAGTCACCCCAATGGGCGGAATGCGATAGGAGTCCAGACTGCCCAACCCCTCTGCCATCCGGAGGATGGTGCGGTACTGCGCCATCAGCTCCTCGTACTGTCGCTGGGTGCGCTGCGCGATGAGGACCGTCTGAGCGAAGTTGGACGGATCGAACACCGTCCACTGCGCGTGCGCGGGTGCCACGGCGACGGACAGAACTACTGCGACGATGACGGCATGTCTGACCATTGACTCACCTCCGCTCCAGTCGACCGACCTGCGACCCTGGGCTCCACTCCGGCAGGTCGAGGTCGCTCGTGATGTAGACCTTCACCCGGTGCCCTTCGCGAATCGTGATGGTCGGCAGGCGGTTCAGGAATCGACTCATGACCTGCGCACTGGCTTGGGCAGTCGCATCGGCTGCGCTCCCGGCGATCACCACTGTCCGATCGCCGTCGCCGATGCCGAACGCCGCGTTGCCCAGCCACTGCGAGAGGCCGCTCACGAGCCCGATGGCGGCCGCCGCGCCGAACGTGGACAGAAAGTGATGGTTGACACGATCCCTGAGGCCGGAGTCGCCGATCTGGTTCAGGCCCTTGAACTGGTCGAGCGGCACCGTGCTTCCGTCGGGCATCAGCAGACGGTGGAATGCGACAGCTAGCCGAGTCTGGCCTAGCGTCTGCACTGGCCGCGTCTCGCCAAGCACCCGTGCGCCCGCGGGTATCAGCACGTGCTGTCCGCTGTGCGAGAACACCGGGTTCGTGACGAGACAGTTCACCGGCGCAGCCGTGGTGCCATCGAGGCGGTTCGTGAGCACCGCGTCGATCACCGTTCCTTCCAGCACGCGGTGCAAGGAGCCTACTGCGCTGATCCGGGGAGTCGGCTGCGGAGTCGGCTGGTCGCCTCGCGTGGCCACGGTCGTGGTCGATCCCGGGGCAACCGGGGATCCGGCAGTCGTCGGTGCCACGGCGCCAGCCGTCCGCGCCGTCGCTCGCACGACGGCGTCGGCAATCTCATCGATGGACGGCTCACCGGTCGCGAGCCGGGGGTCCGTGTTTGACGGCACCCCGAGCTGGCCCTGGTCCGGCTGCTGCCCGTCGGGTCGTCGGCTCAGCACGACGTTGCTGGCGAACAGGCTCTCGTAGTCACGACGCTGACGCTCGGCGACTAATGGATCGACTGCGGCTGGCGCAACGTCATCAGGCGCCGTGGGCGCAGGGAGGGCCTGCGCGTCCAATGCGGCCTGGCGCAGTTCGCGCGCCGCTTGCTCGTCGAGCAGGCGCAGCCGTTCCTGATAGTCCCGCACGCGGTCTGTCGATGGTGCGGCGGCCGGCTGGCTTGCTGGTCGAGGCGTAGCCGGACCATTCGGCTGGCCCGTAAGAAAGATGACCCCCAACATGCCGATGGCGAGAGCCACCATCAGCCACGTCTGCACACCCTTCGGCAGAACGCCACGTGGCACGGGACGCCGATCGACGACTGGCGCGGTGCCTGGGGTATCGACCTGATCGGCCATGACTAGCGCTCCCGCAGGTCGAACGTGAGCTTGGCGTTGCCCAGCGCCAGATAGCCGCGCTCCAGCACCTTCGGCACCACGTACGTGCCGCGTTGCACCTGGAAGTTGACGAGGGACGGCTTGCCGTCCTTCTCCTCGTACAGCGCTGGCAGTTCACGCGCGTCCGTCTGCAGGTAGGTGAACTGCCCATCGTGCCACATGGCCCGAACCAGGAAGGGCCGTTCATACTTCACCGGCGCGTACGGAAACTGCATCAGCGTCGGCACCTCCTGCTTCGCTGCCGCGATCAGCTCCCGCGCGCGGACTTCGGCCTGTGTGGTTGCCTCGCGCGCTTCGGTCAACTCCGCTTGCAGCCGATCGACCTCTGCCGCGCTGAAGTACTTCTGCCGCCCGGCTGGCATGCCCGGATCCGCTGTGACGTAGACCTTCAAATCGGGAGCCGCCTGCGCTGCGGGTGCCCCGCTTTTCTCACTGAGCAAAAAGGAATAGATGGTCCCGCGAGCGGTGACCAGATTGAGATTCGTCTCCGCACTCGCCTTGGCCGGTTTGACATGTGCCACGTTCTGCACGGCGCTGATGACCCAGAAGTCCCGGTCACCGCAGATCACGTCGAGGATTTCCTCGCCATCCGGCAGGACGATCATCGTCGTGTAGCGGAGACGTGTGTTGAGGGGAATCACGCTTCGATCCGACGCTGTCACGTCGCGAATTCCTGGCACTTGTGCCAGGCCCGGTGCAGCCACGACCAGCAGCGTCGCGACGAGCGCAATCAGCAGCGATGAGCGAACAGCCATCTGAGCACCTCTCATTCACGCAGACGCGGCCAGTCGGTCGATGCCCTCGGCAAGTCCGTGCTCGCGCAACATCGCGGCGACGCGCTCGTTGTCGACGGGCGTGTTCGTGTAGATCCAGTAGCTCTTTGGATCCACGCGGAGTGTCAGGACCTTCGTCAGGTGGGGCCGCTTCAACAGAACCTGCTGGCGCGGCGTGAGGCCGGCCACAAGCTCCAGTTCCATCTCGTTCATCTGGAACAGCTCGGCGTACTGGCGCCGGTCCAGCGCCGGGTTCGCCAGCAGCAGCCGCGTCGGACAGCTTTCGACGACCGTACGGAGCAAGTCGGCCGACGCGAAGTCGTCGACGGTCTGGGTGGCCAGAAGCACTGCGGCGTTCCGTTTGCGCCAGGTCTTGAGCGCCTCCTGCAGGTAGGCGCGGAGCGACGGGTGCTGGATGAGCCGCCACGCCTCGTCCATCACGCAGATCTTCAGGGCGCCAACCTCGGCGGGGTCGTGCACGCGGCGATTGACTCGATGCAAGACGTAGAACAGCAAGGGCTCGAGCAGCGACGGGTACTCGCGCATCGACTCGAAGTCGAACACCTGAAGACGGTCGAGCGGCAGGGTGTCGTGGGGATTGTCGAAGAGCGCGCCGTAGCGCCCGCCCTCGACCCACTTCTGCAAACGCGCGCCGAGGGCCCGCGGCAGTAGGTTGGCCAGGGTGAAGAGTCGCCGCTGAGGACGCTCGAGCACGAACAGGTTCTGGACGGCCTCGTACGTCTCGCGATCCTCAGCGTCAGTAAGGCGATAGCCGTCTTCGCCCTCCAGCAGCACCCGCGTGAGGGCGTGCAGGAAGTGCAGATCCTCCGGCGTCGGAGACGCCAGGTCGAAGGGATTGATCGTGACGCCCTGCTGCCCGAGACCGAGTTCGAGGTAGCCACCCTCCAGCAGGCCAGCCAGCTTGCGATAGCTGTGCCCGAGATCCAGCACGACCGTCAACGGGTCGTACTGCTGGAGATGGGTGATCAGCACGTTCAGGAGGAAGCTCTTGCCGCTCCCCGTCGCTCCGAGCACGAGCGTGTGGCCCACATCGTCGACATGCAGGTTGAACCAGTATGGGATGTCCGCCGGCGTCTCGAAGGCCAGCAGCGCCGGCCCCTGCAGATGGCGACTCGTGGGCTCCCCACCGTCGTGCGTGAACAGGAAGCTCAGGTCCGCGAGATTCGTCTCGAGCAACGCCAAGCGACGGAGATTGCAGGCGCCATTGCCTGGAATGACGGCCAGCCATGCGTTCAACAGGTTGTAGGTTTCCTCGAAAGCCGCACCGTCGTGAGCCGCGAGCACCTTCATGGCGTCGGCTGCCGCGGCGTCGAGACTCCGCCCGTCGGTGCCGATCAGGACGATCGACAGCGACGCCAGACCGAAGAAGTGGCCGTGGACTTCGGTTTCGGTCAGGGCGTCCCCGAGCTGCCGCACCATGGCGCTGGCGGAGTCGTCGACCAGCATCTCTTCGGGGCGGGTCTCGGACGACACGTAATTGATGAGCGAGACGCGCTTGTTGAAGAAGTGACGACGACGCGACTGGATGTCACGGCGCACGCGATCGGCCGGCAGGCGCTGCCACTCCAGGCAGGCGATGAGCGAGCCCGTGACAGCCACCAGGTCCGACAGGACGTGCGCGAACGTCTGCGCCGGTGGCTCCTTCATCGTCAGAACCTTGACGGCGTGACGACCGACGCGCAGGTGGTCACGGTGGCATTCGATTGGGGCATCTGCGACGAAGTAGTCGAGATGCGTGTCGTAGGTCAGCGCGGCTGCAGTGGCCCGGACCGGGTCGTAGTTCAGCAGTCGACGAAAGAACAGGAACGCATCGCGCTTCCCGAGGCGTTCAACACGAAGATCCGACAGATGCGCCTCCACACCCTTGGCCTTGTAGTGGAGCGTGTCGATCGCCCGGTCGAGATCGGCTTCTACCAGCCGGCACCGGCGCCGGTGCGACAGCCAATTGCGGAGTGCCTCGCGCGGCGCCCTGAGCGCGTGTTCGGTCGCTCGCGTTGATGAAGTCGTCAGGGGTTCGTGGATGAGGACCAGGTAGTGATCCACGGCGAAGAGGCCCGCACGGCGACCGTTCAGGAACTCGGCTCGACGCGTCAGCGCCTCCTGCCCGACAGGACGGCTGCACGGCGGCGCGACGAAGGCCGGCGCTTCGGCCTTCAACACGTACTGATACACGCGACACGTCTCGTCGAGCAGACGGAGGGCCGCTTCCATCTGGTGTACGAGCACACGGCGCTCGTCGTGGGTCAGACCCTCTGCGTCGCGCCCGTGGAGGCGGTAGACCAGACCGACGTGGCCGGCTTTGGTGAGGAAGGTGTGATCGTCGACAAAGCCCCAGAGCGCGATCTGGGCGTTCAGGGCGCCCGCTTCTTCGTAGTCGCGGAGGATGCGCGCCAGCCGCATCATGGGGTCACCTCGACATCCTGGCGCTCGTGCTTCGCCGGATCGAACCGGCGGCGCAGGCGCGATGACGACAGGAGGATCTGCAGCATGTCTGGGTCACGCGCGGTGGCCCAGGCAGCGAAGCCATACAGTCCGCCGAACATCAGCAAGCCGGCGAGGAAGGAGTAGAAGAGGTTGAACGTGGCGGCGCCCATTAGCAGCGCGAGGAAGAACAGGCGTCGCTCGACGCCCCACACCGTCAGCCGTCGGTGGAGCGCCTTGTAGACAGGACGGTACGTCGGCGGCTGTGTTGAGGGCATCACGGCACCGTCAGAACAGCCAGGTCAGGAACTGGGCCGCGAACAACGCCAGCCCGCCGCCGAAGACGATGCCGCTGATCTGACGCTTGGCGCCCCCTTCGCCGAACATGAACATCAGGCCGCCTATGACGATGGCTACCAGGGCGAGAGACCGCGCCAATGGTCCCGTGAATGTCAGTTCGAGGTTGCTCGCAGCGCGTTCCCATGGCGACTGCGCGAACGCAATGGTCGGGAGCAGGAGCACGGCGACCACCGCGATGGCGATACGGCTGACCTTCGGAGGGGTCTTTCGAGTTCCGCAAGCGGAAGCCCCTCGGCGCTTGCGTCTTGTGCTACGCTCAAGCCTCGGGTCGTTGAGTCGCCAAGGCCCACGCAAACGCCGAAGACTCTCGCGCATCGTTCACCTCGGTTTTGGGGACGCCCTTCCAGCAAGTCCGTCCCGTAATAGGTTGAACGCAGCGAGCCACTGAAACCTTACAAGGGCCTCGAATGTTCACGAGCGAGGTCTATACTGGCGTCACTGGCCTCGAAGACGCGGCGCTTCCTCCCTCAAGCGCCGGACGGGACGTGTCATGGATCGCATGCGCACGCTCGGGCTGCTGGACAGCAATGGGAAACCGCTCGCCGAACGGATCCAGCGAGCGTTGGCTAAACTGCTGCCCAAGGTTCGACGCCAGTTCCCATCGCTTCGGGACGACCTTGCCCTCACCGAAATCATCGAAGAGGCCGGACGCCGTATCGCCAGCCGCGAGGAACGCGGCGGCCCGATAGAGCAACTCCATGCTTACGCGTGGGTCACGCTGCGAAGCGTGGCGACCTCGCATCTACGAAAGCCAGCAAATCGGCTGATCCGGGACACGGTCGGCTCCACGGCGGGAGAAATCCACATCGCCTCTGTCGAGGCGTCGTACGGGTCTCCCCAGGATGTCGAACGGCAGGTCTTGATACGGGAAGCGATGGATGCGCTCTCGGACGACGAGCGCATGGTGTGCATCTGGAAGACGGCCGGATACTCGGCCCAGGAGATCGCGGAGCGCCAAGGACGTTCCGTAGCCGCCGTCGACACGTTGTTCTCACGCGCCAAGGCCAAGCTGCGTCACGCATTCGGATACACTCCCGCTAACAGCACAGGTCCGACCGAGCCAAAGCCGGTGAACGGCCAGATCCACCGACCAGTGCGCCTTGACGAGGACCAGACTGAGACCCTCGATGCCAAAGACTCCTCAGTCGGCGAAGGGCAATGACGATCAGTTCCAGCGCGACATTGACGAAGTCTTCAGCCGCGCGAATCCGAACCCCGATCGCGTCGGGTGCCCGCCCCGAGAGACGCTAGCCAGGCTGGCCCAACGCCAGCAGCCCATCGCAGATCCCGCCTATGAGCATCTCGCGAAGTGCTCGCCGTGCTTCCGGGAGTTCAGGGCGCTTCAGGAGGGGCTCGCTGACGTTTCGACTAGGGCGGACGGTCGCCGGTGGTTGCCTGCAGGTGTGGCAGCAGGCATCGCTCTGGCTCTCGCGGCAGGCTGGTGGCTGATCGAGAGACAAGCGTCAGTGTCGGATTCTCAGACGACGTCCGTCGCACCAAGTATTCAGCTGCGAGCGGAGGTGGACCTTCGCCGTTTCGCGGTCCTTCGGAGTGAACAGACCCAGGGCGAGGTCGAACCCGTGTCGCTTCCCCGCGGCTCGGCCGACCTCGTTGTCCTGTTGCCAACAGGGTCCGAGCCAGGCCTCTACGACATCCAGCTGCTCGATAGCGACCTGCGTTCTCGGGCGGACGCGAAAGGGACAGCGGCCATCGAGGACTTCGTCACGACACTGCGAGTCCGAATGGACCTGGGGCAGCTCGCGGCCGGGCGCTACCAGCTCGCCGTGAGACGCGAGGGTGACAGCTGGCGGATGTTCCCGGCGGTTGTGAGGTAGCTCCGCCTTGAAGGCGATTATGATTCTGGTCGGATGAACGCCGTCACGGCTTCGGACTACATCTTTCAGAAGCAGCTCCTATGGGCGCAGCGCAAGGGCCTGCCGCTGTGCGGGAGTGCCGGAGACCGGGGGCGCCTTGCCTACACACGGCGGCTGGAAGACAACCTCTTCGAGCCGCTCACCGACGACTCTCGCCGCGAGTACGCCGGTGGTGACGGTGGCGAGCTGGGGAGCGACGCCGCTCGGCCCGGAAAGATGCAGGCGATCCATTCGTCGGCTGCTCTTGGCTGCAATCTCTTCCACTATTGGCGCCGCATAGGAGCCTCCGCCAACGTGTTCAGAGCATGCGGCTTACCGGCCCACGGGATCAGCAGCGTCGAGTTCGAAGGTCACCTCCCGATCTCAGGTGCCTTCCGCTACGCGCCGAATCTGGATGTCGTCGCAACCTACGCCTCGAGCCCCGACGTCGCTGCGATCGAGTGCAAGTTCGGGGAACCGTTCACCACGCGAGCAAAACCCCCTCTCTCATCGAAGTACCTTGAAGACTCCCTCATGCCATTCTGGGAGCCAATGCCTGGGTTGCGCTCACTCGCAACCGCATGCGCGGCTTCAAGCTCTACCCTCTTTCAACACCTCGACGCACCACAACTGCTGAAGCATCTGCTTGGGCTCAGACGCCGCTCCGGTGCAAGCGGCTACCTTGTCTACCTCTATTACGACGTGCCTGGTCCTGAGGGAGCCAGACACCGAGACGAGGTCTCGCGATTCGCGGAGCTCACGGATCATGATGGCGTCAGATTCACGAGCGTGTCGTACCAGACGCTCCTGTTTCGCCTGAGTGCAGAACGGAACACACATTGCGAATGGGTCGACTACATGGCGGAGCGGTATCTCTGATGACGTGGCTCAGGGCCTCCGTGCTCAGCGGCCACGGTGCAGCATTCTAGGTGGCGCCCAGTGCTTCATGCATTGCTCCATGGCAAGCTGGATCCAACGGTCGCCGAGCCTAATCGTCTCGAGGACGCACTGACGTCCACCGTCTTCGGAACCCTCGCTATCGTTGACGCATGGGGCCTAATCGAAGACTGGCTGGGAGTACCGGCGTCGGCTACACCAGCGCGCGAGGAATACGAGTGCTGGTTCTGGCCGAGGCTCGCCGGCGGTGTAGAGCCCGACGTGATCCTACGGATTGGAAACACGCTGGTTGTCGTCGAGGCAAAGTACCGGTCCGGCCGTCATGACTTGTCCATCGACGAGGACGAAGGGCGACCTGCCGATCAGATTGTTCGTCAGTGCCGGGCCGTATCACCGCCCCATGACGGCAGGTCCGCATACCCCGACTTGCTTGAACGCGCAGTCCGTGACTGTGAGCTCGTTCAAACCTTTGTCGTTGACGCGAGGCGTATGCGGAGGGCTCGGCGCGAGCGAGATGAGTCTCTGGCGCTTCTGCCGGCTGGGTCCACCTTACGACTTGTCACCTGGCAGGAGCTCTACAGGCTCCTGGAAGCGGGACACTCGGCCACGAGGTGGGGCGTCGCTCTGATGTCGTACCTGCGCTCCTGTGGCTTGGCCAGCTTCCGCGGCATCCGTCGCAACTTGGCTGGCGCTAGCGACTTGGAGTCACTCGCGGACTGGAGACCATTGCCGCTCGACCCCATCGCACCGGCGATCAGGGCGTCCGCTGCCTTGTTGGCGCAGCCGACCATCAACACCCTTCGCCTCTGGCGACCATCGGACAACGGAGGCGGGAACTGAAATGAGTGACCTGACGCAGGAGCAGTTTCAGAAGGCCGTAGCAGCTGCGATCGCCGGGGTGGAGCACCTCTACCGAGAGGTTGACCTGCTGATCGCTCGCTTACGGGAGGAACTTGCCGAAGAGCCAGAACCCCTCACTGTGAAGAGAGGGACACTTGGCAAGGCAGGGAGGGAGGACTCGAAGCGGCTAGTCGTGCGCTACGAGTATGGTGCACTCTTCGAGCCGGCCGTCGACGATGATGACGACGATGATGACGGCGATGGCGAGCTCGATGACGACGACGCTGCCGCTGACGATGACGATGATGACGAGGTCGGTTCGAAGGCCACGCGCAAGGGGAAGATGCAACCCCATGAGATCGTTCCTGGACAGCCGCTGCTAGCCGTGCGCATCGCCATGTTCGATCCCCGAAAGCGATCCACCTTCGAGCCGCACATCCAGTTCGCAGTGATGACCGACTGGGCCTTGGGCGACGCTGCAGCTCAGGGCGATGAACGGTTCAGACTTCAGGCCTACATGCTCAAGCGTGTCGCTCGAACATTGGCGGACCGAACAGGACCTCCGAGCGCGCAAAGGGTCCGCACGAGTGCAGCAGCGCGTTCAAGCGCAGGGGCGATCAAAGGTAAGAGCCGGAAGCTGACCTGCCTGCTTCCAGCTGGCGTGAAGGCCGTCGCTCTCTACTCCATAAGCAGTGCCGATGCGCTTGAAAAACTGGCTGGAGAGATGAAGGACATGTGGACGTCAGTCACCGGCGGCTGACATCCTCAACTGCTAGTGACCACCGAGGCGGCACGTTGAAGCTGCGTGTCGACACCGCTCCATAGAGCCTCGGCATCCAGAGGCTCCGCGACATCTGGTACGACACCGTGCCCCTCGAGATTTGTCCCCTTCCACGTGTAGTAGGCCGCGACCGGCAGCGCCACGCGGTACCCGTGGCCAACCTTGAATGCACTGGTTGCCACCAGGCGTCCCGGCGTCTTCGCACCAACGAGCGTCGCCAGTCCGTACTCTGACGCGAATGCGGCAACCATCTCGGCGGCACTGGCCGCGTGCTCGTTGATGAGCAGAGCCACTCGCCCATGATGACGCGCCTTGCCGAGATGCTCCGTGTAGACCGCGACCGAGCGACCCGCGCGGGCGAACCTGATCGCCAGAGGCAGCACGCCCCACGTCGAAGACGGGATGCGGTCGAATGCGGGGAGCTGTTCCTTCGTTCTGCCGGCCTTCAGGGCGTCGCGGCCAAGGCTGTAGCCGACGCCACGCCGGTCGTCACAGAGCAGGCTCATGAGACGCAAGCAACCAATCCCCCCGCCGGTGTTTCCCCGCAGGTCGATGATCAGGCGGTCGCAGGCCAGCTCGGACACCGCGCGCGTCATGTCCCGAGCGACGTCCATGCCGAGGACTCCGGGGAACATGCTGACGCGGAGCAGACCAATCCCGTGCTCGAGTCGGGATGCGCTCACGACCTGATCCGGCACGACGACCGGCTGCCGCTTGTCCTTGGGGCGCGGCACATCCAGGGTTGGCGATATGGTCGATCCGTCCGGACGCCTGAGGACGACCTCGTACCGCTCGCCGAGCGTGAACGGGGTCGCCGTGGGAGGTGTCAGCTCACGGCCGCCAATGGCGAGCAGAACATCGCCGGGTCGAATGCCCGCCGCGGCGGCGGCGCCGCCGGGGTGCACATCCTGGAACATCCACCGCTCGCCGTCGGCAGT
>Ga0315912_10001976_pt1 | contig 23046 bp, 18 predicted proteins | sample VfabasoilMG_FD_204469 | JGI IMG/M metagenome (GOLD analysis project Ga0315912, IMG submission 204469) | Garden soil microbial communities collected in Santa Monica, California, United States - V. faba soil | ecosystem: Environmental > Terrestrial > Soil > Garden | place: USA: California... | reverse complement strand
GGCTCACACGGCTTGGCCAGGACGGTATCGGCGCCACCATGGTGCGCGCGATGGCCTCCATTGCACGCAAATTCCGCGCCTACATTCTGGTCCGTAGCGCGATGAGCGTCACCACCGGCGTCCTGGTATGGGCGCTGACATCTGCGATCGGGCTCGATCTGGCGCCGGAATGGGGCGTCATCGCCTTCGTTCTCAACTATATCCCGTTCATTGGCTCCTTCATCGCCACGATCCTGCCCAGCCTATTTGTGCTGGTGCAGTTCGGTAGCTGGCAAACCGCTTTGGGTACATTTGCCAGCCTCAACGTTGTGCAGTTTGCCGTCGGCAGCTTCCTGGAACCGCGTATTGCCGGCAAGCGGCTGCGGATTTCCCCGTCCTTGGTGCTCTTCTCGGTGTTCTTCTGGACTTTCCTATGGGGCATCGCGGGTGCACTGATCGGGGTACCGATCATGATCGTCATCCTGACGGTTCTTGAGGAAACTCCATCCACAAGCTGGCTTGCGGACCTACTCTCCGGCCAGGCCTCCGGTACGGACGGCAGGGAGGAGATGCATGGCTAGTTTCCATGGACTCTCTGCATCAACTGTACGTGCCGCCTTCTGTCCAACGTCTAATGTTTCATCCCTACTCAGGCCCCGCCCTTTTCGGGCTGGAGGAGAAACGATCATGCTTCGTCGCCTCGTAAGCCTCGTCACCAGTGCCGCCCTGGTACTGGGAACCATGCCGCCCCCGGTGCAGGCGCAGACAGCTGCCCCCGTGTCCGGCACCGCCGCTGCCCCGGCGGATGCCAGCGCCGATGTCTTCAACACGGAGCAACTGGACGCCATGCTGGCACCCATCGCGCTGTTCCCGGACGTGCTGCTGACCCAGGTCCTGATGGCGGCGACGAACCCGCTGGAGATCGTCTCCGCCAGCCGCTGGCTGACGCAGGGTAACAACAAGGATCTGAAAGGGCCGGCCCTGGAAACCGCGTTGCGGGGACAGAACTGGGATCCGGCGGTGAAATCGCTGATCCCCTTTCCACGGGTTCTGGACATGCTGAACCAGCATCTGGATTGGACGCAGCAACTCGGTTACGCCATGTATATCCAGCAGCAGGACGTGTTCGATTCCGTGCAGCGCCTGCGCCTGCAGGCGCAGAAGGCGGGCAACCTGCAATCCACGCCGCAGCAAAGCGTGCGCACTGAATCGGCCCCCCGCGGTGCGCCGCAACCCACGATCATCATCATCGAACCGGCGCAGCCGGAAATCGTGTTCGTGCCGGTGTACAACCCCAATACGGTGTTCGGCACCTGGCCCTACCGTGCGGTGCCGCCGGTGTATTTCCCGCCAGCGCCCGGCGTCGTCGCCGGCAACGCGCTGCTCGCCGGCCTGATGTTCGGCACCGGCGTCGCCATTACCGCCGGGCTTTGGGGCTGGGCGCGGCCGAACTGGGGGTGCTGCTGGGGCAACAATCGCCGCAACAACACCAATGTGAACATCAACGTCAATCGCTGGAACACGATCAATGTGAACCGCCCATGGGATGGCGGCTCCAACGGCAACTGGCGGCCGTCGAACCCGAGTTTCCGGCCCGGCGGCAACAATAACCGGCCGGGCGGGCCGGTCGGCCGCCCGACACGGCCCGGCGGCCTGCCGCCGAATGCGATCGGTCGGCCCGATGTTTCCGTGCCAGGCGCCGTCGTGCGCCCACCGGGCGGGATGGGTCCCGGGAATCGGCCCGGTATCGGCCAACCCACCGATCGTCCCGGCGCTGGCGCGGGAATCAATCGCCCCGGCCAGGGCACAGACCGTGACCGGCCCGGCATAGGCCAGGGCGGCAACCGCCCCGGCCAAGGCGTGGACCGTGATCGCCCTGGTACCGGCCAGGGTGGCAACCGCCCCGGCCAGGGTGCCGATACCGGAACGCGCCGTCCCGGCGGTGGTGGCCAGGATGCCGGCACGAGCCGCCCTGGAGCCAACCGGCCGGAGGCCATCCGGCCCGGAGGCGGCGACAGGTCAGCGCGGCCGACGCGGCAACCCCCGGCGTTCAACAACATGGGCGATGGCGGCAATGCGCGGCAGTTCGGCAACCGCGGCGCGCAGAGCCGGCAGAACGAGCGCGCCGGCCGCTCGGACCGCGGCAGGCAGGATGCCGGCGGCGGGCGTGTCGGCGGCAGGAACCGGTAGGCGAGGATACAGAACATGATTCCGATGAACCGCATTCTCTCCCGCCTGCGTCGCGTGGCGCTGGCCGCCGTTCTCGCCATCTCCGCGCTGGTTGGCGTGGCGCACGCCGCGCCGCCCGGCCAGCAGGATTTCGCCACCCCGGATGATGCCGCCAAGGCGCTGGCAGCCGCCGCGCGCGGCGGTGACCCGAAGGCGCTGCTCGGCGTGCTCGGCCCGGCCGCACGGACACTGATCACCTCGGGTGATCCCGTGCAGGACAAGAATGGCCTCGCACAATTCCTGGAGGCCTACGATGCCAAGCAAAGCCTGCAGCCGAACGGCGCAGATCAGGTGGACCTGGTGATCGGCCAGAACAACTGGCCCATGCCCATTCCCATCGTGCGGGAGGATGGTCGCTGGTATTTCGATTCCGATGCCGGCGCGCAGGAACTGATCGACCGCCGCATCGGCAAGAACGAGTTGCTGGCGATCCGCACCCTACTGGCCGGCGTCGCCGCGCAGCAGGATTACTTCGATCGCTTCAAGACGGGCACCGGCGCCGGCGCCTACGCCGAACGGATACTCAGCACCCGTGGCGCGACAGATGGCCTGTACTGGGACGTCGATGCCGGCGAGCCCGCAAGCCCGTTGGGGCCCCTGGTGGCCCAAGCCCAGGACGATGGCTACCCCGGCGCCATCACCCCGGACGGCAGGCCGGTGGCCTATAACGGCTACTATTTCCGCATCCTGAAAGCGCAGGGGCCCCACGCGCTAGGTGGCGCGCGGGACTATATGCGCGACAGGAAATTGGTGGGCGGCTTCGCGTTCCTGGCCTGGCCCGCCGAATACGGCAGTTCCGGCGTGACGACCTTCATCGCCGGGCCGGACGGTGTCGTCTACCAGAAGGATCTCGGGCCAGGCACCACGCGTGCTGCGGCAGCGATCACACGCTTCGACCCCGACCTGACCTGGGCCCGGGTCCTCGTCGCGGACTGACAGGGTGCCAACCCGCCGTGCAGCCAACGGCTGCACGGCAGGGCGAGCCTATTCGGGAATGATCCGCTCCGGCACGGCCTGGTAGGCATCGGCATGCGCCACGCGGCTGGGCGACGCCTTGGTTCCCGGCATGACCTCGAAGCGTGGATCGAAGTCCACCATCATCGCAGCCAGCCGCGCCAGCACGGAGACATCCCCCTGCACCTTCGCGGTGCCGTCGGCGATCTGTGCCTCCAGTTTCTTCGCGCCCATCATCGTCTGTTCCAGGTCGCTGCGGTTGATCGTCAGCGTCAGGTCCGGCTTGGGCGCCTGGAACCCCGCCAAGTTCGTCAGCGTCGCGTTCTCCAGTTCGATGACAAACTTCTCCCCGTTATCCGGGGTGACAAGGTTGATGGTGAAGCGCTGGCCTTCTGCCTTTCGCCCATCCATGCGGATCGCGAGGAAGTTCAGGAACAGTTCCGTGGACATCGCCCGGATGACATCGGGGCTGCTCGAATTCGCCATCGCCCCCTGCGGAATGCCGCTGCGCAGTTCATACGCGCCGGACAGATAGCTGTTGCGGAGGCCCGGATTTTCCTGCTGGTAGCCGATCTGCTCGAAGATATCCGCCAGCAACTCCTTGGCGGCCTGGTTCCGCGGTTCCGCCTGCACCAGCTTGTTCGCCAGTTCCTGCGCCAACAGGTACTTGCCCTCGTCGTGCAGCGCCCGCGCCCGTGCCATCACCTTCGCCCCGCCGCCCATCATTTCCACATACAACGGTGCGGACTGCTCAGGGGAAAGCGGGACCAGCGTCGCAGGGTTGCAGTCCCAGAAGCCCAGGTAGCGCTGTACCACGCCCCGACTGTTATGCTGCGGTGAGCCATGATAGCCGCGGCAGTCCCAGTTCTGCAGCAGGCTCTTCGGCAGTTCATACACGTTGTGGATCTGATTGATCGTCACGCCCTGGTTGGCCAGGTGCATCACCTGGTTGTTCATGTGGGCATACAGATCGCGCTGGGAACGCAACATATCCTGGATTCGCGCATTTCCCCAGCGCGGCCAGTGGTGGGAGGCGAACATTACCTCGGCCTCTTGCCCGAAGCGGTAAAGCGCCTGGGCGATGTATTTCGACCAGTTCAACGGATCGCGCACCGGCGCGCCGCGCAGCGTGTAGATATTGTGCAGCGTGGCGGTCACGTTCTCTGCCATCCACAGCGCCTTCATATCGGGGATGTAGGTGTTCATCTCCCGCGGCGCTTCCGTGTTCGGCGTGTTCTGGAAGATCATCCGTACGCCGTCGACCTCGAATTCCTCGATCGGCTCCACCACGGAGCGCGTCGGCGCGATCAGCCCGATCGAGCCGGCCGACGCGCGTTGACCCAGCCCCTGGCTGACAAAGCCGTGCGGTGCCCCCGGCAGCAGCAGCCCGTACTGGTAAAACAGCCGACGGTTCATCGCATTACCGGCATAGACATTCTCGGAAACCATGTGCGCCATGAAGTCTACCGGCGCGATGATGGGAACCTTGCCGGACCGGACGTCATCCTCCGAGACGATGCCGCGCACGCCGCCCCAATGGTCGCCATGCGTGTGGGAGTAGATAACGGCCGAGACTGGCAGACCTTGCCCGACATGTTGCTGGAACAGCTTCCATGCCGCCCGCGCCGTCTCCGCACTGATCAGCGGATCGAACACGATCCAACCGGTCTTGCCGCGGATCATCGTCAGGTCGGACAGGTCGAAGCCACGCACCTGGTATATGCCGGGGATCACTTCGTACAGGCCGTAGTTGTTGTTGAGCTTGGCGATACGCATCAGGGAGGGATGGATGCTGTCGTAGTCGTCGCGCTGGTCCAGGAACTGGAATTGTTCCATGTCCCAGGCGACATGGCCGGCATCGGCCATGATCTTCATATCCGTCATCTTGGCGATCAGGCCGCGCTGCTGCTCCTCGAAGTCGCGCTTATCCGCGAACGGCAGGCCCTCGCGCGCCTTCCGCAATACTGCCTGGGTGTGCACAGAAGGCGCCTTGCCTTTGGGATGGAAGTGACCCTTCAGAGGCGCCGTTATCGCCGCGTGCGCGGGACTCTCGTTAAGCGTCGCTGCGGCACCGACCGCGAATGTGGCTCCAAGCGCTGGAAGGCCTTGTACAAAGTTACGCCTTGTTGCCATGTTGTCTTGCTCCTCTTGTGGCGTTTGAATCGCTATCGCCGGTCAAATTTCTCATATCACTAAGGTGGAAGGAATGCGACCCTGCACGCCATGACACATGATGAAAACTCAATGTGGTGAACGCGGATAGCGGGAGCTTGACAATCGCTCCAGAGCGGTGCGCGAAGAGAGCGGCGTTCGCTGGTTGATCGCATTTTTAGGCGACCGAGCAAACGTCTTTCACTCGACGGAATTGCGGACCGATGGCGCGGATGCCGATCGGTGCGTTTGTCAACTGCTGTGTGTTCCAATGCTTGACTGACAGTCCCAAGAAGGGCCGGTCTTCTCTTTGCTGCCTGTAGCAGGGTTCGGTCGCACAGCCTGGCACGCCTGCATCCGCGCCAGCCATTTTTCCGAGAAGGGGCCGTTGTATCACGTCGGTTGTGGCGGCTAATGTTGCCGTGCTCCCGGCCGTTGGGTCGGGCAGCGACTGCTCGTGGAGGCCGGGGTTAGTCAGAAGTCAGAGAGCGCAGCATGATGCGGCGTGAAGCCATGGCCGGACCAATTCCGATACCGCCTTACTTGCCCGTGTATGACATCCCCTTGCTTTCTGCCCAGGGCCTGGCCATGCCCAGCGAATGAGCGAAACATGAGATCCAGATTATTCCGATATGTAAAGCGCACATTGATCGGCGGGGCCCTTGTCGCCGTTACCCTGCTTGCCGTGAGAGCCTGGGATTCGCAACGCGGGGCACCGCTCGAGCCATGGCATACCTACATTCCGCATGAACTCAAGGCGCCGGACCTCGAGAGGACCGATTGGGCCGGCTACATGAAGGCGGAGGACGCTATCTTTGAATCTGTACGGCGTGAAGTTACGGAGAAGTTGCCCGAGCACGACCGAGTGCCGGTCAATCGCTATTTTGCCGGCAGTCCGATCTATCCAGGAAAATTCGACCAGGACTGGAACCGTTCGTATGTATTGGAACCCGAAGGCACCCCAGCCGGTGCGGTCGTGTTCCTGCATGGATTGACCGACTCGCCCTATAGCCTGCGCCACATCGCCCGTCGGTACCAGGCGCATGGCTTCATATCCGTCGCAATTCGCCTGCCGGCACACGGTACCGTCCCGGGAGCATTGACCAAGGTCGATTGGGAGGATTGGCAGGCGGCAACGAAATTGGCGGTTCGCGAGGCGCATCGTCGCATCGATCCGTCGAAGCCATTGCACATTATCGGATTCTCGAATGGGGGGGCGCTTGCGCTGAAATACGCACTCGATGCCATCGACGATCCGGGATTGGTGATGCCTGATCGGCTATTCCTCATCTCGCCGATGATCGGCATCACCAGCCTGGCCCGATTCGCCGGACTGGCCGGCTGGCCAGCAATATTGCCGGCCTTCGCCAAGGCGGCGTGGATTGTAGTCCTGCCGGAATTCAATCCATTTAAATACAATTCGTTTCCTATCAACGGTGCGACACAGTCCCATCGCCTTACGCGCGCAATTCAGGAGAGGGTCGCGCTCTATGCGGGCGATGGCCGCCTCCGCCGATTGCCGCCTATCCTCACCTTCCAATCGGTTATCGACTTCACAGTTAGCACCCGCGCCATAATTTCGGCGCTTTATGCCCATCTTCCAGAAAACGGGAGCGAACTCGTTCTGTTCGACCTCAACAGGGCGGCCAAGTTCAGCCCTCTGCTTCGCTCCGCCACGGATACTATCTTGACCCGCATTCTCCCAGCGCCACCGCGGCGATTCAGGACCATTGTCGTCACTAATACCGCTCCTGGCAGTAGCAGCATGGCTGCGATAGTCACCGAATCCGGCGAGTCTTCGGAGGGTACGATGCCGTTAGAATTGTCTTACCCGCCCGACGTGTATTCGCTGTCGCACGTCGCTCTGCCGTTTCCGATGAACGATTCGCTCTATGGGCTTAGTCCGAACGACTCTGAAGAATTTGGTATCAACCTGGGCGCGATGGCGTCGCGCGGTGAGCGCGGTGCACTCATCATCAGCCTGGATTCGTTGTTGCGAGTCTCGTCCAACCCATTTTTTCCATATTTGGTTCAGCGAATTGAAGAGGGAATCACGGCAGGGACCCGACAGTCGCGATGATCCTGGAGAACAGTATTCCTAAACCCGAAAAAACTGATTTCGAAACGGTCCGTTTGCAGTGATACTTGAGAGCGTTAGAGAAAATAGGCCCCTCCATATTTTTCTTGGCCTCATGCTGGGGTCGATGGCCGTATTGCCGCTGTTGCCACCGGTTTCACAGGAACAGGGCTATCATCACTTCGCTGACATCCGCTCCTTGCTCGGAATTCCGAACGTCTGGAATGTCTTGTCAAATCTCCCTTTCCTGGTGGTCGGCGCCGTTGGAGTTGCCCGATGTCGTGAGGATGCGACCACCACAGCAATTTTTATTGGGGTACTTCTGACCGGTGTCGGGTCTTCCTATTATCATTGGTCTCCGAATGACAATACCTTGTTCTGGGATCGGCTGCCCATGACAATTGCCTTCATGGCAATTCTCGCCAGTGTGGTTGGGGAGCGCCTAAGTGTCAAAGCGGGCGCCATTCTGCTGTGGCCTCTGCTTGCGCTCGGGCTTTTCAGCCTTCTGGTCTGGCGTCAATTTGACGACTTGCGGCTCTATGGCTGGGTACAGTTTTTCCCCAGTATAGCGTTACCGTTCATGTTCCTACTTCTCCCGCCGAGATACACAGGCACGCGATATTGGATTGTCGCGGTAGTGCTCTACGCTATCGCGAAGGTGTTCGAGCACTTTGACGCCCCGATCTTTGCCGCCGGGTACGTTGTAAGCGGGCATACGCTTAAGCACGTCGTTTCGGCTCTTGCTTGCTTCACGATTCTGAGGAACTTCCAGACCCGCAGATTAATCTTGTCCGTAGGGCGAGAGCCACTTCGCGAGGGCAGATCGGTCGGTCAACCTTAATGAGCCGCCCAGGGTTTGTCGGGTGCCTCTTTCCTTGAGAGGATCGCTTGATGGACAAGCCCAAGAAGATCCCACCGAAGGATTCGCCGAAGGTGCGAAAGTGTGCTGTCCGATTGGTGTTTGATCAAGTCCGGGAGCACCCATCGCAATGGGCGGCGATCTCCCTGCGCTACGCCAATGACAGGCAGCGGCCCGACAAGCGCCTGGCCCACGGCTTGTAGATCGTTGGCGCCATCCCGTCCGCCTTCGTAAGCCATCGCGCGCCGACAGCTTGAGCTATACCGGCCGATACCGCAGCATCTTCACTGGATGATCCCGCGACTATCGCGGAACAGAAATACCTTCACTCCTTACGCCCCGATGCTGTCGGTCGTCTCAGCGCTGGCAATGCCTTGCGCCCAGATCGATCTGACCGACGCGTCCTTCTGCTCATCACAACATCCTCTGTTCAGGTGTTGTGACGACCGCTTGAATCCGCCCAATATGTGTCAATCCGACACACTGAACATCTCGCCGAAGCGGGCATCGAGCCCTCCGTTGGCAGCGTCGGGAATACTTACGATAGCGCCGTCGCGGAGGCGATCAATGGCATCTACAAGGCGGAGGTGACTCGGCGGCGTGGGCCATGGCGTTCATTTGAAGCAGCTGAATTCGTAACTCTCGAATGGGTCGACTGGTACGATAACCACCGCGTCCTCGAGCCCGTCGGAAACATCCCACCTGCCGAGGCCGAAGCCAATCACTGTGTAGCCGAGAACTTCCACGCTATGGCTGCCTGACTTGAACTCAGTCGCCCCCGCAACTCCGGGGCGGTTCAGTTTTTGGTACGGGCAGGCCTCATGCTTTGGTTTCCGCAGGCGGGAAGAATTCCGATCCTCGGTCTCCGGGCCAGGTCATGCGGTCGCTTTGACAGCGCCTTCGGGGAGGCTATTATCGGGGCAGATCATAGCCGCCGTACATTTAAATGGGAACGGAATCCTTGTTAAGCCGGCGCCATATGCTTACCCGCACGGCCGCGATATTGCTTCCGTTAGCCCTGCTTGGCTGCGGTGCCAATTTACGGCTGGAAGCACCGCCCGCGCCGCTCAGCCAAAAGGTCACGGTTCTTGGGATACCGAATGAACGCTTCTGGCCGGACACCGATTCCGAGGCGCTGGTTGCAGAGGCGGCGATGATGGCAGCGCGGGAGGGAACCGAGGCTGGCGCGCGCCCATTGCCGCCGGCGCATTTCCTCGCATTATCCGGCGGTGGTGACAACGGGGCCTTCGGCGCCGGGCTCATGCTGGGTTGGAGTGTCTCTGGTACGCGGCCATGGTTTAATATTGTGACAGGCATTTCCGTGGGAGCGCTAATCGCGCCGTTTGCGTTTCTCGGCCCTGACTATGATGAGCAGTTGCGGGAAGTCTTCACCGGCCTGGCGGCCCGCGATGTCGTGTTGTTGCCGCCGGTAATCTCGGGTGCGTTCGCGCTCGTCTTCGGTGAGGCGCTGGCGGATGTCTCCCCGCTGACCAGGCTGATCTATCGGCATGCGAATGAGGCGATGCTGTCGGCCATTGCCGCCGAATACGCCAAGGGTCGCCTGCTGCTGATCGGCACGACCAATCTGGATTTGCAACGGCCCGTGATCTGGAACGTCGGCGCCATCGCCGCGAGCGGCCATCCCTATGCCCTGGAATTGTTTCGGAGCATCCTTCTGGCGTCCGCCTCGATCCCGGGAGCATTTCCTCCGGTCCTGGTAAACGTGGCGATCGACGGTCGACAGTTCCAGGAAATGCACGTCGATGGCGGCGCCGCGGCACAGGTGTTTCTCTATCCGTCATCGCTTCACCTCGCTGCAGCGGCGCGGGAGCGCGGAATTGCACGGGAACGCACGGTTTACGTCGTGCGCAACGGTCGGGTGGCGGTCGAAGCAGGCACGACGACGCGTGGCATCCTGAGTATCACGCGCCGCGCGGCGTCCACGCTGCTGCATTTCAGTGGCATCAGTGACATCAACGGCATCTTCCTTACCGCGCAGCGCGACGGCCTCGGCTTCCGGCTGGCCTATATCGGGTCCGACTTCCAGGCCGAACGTCGCGAGCCGTTCGATCCGGTCTACATGCGCACGCTCTTCGAGTACGGATATGCACAGGGACTGCGCGGCGAGACGTGGCGAAACCGTCCCTCAGCGGTCCAGTCATTCGCGCCGCCTACCGAACCGTCGGCGCCAAGCGCCGCACGCTGACGCATCCGCTGCCCTAAGGGGCATGTCGGCCATCACCGGCATGATGTGGCGCATTCGGATTTGAAGTTTCGCCACAAATTGCCGCTAGAAATTACTGGACTTGCCTCGGTTTGGCTAAGCGCGATTAACCCACCTGCAGCCCTGTCCGCTCGAACTGGACGGGGCTATTGAAGCCAAGCGCTGAATGCCGCCTGACTGGGTTATATAAGCCGTCGGTGTATCTTGCGATGGTGTTCCTGGCGATGGCGTTCCTGGCCTTCGCCTGGGCCCAAGCGCGGCGGAAATTCCTCGACGTCCACGTCGCCACCAAGTCGCCACTGGCCGGCGAGGCCCTGGCGCGCATCGGCCCGCTCTTTGAGGTTCAGGCCGCCTCCGTTGCCATACCGCCGAACACCGCCGATGCCTCCGCCAGGGGAGAATCTGCCCCGTCGTCGACGCCTTCCACACATGGCTGACCGAACAGTTGCGCCGATTACCCGGTGCCTCCGCCCTCGCCGAGGCCAACCGCTACCCCCTGATCCAATCCGCAAAGCTCAACAGCATCGACCCACTGGCCTACATCACCGATCTGCTCACCCGCATCGTCTCCAGACAGACCAAAAGCCAGCAGTTGCATCAACTCCTGCCGCGGAATTGGAAATCCGCCATATCCCCGGCACTACAAGCCGCTGCGTTGCTTCGACCCTCACAATTCAACAGTTAGTGCAATCGTGCGGTAACCGCGCCGCTTACCACCTTTGCTGGGCTTGGGTTGCTTTGCCCCCACGTCATCTCGCGGGATTAGTGCGTCCACGTTGACGGTATCTCGTTATGTCCCCGTCATAGGACGACCAGAGTGATCCCGTTATAGCTCCACCAGCACTATTTCTGTGCGCATGGCCCGCCAGGAGCGCAAATTCGCAGGGTGGTGCTCGAATGTGCCGAACCCGCTTGTTCCATCATGCACTGACACTTTAGCTTCCCCACTTCACCACGAACCTGAGTTGGCCATGCTGATCCACGGTTCAGTGGGCGGCAATGCATTACCTGCTTGCAATAGTTCTATGGAGATGCCGTCCGGCGTCCGGACAAAGGCCATGCGGCCATCGCGCGGTGGGCGATTGATCGTCACCCCGTGTGCGATGAAGGCATTGCAGGTGTCGTAGATATTCTCCACGGCATACGCGAGATGCCCGAAGTTGCGGCCACCAGGGTATGGCTCAGGATCCCAGTTGTATGTCAATTCCACAGCCGCTGCCTCATCGCCGGGGGCGGCAAGGAAGACATTCGTGTACCGGCCCTTCTCGTCCGGACGACGGCGAATCTCGCGCAGGCCGAGCACTTCGAAGAAGGCGATGCTGTCCTCCAGCGAACTGACGCGGATCATGGTGTGCAGATATTTGGTCGTGGACTGTCCTCAGCTAAAGGTGTCGATCCACCAAAGGCGATGAGTAAACTAACGCTCGATTCCAGACAAAGCGCTCTGGATTCCGGCCTGCGCCCACGGGGCCCACGGCATGGTAAAGAACTTGAAGCCCTTCTGGACGAAGAAGTTCGGATCCATTCCCGGCGGGATGAAATACATACCGGCGGTGATGCCATGCTTCGCCGCGGCTGCTGCGATTTTGTCGAGTGCGCGCTGATAGACATCACACTGGTAGTCGAGCGGCACTCCCAGTTCGATCGAAAGATCGGACGGGCCGATGAGCAGGACGTCGACGCCCGGAACCGAGGCGATGGAATCGATGTTGTCCAGCGATTGGTTCGTCTCGATCATCGGCACGATCACGAGTTCGCTGTTCACGGCGTCCATATAGTCGCGGTAATTCTTGAACTCACCCCACTCCCCGCGCACCCCGGCATTACTGCGATTGCCGAGGGGGAAATAACGGCAGGCGCGCACAAGCGCTTCTGCCTCCTCACGGGTGTTGACCATCGGGGCGATGATGCCTCGTGCCCCGGCATCCAGCGCAAAGCAGATTTGTTCGGCCCGGTTCACGGCGACGCGCACGAATGGCGCTGCCTTCTTGCCGCGAATCGCTTGTATCGGAGGCTGCAGTTGCTTGATCTCCCAGGGGGAGTGCTGGGTGTCGAAGAGCAGGAAGTCGTACCCCGCGTCGGCCAGGACCGACACGTCGATGTTCGGTGCTCCGGCTGTCCCAACAACAGTTCTTCCTGCCTTGATAGAGTCCTTGATGGCGTTCATTTGGTATCGATGCCTCCCAAAATGTCTTCGTGTCCGTTCGACTGACCGAATGTGGCGGGTGCACAGGCGCTCCACCGTCACCCGGGACGCGTCGCGCCTTAAGAGTTGTCCCGAGCGGGTCGCCTCAGACGAACGTTCAGTGTCAGACATCCAGCATTGCCCATCGGAAGCTGCCAGTCCACTTTCCCGTTCGTCGCTGCTAGATTGCGATGTAAACGTGGCCGCGTCGACGTGACCGATGACTGGGCTCTAGGTCCCCGATAGGAGCGAGGCAGCCGCCGGCAGCGACCTCCGGCAGCGACCTCCGGCAGCGACCTCCGGCAACGACTTTCCAGTTATGCGAGTCCGCGCCATATTTACTGAGGGCACTCGCAGAATGAGGGCCCATATGAAACGAACCCGAAATGGCCGTTCTGACGCCGACTGCCATCCGTCGGCATAGAGAAGGATAAATCCCTATGAGCAACAACGGATATACACCGCCCAACATTTGGAAGTGGGAGAAGCAGGGTGACGATCTGGACTGGCGGTATGCGAGCATCAACCGGCCGATATCCGGCGCAACGCACGAAAAGCAATTGCCGATCGGCAAGCATCCCTTGCAGCTATATTCGCGCGGAACACCAAACGGCGTGAAGGTGACCGTGATGCTCGAGGAGTTGTTGGCCGCCGGTCACAAGGGCGCCGAGTACGATGCCTGGCTGATCGATATCGGCAAGGGAGAGCAGTTCTCCAGTGGCTTCGTTGATGTGAACCCGAATTCAAAAATCCCGGCGCTGATGGATCGGAGCGGATCGAAGCCGCGGCGAGTGTTCGAGTCGGGTGCCATTCTGCTCTACCTGGCCGAGAAGTTCGGTGCCTTCCTGCCGACTGACGCAGAATTGCGCACTGAAGCGCTCAACTGGCTGTTTTGGCAGATGGGCAGTACGCCCTATGTCGGCGGCGGCTTTGGGCACTTCTACCACTACGCCCCGGTCAAGATCGAATACGCGATCAACCGTTTCGCGATGGAAGCCAAACGCCTGCTCGACGTGCTGAACCGGCGCCTCGCTGATAATACTTTCGTCGCCGGTGACGAATATACAATTGCGGATATGGCACTCTGGCCATGGTATGGCGCACTCGCCCAGGGCACCCAGTACGAGGCGGGTGAATTTCTGCAGGGGCACGAGTACACGCACGTCATTCGATGGGCCAAGGCGATCGGAGAGCGACCAGCGGTAAAGCGTGGGCGAATGGTCAATCGCACTGCCGGCAATCCTGCGGAACAGCTCCATGAGCGCCACGATGCAAGTGACTTTGATACCAAGACGCAGGATAAGCTGGCGAGGTAGGCCGGCAAATCACGCTATACCACGCACGCCGCTACCGCCCTGATAGGCAGGCTGGCAGGTGCCTGGAACCCAACATGTCGGAGACAACCGGATCCCTGCCGATCATATGGGTATGTTGACGAAAGGTACCGGGCGCATTGAGCGGTCCGTTCTCCATATCCACGCCGGCACCAATCGCATCCGCCGCGACGCATATCGTGTGCCGCACGCGCCGCCGGCTCCACCTCGATCAGGATCGTCAAGGAGGGCGGCTGGAACCGTCGGTCAACAGTCGCTACGCCTCCACGGCCGGGGCGCCTACTCCGACGAATTCGACGCCCCGGCGTACTGTGGCCACGAAGGCGAGTGGATGGGCCGGGCGCTGGCCGACAAGGCGGTGCTGTTCCTGCAAAGCCACGGGTTCATCCTGACCGGACTTACGGTGGGACAAGCCTTTGAAGATCTCTACGACCTGGGTGACGCATATTTTCCAACTGCTATCGCGCCGCGGTAGTCTGCATCATCGTCCTGCGTAGCCCGGCACACAGGCTCGTCCGCAACAAGAAGGTTACGCCGCCTTGCCCGAACGCCGCGCGACCGAGGCCCGGATGCCCGAGCCTGTCATGCCCTGGCTGCTGCTGATCGCGGCGGCCCTGGCCATGTTCACGGCCGCTTCCAGCGGCACCACGCGGGCGCCGTTCCTCATCGACATGGCGCGCGACCTCGCCTCCTCCGTGCCGCTGGTGGCGAACCTGCTGGCGGTGACGTCCATCGCCTGGGGCAGCGCTTCCATGCTGGCCGGTGCGGGGTCCGACAAATGGGGGCGGCGGCCGTTCTTGGTGGGCGGGCCGATGGGGCTGGCCGTGGCCAGCGTCGGCGTGGCCCACGCGGGCAGCTTTCCGGCAGTGGCGGCCTGGGCCGGGCTGGGCGGGGCGTGCTGCGGCCTGTTCACCGGCCCGGTCTTCGCGGAGGTGTCCCGCCGCGTCGGCCCCGGGCAGCAGGGCCGCGCGCTGGGCTGGGTCATGGCGGGGCAGAGCTTGACCCTGCTGGTGGGCGTGCCGCTCGCCGCCTGGATCGGCGCCTGGATCGGCTGGCGTGGCGTGGCGCTGTGCGTCAGCGGCCTCGCCGTCACCTCCGCGCTGGGCCTGCTTGTCACGACGCGCGGACGCCAGACCCCGGACCGGGCAGCGGGCACACGCGCACCATCCCTGCGCACGGCCCTGTCCGCCCCGGTGGTGCGGCTGCTGGCGATGGGGATCGCGGAGCGCGTGTGCTACGGCTTGGTGGCGGTGTATTTCGCCACCTTCCTGCAAATCACCTTCGCCCTCTCGGTCGGCGCGGTGGCGCTGCCGCTGGCTGTGTTCGCCGCCGGCAATATCGTCGGCACCGTGCTGGGCGGCCAACTGGCGGACCGGCTGGGCCATCGCCTCGCCATCTTCGCGGCCAGCATGCTGGCCTCCGGCATCGCCGCCCTGGCCCTGTTCGGCTGGACCGTCAGCCTGTCCGCCACCGTGGCGCTGGGCTTCCTGTACGTGTTCTGCAACGCCATCGCCCGGCCATCCCTGATGGCATCCCTGGGCGACGCGCCGGAACACGTGCGTGGCACGGTCATGAGCCTGAACGTCACCTGCTCCTCCATCGGCGGGCTGGGGGCGGCCAGCCTGGGCGGTTGGATGATGGCAGGCTTCGGCTTCGCCGGCTTCGGACCCCTGACCCTTGTAATGGCCGCCATCGGTGCCGGCCTGGCGCTGGTGCGGCGATAGGGCGGCATGTACCAAATCCCGTGGGTTATGACCCATCGAAAGGAAGCTTGGGGGCAGCGCCCCGACCTTCCTTCGGATGGATCACAGCCAACAGGACTTGGCGTTACACCACCCCATTCTCCGCCAGTATCGTCAGTTCGGCGCGGCTGAGCCCCAGTTCGTCGCAGTAGATCGCCACATTGTGCTCGCCGATCAGCGGGGCGCGGCGGGAGATGCGCCAGGGTGTGCCGTTGTAGATGGCGGCTTCGCCGGGGTAGGTGAAGCTGCGGCCAAGTTCCGGGTGTTCCACCTGCTTCCAGAAGTCGCGGTCCTTCAGGTGCTCGTCCGACAGCAGGTCCTCCGGCGCGCGCACGGAGGCCCAGGTGAAGCCGCGGTCCTGGGCGGCGTGGTACACCTCGTCCGCCGGTAGGCTGGCGATGAAGTTGGCCACTACATTGTCGATGATGTGCGTCTGGTTCTCCAGGATCACCTTCTGGTCCTGGTATTTCGGGTCCTTCAGGTCGGCTTCCATGCCGTAGGGTTCCATCAGCGCGGCGAGATCCTTCACGTGCTTCGGGTTCAGCCGCCCGGCGACGAGGGCGCAGACATACTTGCCGTCCTTCGCCAGGAACTGTGTGCGCGGGCTGTTGGCTGGCGCGTGGTGGCGGCCGGTCTGGCGTTGCAGCACTTCACCGCGATAGACCCAGTTGGCGATAGCCGCCTCGGTGGTCAGCGCGCAGGCCTCGTGGATGGAGGTATCGACGAACTGGCCCTGGCCGGAGACGCTGCGGAACACCAGCGCTGCCATGATGCCCATGTAGGCGTAGTGCCCGCCCATGTGCCAGGCATTGCCGCCGCCCGGCGCGATCGGCGGGGCGCCGGGAATGTCGTCATACCCGCAGGATGCCATCTGCCCGCCGGCGGCCATGTGCAGCAGGTCGGCGGACATGTAGTCCCGCCACGGCCCGGTCTGGCCGAACGGGGTCAGCGCACACATCACCAGGCCACTGTTATATTGGCTAAGCGTGTCGTAGCCAATGCCGAGGCCGGCGAGATGACCGGGCCGAAAAGTCTCCAGCACCACGTCCGCGCCGGCGGCCAGGCGACGGAACAGGCTTTGGCCATCCGCCGTGCCCAGGTTCAGCGTGATGCCGCGCTTGGAGGTGTTGTAGTACCAGAACGCCAGGCTGCGCTCGGGATGCGGCATGTCGTCCAGGAACGGCCCGACGTTGCGGCACGCCTCTCCGCCCGGCGGTTCGATCTTCACCACGTCCGCGCCCAGATCGCCCAGCAGCTTGCCGCAGAACTGGCCTTTCTCGTCCGCCAGTTCCAGCACGCGCAATCCGGCCAATGGCCCCTTCGCATAGTCCTGCCCGCTCATGCCAGCATCTCCTCCTGGTAGGGGAAGCGTGGTCGCTTCTCCGGCCAGAACGTGCCGTCGGCGAAGCCTTCGCGCAGGTCGTCATGGCTGTAGCCCAGCAGGCCCTCGATGATCTCGCGCGTGTGCTGGCCGATCATCGGGCTGGGGGCGTGGTTGTAGGCCGGCGTGGCGGAGAGGATGAACGGCGCGTTCTGCGCCTTGCGCGCGCCCAGCGCCGGGTGGGTGAGTTCCTTGTACATGCCGCGCTCGCGCAATTGCGGGTCGTGCTCCACGCGGTCCTCCGCGCTCTGAACCGGCACGGCGCGCACGCCGACTTCCTGGCAGCGCGCGGTCAGTTCGTACTTGCCCAGCGTCATGCTCCAGGCCTCGATCGCGGTGTCCAGCTCCTCCTGGTGTTCCAGCCGGCCGGAGACGGTGGCGAATTTCTCCGCCCGCGCCCAGGCGGGGTTGCCCATCAGCGCGACCAAAGCGCGCCATTCCTCGTCAGTATGGCAAACTATCACCGCCCAGTCGTTGTAGCCGCCGGGGCTGGTGCGATAGGCATTATGCGGCGCCACGGTGGGACCGCGATAGTTGTTCAGCAACGGCGTGCCCGGCCAATGCGCGCGGTTGCCCGGCGGAAACCCCGGCCGGCGCGATCCGCGCCTGTTCACCGTGAAATCCAGCAGGGCGGGGCCGTTCAGCGGTACGGAGGAGACCATCTGCGACTGGTCGATATGCTGGCCCTTGCCGGTCAGGTTGCGGTGATACAGGCCCGTCAGCGCGCACATGGCGCCATACATGCCGCCCGTGTCGTCCATGTAGGACCAGCCCCAGCCCGCCGGCGGCTCACCCGGCAGGCCGGACAGCATCGTCAGGCCGGATGCCGCCTGCGCGATCGGCCCGAAGGTGGTGTAGTGGTGGTTGCGCCCGGTGTGGCCGTAGCCAGACATGGAGACATAGACGATGTCCGGCTTGATCGCGCACATCTCCTCATACCCCAGGCCCCATTTCCGCAGCACGCGGGAGGAGAAATTCTCGATCACGATGTCGGAAACCGCGATCAGTTTCCGCACGATCTCCAGCCCCTTGGCGCTGCGCACGTTCAGGCTGAGGCTTTTCTTGTTCACGTTGGTGTCGTTGAAGTTGCCGGAGGTGTTGAGGTTCACCTCCATCCCCTGCGGTGTGGTGGAACTGGGCAGGCGACCGCGCTCGTTCTCCGGCCATTCGATCTTGATGATCTCGGCGCCCATCGCGCCCAGCCAGCGCGTGGCCCAGGGGCCTGCGCGCACCCAGCTGAAATCCACCACGCGGATGCCATCCAGCGCACGGGGTTGCTTCATGCGTCGTTCTCCTCCGTCGCGTCGCGCGCGGGCCATGCGGCCCGCCGGCGGCGTTGTGCGCCGGATGATCGCAGAACTGCCCCCGAGGCGCGAGGGGCCGGCGGGAGGGGCGCCCCGGCGATTGCCGCTGAGCGCGCAGCGGGACTAGGGTCGGGTCAACCAGGACAACCGGAGGAAACCAGCATGGCGTCCGACAATCTTTCCGTCATCGTCACCGGCGCGGCCAGCGGCATGGGCCTCGCGATGGCCATGGCCCTGCTCAGCGCCGGGCACGATGTCACCGCGACGGACCGCAACGCCCCGGCGCTGGCGGAACTGGCCAAGCGCGCCGCCAACCTGCGCGGCAAGGTGAACCAGGTGGCCGCGGACCTGACCGCGCAGGATACGCCCGCGCATGTCACCGCCATGGCGCTGACGCGGTTCGGGCGCATCGACGCGCTGGTGAACAATGCCGGCATCGGCCAGGCTGCCTTGCGCGCGGACCAGCGCAGCAACCCGATCCGCTTCTGGGCGACCACGCCGGAACAATGGTCGCGCTTCATGGCGATCAACGGCGCCGGGCCTATCAACATGGCACGCGCCGTGCTGCCGCACATGCTGGCGGCGAAGCGGGGCCGCATCGTCACCGTCACCACCAGCCTGGGCACCATGGTGCGGGAAGGCTATCTGCTCTACGGCTCCTCCAAGGCGGCGGCGGAATCCGCCATGGCGGTGTTGGCGGCGGACCTGGCGGGCACCGGCGTCACCTCCAACGTGCTGGTGCCGGGCGGGGTGACGAACACGCCGCTGGTGGGCACGGCCGGCGACCCGTCGAAGATGCTGCAGCCGGATATCCTGAACGCGCCGCTACTATGGCTGCTGTCGGACGAGGCGGCTTCGGTGAATGGCAGGCGCTTCGTCGCGGCGGACTGGGACGCATCCCTGCCGTCGGCGCAGGCGGGGGAGAAGGCCGGCGCACCGATCGCCTGGCTGAGCATCGCGCGCATGCCGATCGAGCCGCGTTAGGGGCGCAAACGCGAACCGGGCGATCCGGCCCCGAAGGACCAGATCGCCCGGCTGATCTTCAGCCCGACAGGGACGGCGCGATCAACCGCCGGCAGCCTTGCGCAGCCACACTTCCACGCGCTGGTTCAGGGACGCGGTGTTGGGGTCCAGGTTGCAGGCCACGGCCGCCGCCGGGCCGACGCCCAGCGCCACGGCGTTCTGCACGTTGTACTGCTGTGCCAGCCGCTCGCGCACCGCTTCCGCGCGATCGCGGGAGAGCACGCGGTTCTCGCCGTAGTCGCCGGCGGAGGCGCTGAAGCCCACCAGCACCACCTGGTACTTGTCAAACGCCGGCTGCTTCAGCAACTCGCCAAGGCGCGTCAAGTCGGCCTCGGCGCGGCTGTCCAGGTTGTTGGTGCCAGCCTGGAAGCGGAAGGTGATGGAGATACGGTCTGCCGAGGCGGTGGCTTCCTCAAACGCGCGCACGTCGGTCGGGCGGATGCGCAGGCGCCCGCCGTCTTGGGCATTGCGGGCTGTGTCCAGCCGGTCCGCGCCGTAGTTCTCGCTCGCCTTGCCGGGCGCCAGGTCGGCGAAGCCGGCCTGCGCGACGGATTTCTGTCCATCCGGGCTAAGCACGAAGTTGATGAACTCCCGCGTCGCCGGGGCGGCGGCACGGCCGGGATAGACATACATGAACAGGCGCCGGCCCAGCGGGTATTCGTCCGTCTTGATGCGGAAAATGTCCGGCTCGATGCCCGTCCCGCATTCCGTGCCCAACTGCACTGGGCGCGTGGACCGACGAAGGGAGAGCGAGGTGTAGCCGATGCCGCCCGGGTTGGACGCGACGGCATCCGCCAGGTCTTCCTGGCTGGTGAAGCGCGGCGCGGCGAGGCGGCCGTAGCCGTCCAGGCACTTCTGCACGTCCTCCACCCCGATGATAGTGCCGCAGAACTGGTTGTTCGTGCCGTAGGCCGTTTCCGGGCTGTATAGCGCGATGGGCAGGTTGGGCCCGCCGATCTGCGACCAGTTGGAGACGCGGCCGGTGTAGATGTCCCGGATCTGTGCCATCGAAAGGGCGCGGACCGGGTTGCGCGAGTTGACGACGACGGCCAGCGCGTCCAGCCCGATGACGTTTTCCGTGCCCGGCTGCTGGAACAGCGCCAGGTTCGGCACGTTGGGAACGTTGCGCCGGCGCAGCGCCTCGATATCGCTTTCCTGCACGGGGCGGGAGGACATCCAGATATCCGCCTGCCCGCGCACCAGCGGCTCGATGCCGGTTCCCGAGCCCTTGGCGCGCACCTGCACGCGCAGCTTGCGGGAGCTTTCGGCGCGCTCGGCGAGCACGTCGAACTCATCGGGATCCATGCCGGCATCGATGCGGACGCCGGGCAGGCCGAGCTTGCGGGCCCAGGCGGTGGCCAGTTCCACCATCAGCGGCCCGCCGATGGTGGACGAGCCGGCCAGGCGCACGATGATGTCGTTGCCGAGTTGCGCCCCCGGCTGGGCAGCCGGCTGGGCGGCGGGCTGTGCCGCGGGGGCCTGCGCCGGGCGTGGCTGCGCCTGCGCGGCGGGCGTCAGCGCCGTGGCGGCCAGCAGGCCTGCCACGACACCGAGGCCGGGAATGAGCTTGGAAACGCGATGCATGATGCGGACACTCCTTCGGTCGCGTGGCCGGGCTACGGCGCTGGGCGTGGTTTGGTGGCGCGTGGAATGGGGAACGATGGCGCTGCTCATGGCCGGATCACCATCAGGCGGCGTGCCTCGGGGATCTGCTCACCGCAGCGGGCGCGGTTGGTGCCGATCTTGCGCATGCTCACCTTGCCCTTGTCGATGATGATCAGCTCCATCAGCGGGGAGGCGAGCGGCAGGTCGTCGCAGTAGGGGGCCTCGGCCTTGGCGCCGCGCGTCACGTAGTCCACGCGGTAGCCGAACACGGAATCGGCGGGGATCGCGGCCGCGTCTGGCACCACGTAGGACACTTCGGCGGTGGCGCCGTCGGCGGGCGCGCCGCCGACGACATCCATCTGCCCCATGCCCTGCGCCAGGTTATTGTTCGGGCGGGACGGGCTGATATGGCCAAAATCACCCAGGCGGCGCCCAGGCTCGATCACGTGCAGGTCCAGCTGCACCGGGTCGCGCCAGCGCAGGACCACGCGGAAGATCTTGTTAAACTCCGGTACATCCACCTTGCAGGTGACGACGGGGGTCTCGGAGATGCGCACCGCCACCTCGTTCTTCGCCGCGGTCAGGGCGAAGCCCATGCGGGCGCGGCCGTTCTGGTCGAACTTGCCGACGTAGGATTCGTCGCCGTACTCCACCTCCACCTTGCGCCCGGCGCTGTTCGGCCGGTTCACCTCCACCAGCGCGCGGCCGTATTGCTGGGAAACACGCAGCTGGGTGGCGCCCAGCTTGTCCATATTGGTGCAAGGCGCCAGCAGCGGTTCCTGCGCGGCACCACCACCGGGCGCCTGGGCCATGGCCGCGCTGGCGGCAAGGCAGAGCACGCCACCGGCGATGGCGGCGCGCAGCAGCGAAGCCGCCGCCGGGCGCACCTGTGTCCGGCCCACTCCGGATACGCCGTGCGGAGGCGCTTCCGGGGTTCCCCGGGTTTGCAGCACATGCGAAGCCTTCGGCATCGAATTCACCTTCTGGTACTGTCACGCCACACGTCTCGCGGGAGCGACTGGAGCTTCCTGGCCAAGTCCACGGCGAGGCTACGGCACTGCCTACCGCTTGCGGTTGCCGTTTAACGCCTTGTTTATATACATCAAGAGTGCGTGAGAACGGATTAAAAATTCAATCCACCCCAGGTTGAAAACGAATTCGATCAGAATTTTTATTGGCACGCAACCGGGCTGGATCGCGTGCCTTAATTTTTGGATAGATTCGTTAAGAAATCTTATCCAGCGATATATCGTTACGAAGTCCGCCAATTGTGGCCGGCCAGGTCCGCGGGCGCCACGCGGTCGGGGCAATGGGGAGTTTGCCTGGCCGCGGCAACCCGGAGCGGGGCGGCCGTACCACGGATCGTATAAATTTCGACCAGAGTCCGGTTAATGATGTGATCGGCAGGTATCGCGTCGGCGAGCGATACGCAGCCAGCCCGATCGGGCCCGCTGCTGCCCTGGAAATCCAGCCATGGGTCTTATGCCGGGCATCCTGCGCGTCCGCCGGGCCGGGCTGCGGGAATGCGCAGTTCCGGCACGCCGGGCGGTCCGGCACCCGATATATTCCCAATGATCATATATCGGGTGTTTGACTCTGAATGCGGGGCGGGCGCGGACGTATTGATTATTGGACGCGCCAGCGGTGCGGCGGATTTTCGTTTTTTGCGCTGCACCGCCGGGAGCGGAAAAATAACGCCAGATCCTGACCCGCCGGCCGGTTGCCGGCGCGCGCCCGGACGCGGCGCGGCACGACATGGATCATACGAAATGGCGCCACGACACAGCCGGCCGGCCTGTCGGGACATGTTGCCGCTCCGGCATGCGGTGTTGATGGATATTCACCCCAAGGGTGATACACGCTCAACCAATGGCGGAAGCACTTCCCGCTGCCGGGAATGACCAGATCCCGCGTGAAGGTGGAATTTCCTGGTATGAAAATAAAAAAATTTGTGCAACTAACTAACCGACCCCCCGCAAACAGCCATGTTTCGGCAAGA
>Ga0315912_10001975_pt1 | contig 23055 bp, 20 predicted proteins | sample VfabasoilMG_FD_204469 | JGI IMG/M metagenome (GOLD analysis project Ga0315912, IMG submission 204469) | Garden soil microbial communities collected in Santa Monica, California, United States - V. faba soil | ecosystem: Environmental > Terrestrial > Soil > Garden | place: USA: California... | reverse complement strand
ATAGTGCGGTTCCAGCGCAGCAGCAGCGCCGCGAAGTCCTCCAACTCCTTTTGGTGTTTCACGTGAAACACCGGGGTTCGCAGTGTTTCACGTGAAACACCGGCTCAGGCTACCCGGCGCAGGTGCGCCAGGATCGCCGCCAGGGCCGCCGGGGTCATGCCCTGCACCCGTGCCGCCGCACCAACCGAGCCGGGGCGCAGCCGGCCGAGCCGGTCGCGCAACTCGGCTGACAGGCCGGCAACATCAGAAAAATCCACCGCATCCAGGGAAACCGCTTCCTCCCGCCGGAAGCCGCGGATGTCGGCTTCCTGCCGGTGCAGGTAGCCGGCGTAACGCGCCTCGGCCAGAACCTGACCCATCACACGGGGGGTAAGGTCGTGCAGCCAGGGGAAGGCAGCCAGCACGGCGTCCGGCGGCGCATCATGCCCGGCCAGCACATCCAGCAAGGAGCGCCAGCGGCCATCCGCCCGCACGGGGATGTCCAGCCGGTTCAGCGCGGCCGGGCTGCCGCCCTCCGCCCGGGCGCGGGCCAGGGCGTCCTTCACCGCCATATTATAGGTACCGAAATGCGCCTGCCGCGCCGGTCCCACGCAGCCCCAGGCGATGCCCTTTTCCGTCAGTCGCAGGTCCGCGTTGTCCGCGCGCAGGGAAAGCCGGAACTCGGCGCGGGAGGTGAACATGCGGTACGGCTCGCTCACCCCCTGGGTCACCAGGTCGTCCACCAGCACGCCGATATAGGCAGCCGCCCGGTCCAGCCCGACCAACGCGGCACCGGACGCGCGCTTGGCGGCATTGATCCCGGCCAGCAGGCCCTGGGCGGCGGCTTCCTCATACCCCGTGGTGCCGTTGATCTGCCCAGCGAGGAACAGACCCGTCACCTGGCGCAGTTCCAGGCCGGGGGTCAGGCTGCGTGGATCGACGTAGTCATATTCCACCGCATAGCCGGGGCGAATGACGCGCACGTTCTCCAACCCCGGGATCGTGCGCAGCAGCGCGTGCTGCACCTCCTCCGGCAGGCTGGTGGAAATGCCGTTGGGGTAGACCGTGTCGTCGTCCAACCCCTCGGGTTCCAGGAAGATCTGGTGGCGGTCGCGGTCGGCAAACCGGGAAACCTTGTCCTCGATGGAGGGGCAGTAGCGCGGTCCGGGGCCGGAGATGTTGCCGGCGTGGATGGCGGAGCGGTGCAAATTGTCCCGGATGATGGCGTGCGTCGCCGGCGTGGTGGCCGTGATGCGGCAGGACACCTGGGGGTTGGCCAGGGCCTCGGTCATGGAGGAGAAGAAATCCGGCTCCGCATCGCCGGGGTCGGCATCCAGTCCGTCCCAGTCGATGGTCTTGCGGTCCAGGCGCGGCGGTGTGCCGGTCTTCAGGCGGCCGAGGGGGAGAGCCAGGCGTTCCAGGGTCAGGGCGAGCCCGACCGACGGACCCTCGCCGACGCGGCCGGCGGGCTGGTGCCAGTCCCCTATATGGATGACGCCGCGCAGGAAGGTGCCGGTGGTCAGCACCGCCGCACCACAGGGAAAGCGCTGCCCGTCCGCCGTGATGACCGCTTGCAGGCGCTGGTCCGGGCCGAGTTCGATGTCCTCGGCGGCGGCGGCATAGATGGTGAGGTTGGGGGTCTCCGCCAGCAGCGTCTGGATCGCCTGGCGGTAGAGCTTGCGGTCCGCCTGGGCGCGCGGGCCGCGCACGGCGGGGCCCTTGCTGCGGTTCAGCAACTTGAAATGGATGCCGGCCATATCCGCGGCACGGCCCATGATGCCGTCCAGCGCGTCGATCTCCCGCACCAAATGGCCCTTGCCGATGCCGCCGATGGCGGGGTTGCAGGACATCTCGCCGATTGTTTCGGTTCGGTGTGTCAACAATAGCGTGTGCGCGCCCATGCGCGCCGATGCCGCCGCCGCTTCGCAGCCGGCATGGCCGCCGCCGATGACGATAACGTCGTAGGTTCCACTCATGCGGCGTCCGATGCCAACAAGGGCGGGCAAAGGTCAAGCACCCCGATGTTTCAGCGCCGCGTCCTGTGGCAAGTTGGCGGCGAATCGAGGGAGTTCGTCCGACCCATGCCTGTTCTTTCCGGCACATCCCGCCTGGCTGGTGTTTGCGGCTGGCCCGTGGCGCATTCGCGATCTCCCCGGCTGCACGGGTTCTGGCTGCAGCGGCACAAGATCAATGGCGCCTATATGCCGCTGGCGGTGGCGCCGGAGAATTTCACCACGGCGATCCGTGGGCTGGTTGCGGCCGGGTTCCAGGGCACCAACGTGACGCAGCCGCACAAGCTGGCGGCGTTTGCCATCTGCGACACGGTGCATGACTCGGCGCGGCGGGCCGGGGCGGTGAACACGCTAATTTTCCGCGACGGCAAGATCACCGGCCGGAATACCGATGGCTGGGGGTTTGTCGCACATCTGCGCGGGTCCGGCGTGGACCCGAAGGCCGGGCCGGCGCTGATCCTGGGCGCGGGGGGCGCGGCGCGGGCCATCGTGGCGGCGTTGCAGGATGAGGGCGTGCCGGTGAGCATCGCCAACCGCACGCGGGCACGGGCGGAGGAACTGGCGAGGGAACTGCCGCCGCTGAAGGTGCTGGACTGGGACGATCGCTCCGCCGCGCTGGCGGACCATGCGTTGCTGGTGCACACCACATCCCAGGGCATGCACGGGCATCCGCCGCTGGAGATCGATCTTTCCCGTGCGCCGTCGTCCATGGCGGTGGCGGATATTGTGTACGTGCCGCTGGAAACGCCGCTGCTGGCGGCGGCGCGGGCGCGCGGGCTGCGCTGCGTGGATGGGCTGGGGATGCTGCTGTACCAGGCGATCCCGGGGTTTTCCGAATGGTTCGGCGTGACGCCGCAGGTGGATGACGAGTTGCGCCGGTTTGTCGCGTCCGACCTAATCGGTGAGAAATGAGGCGGATCGGCCTGACCGGCGGGATCGGCATGGGCAAGTCCACCGTGGCCCTGGCGTTCCGCCGCGCCGGGATACCGGTGTTCGATGCCGATGCAGCCGTACACAAGATGTACCAGCCCGGCGGCGCCGCTGTGCGGGCGATCGGCGCGGCGTTTCCCGACGTGGTGGTGGACGACGCGATCGATAGGGCGAAGCTGCGGGCGCTTGTGGTGGGCGATCCCGGCAAGTTCAAGGAACTGGAACGGCTGGTGCATCCGCTGGTGCTTCAGGAGGAGCTGGCGGCGGTGGCGCGGGCGCGTCGGACCGGCAAGCGGGCGGTGGTGATCGATAATCCATTACTATTCGAAATGAACCTGTCGCCGCGCGACCGGCACAGGCATGAGCGATTGCTGACGGATGTGCTGGTGGTCTCCGCGCCCAAGGAAATCCAGGTGCATCGCGTGCGGCGCCGGCGGACGATGAGCGACGAACAGATCCGCGCGGTGATCGCCAAGCAGATGCCGGATGGGGAAAAGCAGCGCCGGGCGCGGGCGTGGCCGAACCGGGTGGTGCGCACGGGACTGTCACGCAGCCTAACCTTGCAGCCGGTGCGGCGGATGATCCTGGAGGTGCTGGCGTGAGCCGCAAGGTATTGTTCGATACCGAGACGACCGGGTTGGACCCCAAGCAGGGCGACCGGGTGCTGGAATTCGCCGCCATCGAACTGATCAACGACCTGCCGACCGAGCGCAACATCCGCTTCCTGATCAATCCGGAACGCGACGTGCCGGCGGATTCCTCGCGCATACACGGCTTCACCAACGCCGATGTCGAGGGCCAGCCCAATTTCGCGGCCGTCGCGGACGACATCCTCGCCTTCATCGGCGACGATCCGTTGGTGGCGCATAACGCGCCGTTCGACTTCGGGTTCATGGATGCGGAGTTTGCCCGGCTGGGGCACAAGACGCTGGACCGGGAGCGGATGATCGACACGCTGGCACTGGCGAAGGCGCGCTTCCCCGGCCTGCCGAACAGCCTGGATGCGCTGTGCCGGCGGTTCAACATCGACCTCTCCGCCCGCACCACGCACAACGCGCTGCTGGACTGCCAGTTGCTGGCGCAGGTGTATGTGGAACTCACCGGCGGACGGCAGCGTGGCCTGTCCTTAGCCAGCGACGGTGACGACGAGCTGACGCTGGTGACCTACGCGGCGGTGGGGCCGCGCGTGCCGTGCCTGGTGCAGCCGACGACGGCAGAGCTGGAGGCGCATGCGGCGTTCCTGGGCAAAGTGAAGGAACCGATCTGGAATTCCGGCTGACAAATCATTGCGCGATCCTGTAAGCAGGCCGCCGCAATCCTGAAGGAATGAAATCGATGCGCGTTTCCCTGATCGCGGCCGCGGCGCTGCCGGTGCTGCTGGGCGCCTCCGTTGCCACGGCGCAGAACATGCCGCCGGCCTTCCCGACCAAGGACGTGACGGTTGTCTACAAGACGCAGGGCGGGCCGGAGATGCAGATGTCCTGGCTGGTGGCGGACCAGAAGGTGCGGATCGACGTGACCGGCGGGGCCGGCGCCATGCTGATGGATGTGCGCGGACGCAAGGGTTTCATGCTGATGGACGAGCAGAAGATGGCGATGGAACTGCCGTCCGACGCGATGCCTGCGCAGACCGGGCAGATGCCGGAGGGCGCGAAAGTCACCAAGGGCGGGACGGAAACGGTGGCGGGCATTTCCTGCACCGTGTGGCTTTCCGAGTACCAGGGCGTGAAGGCGCGTTCCTGCGTGACGGCGGATGGCGTGATGCTGAGCGCCGGGGTGGATGGCGGCCCGGTGGGCATGGAAGCGACGAAGGTGACCTACGGCGCGCAGGACGCGAAGAAGTTCCAGGTGCCGGCGGGCTACCAGGTGATGCAGATGCCCGGGCAGGGCGGCGCGCAGCCGGCGCGGTAACCGCCCCGGAATTTCGCCGCGTGGCAGGCCGATATGCCGCGCGGCGTTGCATTGCATGCCCGTGATACGCGGGATGGTAGTGGCAAGCCCGTTGCTGTAGTTTGTATCAAACATAACTACGGGAACGGATGCCATGCGCGCCGTATCGAGCCTCGCCCTTGCCGCACCGTTCGCACTCGCCGCGGCCCTGGCTGCCACCCTGGCTATGGCGCAGAGCGCGCCGCCCGGTTTCCCGACACGTGACGTTGCCGTGTCCTACCGGGCCGCCGGCGGGGTGAACATGCAGATGAGCTGGCTTGTTTCTGAGCGGAAGGTGCGGATCGACGTTGCGGGCGGCACCGGGGCCGTGTTGATGGACATGCGTAGCGGGAAGAGCCTGATGCTGATGGAAGACAAGCGCATCGCAACGGACCTGACCGCTGATGGCATTCCGTCGCAGGTGGTGCAATTGCCCGAAGGCGCCACGTACATACGGGAAGGGACAGAGACGGTCGCGGGACTGACCTGCACGGTTTGGCTGAGCGAAATCCAGAACTCGCGCAGCCGCGTCTGCGTCACCAGCGATGGCGTGTTGCTGCGCGCCCGGGCCGAGGGTGAAACGGAGGGGCTGGAGGCCATAAAGGTGACCTACGCGCCGCAGGATCCCGGGCGATTTCGGGTGCCGCGCGACTTCCTGATCGTGCCGGGTGGCTGATAACGGGTCAGCTGTCGCGCACCATGTGGCGCACTTCGCCGGTGCGTTCGGTGGCCCCGATGCGGTCCAGGTGTTCCAGCACCTGGATGGTGAGGTTGCGGCCGATGCCGCTGCGGCGGTTGAATTCGGCGGCGGTGAAGCCATCGTTCCCGGCGGCGAGCTCGGCGGCAACGGCGCGCAGTTGCGCGACGGTGCCCGGCAGGAAATAGCGGTTGGCGGCGACGCGGTGCAGGCGGCCGAAGCGGGTTAGCCTTTCCAACCGGGCGGTGGTCTCGTCCAGCGGCGCCCCCAGCTCGTCGTTCAACTCGCGCACGCGGGGCGCGCGCAGCCCAGCGGCGTCCAGGATTGCGGCGATGCGTCGGAACAGAGTTTCGTCCGCCGCCGAGAGTCGCGGGGCGTGGTTGGGGAGGTGATAGTAGGCATCCGTGCGCTGTACCGCGCCGGATGCGGCGAGGCCGTGCAGGACGGCATCCGCGATGGCGGCGTCTGCCCGGTGGCTGGCGCGGGCAAGGAGTTGCGCCTTGTTGGGGCCGATATGGTCCGGGTGGGCGGCGTGCCACTCGGCCAGCACCGTGCGCAGGCGATCGCGGAGTGCATCCGCCAGGATATCCGAGATGGCGACAGGGTGGGCGGTATCGCCGACAAGATGGATGCCCGCCGTGGACGTGATGCTTGCCAGCGGCAGGTTGCGGGCGAGGGCGAAGCGGGCGAGGTCCACGCTACCATCGGCGGCGAGGGCACCGGTGAGGGCGGCGATGGGGTCCGGACTGGCAAGGGCATCCAGCCGGGCGCGCCAGGTTTCGCGGCGTTCGCGCCGGCGGGGCGGGAAGGGATCCACCACGCGGCCACCGGCGATGATGCGGCCGGAGCCGTCGTCCCGTAGGACGGCGCGGTCTCCGGTCAGGGCGGGGATGGGGTGGTCCAGCACGAGGCGGGCGTAGGTTTCGCCTTCGGTTACGTCCTTGGCGCCAAGGAGACGGATGCGGCAGGCGATGGCGCCGGTGCCGAGATGCATGTGCGCGGGGCGGCCGTGACGGAGGATTTGGCCATCGGCGACACAGAGTTGGACGTCCACGGCGGCGGTGGGGGCGTGCAGGTCCGGCGCGAGGAGCCATTGGCCGCGCTGCACGCGATCGGCGTCGATGCGGGCGCCGGTGATGGCCAGGGCGCAGCGATCCCCCGCCCGGGCGGTGGTGGCGTCCCGATCCTGCACGCGGATGGAACGGATGCGGGCGGAGAGACGGGGTGGGCTGAGGACGAGCATATCCCCAACCGCGACGCTGCCGGCGGCGACGGTGCCGGTGACGACGAGGCCAATGCCTTGCAGGGAGAAGCGACGGTCGATCGCCATGCGGAAGCCGGCGCCGGGGGGTGCCGGCGCGGGTTGGCGGGCAAGCAGGTCGGCGCGCAGTTCCGCGATGCCGGCACCGGTGAGGGCGGACACCGTGTGGACCGGGGCATTGGGGTAGCCGTGGCGGGCGAGGAGGTCGCGGGCGATCTCCACCACTTCGGCGATGCGTTCCGGCGGCACCATGTCGGCTTTCGTGATGACAGCCGTGATGTCTCGCGCGCCGGTGAGTTGCAGGATGGCGAGGTGTTCCAGGGTTTGCGGCATCGGGCCGTCATCCGTGGCGATGATGAGCAGGGCGCTGGAGATACCCAGCACGCCGGCCAGCATGTTGGGCAGGAAGCGTTCATGGCCGGGGACATCGACGAAGCCGATGGAGCGGCCGTCATCCGTGTGCAGGTAGGCGAAGCCGAGGTCGATCGTCATGCCGCGCCGGCGTTCTTCCGGCAGGCGGTCTGTTTCCACACCGGTGAGGGCGCGGATCAGCGCGGTCTTGCCATGATCCACATGGCCGGCCAGGGCGACGATCAAACTCCCATTCCCTCGTTGTTGGCTTTACCGGGGTAGCGCAACCTATCAGGCTGGCAGCAGGCGTGAAGGGAGTATGATGATGGAGCCGTTGGGTGCCGATGTACTACCGCAGGGCGTGCGGGCGGGGTTCGTGGACGGGATCAACGGGTTGCGGATGCATGTGCTGGAAGCGGGCGAGCCGGGGCGGCCCTGCGTGCTGCTGCTGCATGGGTTTCCGGAGCTCGCGTATTCCTGGCGCAAGGTGATGGTGCCGCTGGCGGCGGCCGGGTTCCACGTGGTGGCGCCGGACCAGCGCGGCTATGGGCGGACCACGGGGTGGGACGCGGCGTATGACGGCGACCTGGCGCCGTTCCGGCATTTCAACGTGGTGCGGGATGCGATGGGGCTGCTGAAGGCACTGGGAATCAACCAGATAGCCGGCGTGGTGGGGCACGATTTCGGATCGCCCATCGCCGCCTGGTGCGCCTTGCTGCGGCCGGACGTGTTCCGATCGGTCGCGCTGATGAGCGCACCGTTCGGCGGGCCGCCGGAGGTCGGCGCGCCTTCGCGCGATGCGGTGCATGCGGACCTGGCGGCGCTGGACCGGCCGCGCAAGCATTACCAGTGGTACTACGGCACACGAGCGGCGAATGCCGATATGTGGCGCTGCCCGCAGGGGGTGCATGACTTCCTGCGCGCCTACTATCACCACAAGAGCGCGGATTGGGCGGCGAACAAGCCGTTCAAGCTGGCGGGGTGGACCGCGGCGGAACTGGCGAAGATGCCGACCTACTACATCATGGATCGGGACCGGAACATGGCCGAGACGGTGGCGGTGGAGATGCCGACGCCGGCGGAAATTGCCGCCAACCGCTGGCTGACCGAGGCGGAGATGCGGGTTTATTCCGGCGAATACGAGCGCACCGGATTCCAGGGCGGGCTGCAATGGTATCGCACGCGGATTGTCGGCGGGTTGAACCAGGAGCAGGAGATTTTCGCCGGGCGGAGGATCGATGTGCCGAGCGTGTTCATTGCCGGTGCGTCCGACTGGGGCGTGCAGCAAACCCCGGGCGCGGTGGAGCGCATGCGGGAAGTCGCCTGCACCCGGATGGCGGGTGTGCACCTTATCCAAGGTGCGGGGCACTGGGTGCAGCAGGAACAGCCGGGGGAGACCGTGCGGCTGTTGCTGGACTTCCTGCGGATGGAGGCGCGCGTTGCGCCCTGAGTTGACACGACGGGGCATGCTGGCGGGGGCCGGGGCGGCGGTTGGTATTTCTGACGCATGGGGGCAAGGGAAGATGCTGACACGGGCGATACCTTCCACCGGCGAGGCGTTGCCGGTGATCGGGTTGGGAACATGGCGCGGGTTTGACGTGGGCAGCGGAGCGGCGGAACGGGCGCAGCTGACGGAGGTGCTACAGGAGCTGTTCGCGGCGGGGGGGAGCGTGATCGATTCCTCGCCCATGTATGGGCGGGCGGAGGCGGTAACGGGCGACCTGCTGGCGGCGCTGGGGGCGCGGGACAAGGCGTTCATCGCGACGAAGGTGTGGACGTCCGGAAAGGATGCCGGTGTTTCGCAGATGCGGCAGTCAATGAAGCTGTTGCGGGCCGAGAAGCTGGACCTGATGCAGGTGCACAACCTGCTGGACTGGAAGGCGCATCTGGCGACGTTGCGGGCATGGAAGGCGGAAGGGCGCATCCGCTACCTGGGCGTGACGCACTACACGGACAGCGCGCATGACGCGCTGGAGGCGGTGATGCGGGCGGAGAAGCTGGACTTCATCCAGATCAACTACGCGCTGGATGACCGGGGCGTGGAGACGCGCATTCTTCCTCTCGCACAGGAACGGGGTATCGCGGTGCTGGTGAACCAGCCGTTCGGTGGCGGCGGTTTGCTGCGGGGGTTGCTGAACAAGCCATTGCCAGGATGGGCGGGGGAGATTGGCTGTACCGCGTGGTCCCAGGTGTTGCTGAAATTCGTGCTGGCGCATCCGGCGGTGACCTGCGCGATACCGGGCACGTCCCGACCGGCGCATATGAAGGAGAATGCGGCGGCCGGGTTCGGCGTAGTGCCGGATGCGGCAATGCGGGCGCGGATGGTGCGGGAGGTTGGCGGCTAGTATTGGATACCGCGCGCCGCGCCGCCATCCACGGCGATGGCCTGGGCGGTGATACCGGCGGCGAGTGGTGAGGCGAGGAGCAGGACCAGGGGAACGATATCCTTCGGTTCCACGATTCGGCCGATGGGGACATGGCTGGCGGTTTCCGCCTCCACGTCAGCCACACTGACATTGCGGGTGGCGGCCTGGCGTTCCATGCGGGTGGCGTGGCGGTCCGTGCGGGTGAGACCAGGGTGGACGATGTTGACGACGATGCCGTCCGCCGCGGTTTCCTCCGCCAGGTATTTGACAAAGTTGGCGAGCGCGGCGTTGCCGAGGCCCTGGGCGAGGCCGGAGCCGGCGCCGGGGCGTTCGGCGCCGCGTTGCACCGTGCGCGCGGCCATGCCGCCGATGCACACCACGCGGCCGGCACCGCCCCGGTTCTTGGCCGCGCGCAGGTGCGGCAGGGCGGCGCGGGTGCAGCGGATGGCGGCCATGGTCTTGCCCTGGAAGCGTTCCGTCACTTGCTCATCGGTCGCTTCCTCAATGGAGCGGGGCACCTTGTCCACGTTGGTCGACGCGTTGTTGATCATGATGTCCAAGCGACCATAGGCGGAAACAGTTTGCGCCACGGCATTGGCGCAGTCCTCCGGCTTGAACAGGTCGACGCGGATTGCGACGCATTCCCCGCCGGCGGCACGGATTTCGTTGGCGGCCTGTTCCAGCCGCGCCGGATCGCGCGCGCAAATGGCGACACGGGCACCCTCCGCCGCGAAGCCCTGGGCCAGGGCGAAGCCGATGCCCCGGCTGCCGCCGGTGATGAGGACGACCTTGTCGCGCAGGTGCAGGTCCATTTATTCGGCCGCCTTGGCGGCTTCCATCTTCCAGGACTTCAGCACCGGCAGCACTTCCTTGGCAAACAGGGAGAGGCCGCGCTTGGATACCTCGAACGGCGTGCCACCGAAACGGAAGGACACGTTCAACTCGAACTCGCCGATCAGGTCGCGGCGGGATTCCAGCTCGCGCAGGATGCGGTCCGGCGTGCCCCATATGGCGGCCTTCATGAAGCCTTCGGTCGCACCTTCCAGGCCGGCGGCCTTGGCGATGGCGGCCTTCTGCGCGTAGGCGTCGTAGCCTTTCACCTGGGAGAAGTGATCGCCGAGGAATTCGTAGTGGACGAAGTTGCTTTCCACGAATTTGCCCATGTATTTCCGGGCTTCGTCCTCCACCGCCGCGTTGTCCGTGCCGCAGATGCAGAAATCCGTGATCATCATGTGTGGCGCGGGCTTGCCGTGATATTTCTGGTGCAGGTCCCGGTTCTTCTGGATCGCCGGCAGGCGCATCGGCCAGGGGCGGTCCGAGAACATGATCATGTGCGCGCCGAGCTTGGCGGCCGAATCAACCGAATCCTCGCTCGACGCCACCGCGTAGACGCGGTTGTCGAACTTGTATTTCGGCCCGGGCCGCAGCTGAATGCGCGGCTGCTTGTAGTGCTTGCCGTCGCCCTCGATGAAGCCGGTTTCAATGGCCTTCACGATCATCGGCGCGGCTTCGTCGAAGCGTTCGCGGGTTTCGTTCAGGGTGCCGCGGAAGGCATCGAATTCGCGGCGGGCCAGGCCACGGCCCATGCCAAAGCGGAAGCGGCCCTTGGCCAGGTAGTCCAGCACCAGCGCCTGTTCGGCAACACGCAGCGGATCATGCCAGGGCAGGATCACGGCGGCGGTGCCGACATCGATGTTGGGGTACAGCGCCGTCAGGTAGGACATCAGCTGGATGTTGTCCGGCACGAAGGAGTAGTCGAAGAAATGGTGCTCCGCCGACCACAGCGCATCGAAGCCTGAATTGGCGGCGATGCCGGCCAGCGCGATTTCCTCGTCCCAGGTCTGATCGTCCTTGATGTTTTCCCAGCCGTAGCTGGCGAAAATCATCATCATGCCGACATCCATGCCTCATCCCTCCCATTAGGCTACCGGCGAGTATTTCATGCGGCCTTGGGCGGCGCAATGCGGCCGGGCAGGCGGGACGCGGCAAGAACACCAACGGCGGCGAAGGCGGTGAGGAACCAGAACGTGGCGGTAAAGGCGGCGGGCGCCACGGTGGCATCGCCCAGAACATGTTGCAGGAACAGCGCCAGCGCGGTGGTACCCACTGGTCCGCCCATGCGCTGGCAGATATTGATGGCTGTGGTCGCGCTGGGCAGGGACTCGCGCGGGATGGAGGCATAGGCCGCGGCGGCGGAGGGGATGGTAATGGAACCGACGCCGAAGCCGCGCACGAACAGGGCGAGGCAGAGCACGGCCAACGGCAGGTTCGGTCCGGCCACGGCGAATGGGACCGTGCCGAGCATGGCGAGAAAGGCGCCGGTGCCGGAGATCATGCGCGCGCCGAAGCGTTCCGACAGGCGGCCCATGACCGGCAGGGAAAAGAACATACCCAGCGCCATGGGGGCCACCAGCAAGCCGGTGCTGGCGGGGGATTGCGCGTGCACGCGCAGGAAAAACAGCGGCACCAGGAACTGGCCGCCGAAATTGATGGCGTTGGAGAGGAACTGCGTGGCGGATGCGGCGCGGAAGGTACGGCCGCCGAACAGACGCAGGTCGATAAGTGCCGTGGCGGGGCGTCGCAGGGCGTAGAATGTGAAGGCCGCGAGCAGCGCGAGGCCGAAGGGCAGGGTGAGGGGCATCGCGGCCCCGCCACCATGCGCCATGGCGACAAGGCCTTCCAGGGACAGGGCGAGGCCGGGCGAGATCATGGCGAAGCCGAGCAGGTCCAGCCGGCGCGGCTGGGCTGTTTCATCCTTCGGCAGCACGGCCCACGCGAAGGCGATGGCGAGGACGCCGACCGGCAGGTTGACCCAGAAAATCCAGCGCCAGCCGAGCCAGGTCTGGATAAGTCCGCCCAGGCTGGGGCCGAGCATTTGCCCGACCATAACCGGCATGGCGGCAACGCCGATAACACGGGCCATGTGGCGGCCGGCATGGCGGGCCATCATCAACTGCATCATCGGTGCCATGAGGCCACCGGCGATGCCCTGCACCACGCGACTGGCGATGAGCATAGGCAGCGACGTGGCGGCGCCGGACAGCGCCGAGCCAGCCATGAACAGGGCGAAACAACCAACGAAGACCCGGCGCGCGCCGACGCGGTCCACCAGCCAGCCGTTGAGCGGCAGGGCCAGGGCGAGCGCCAGGAGATAGGCGCTGGAAACCCATTGGATGGTGCCGAGCGGCGCGCCGAAGACACTGCCCAGATGGTCGATGGAGACGTTCACCATCGTGGCATCCAGGCCGGACATCAGCGGCCCGCAGGAACAGGTGGCGGCGATGATCCAGACGCGCCTGTCGACCCGGTCGGGCGGCGTCTGGCTCATCGCGCCGCGATCAGGCGGCGAGTTCGAGGATTTCGCGGACCTGGGCCGGGGTGGGGATGGGTCGCGGGTTGCGGGGAATCCAGGGCGTGCCCATCGCCTGTTCGGAAATCCGCGTGAAGTGTTCCGACCCGATCTTCACGGCGGACAGGCTGCGCGGCATGCCGAGGCCGCCGATGAACGCGTCCAGCACATCGCCCGCATCCGCGCCGGGGGAACCCATGGCGGTGGCGATTTCCGCCTGCTTGTCCGCGTTGTGGGTTTTGTTCCACTTCATCACGTAGGGCAGCATGATGCAGCTGGTGTGGCCGTGCGGCACATCGAACACCGCGCCCAGCACGTAGCCGATGCCGTGGCTGGCGCCCATCGGCACACCGGACGCCAATGGCCCCATGGAGAGCCAGGAGCCGAGCTGGCAGTCCATGCGCGCCTGCACATTCGCCGGGTCCGCCTTCACCGCCTTCAGCCCACGCGTCAGCAGCATCAGGCCGCGCAGCGCCTGGGCATCCGCATAGGGGTTGCTTTCCGGGGAGCAGAAGCCCTCCACACAGTGGTCCACGGCGCGAATGCCGGTGGACAGGAACAGCCATTCCGGCGTGTGCACCGTCAATGCCGGGTCCAGGATGACGGCGCTGGGCATGACCTGCTTGTGCAGGAACAGCTGCTTTACCTGGGTAGCTTCGTTGGTGACGCCGGCGAAATGGCTGAATTCCCCGGCGGAGAGCGTGGTGGGCACCGTCACCTGCTTCACCGTGGGCGCCTTGCAGCCTTGCGGCGGGGCGCCATTGGCGGGCAGCAGCGTGTCCAGCCCCTCCACCGTGGAGACGTCGTTCGCCAGGCAAAGCTGCACGGCCTTGGCGCCATCCGTGATGGAGCCGCCGCCGACCGTGACGATAAGGTCCGCGTTCGCCGCGCGCGCCTGGTTGGCGGCGGCGATGACGGCGGAACGGGGGGTATGTGGGGGCATGGCATCGAAGGTGCCGACGCAGTAGTTGCCGAGCGCGCGGCGGACCTTCTCGATCTCATCGGTGTTGCGGTTGAGCGTGCCGCTGACCATCAGGAACACGCGCTGGGCGCCGAGGCGCTTGACCTGTTCCGCCACCGCCTCCGCTGCCGGACGTCCGAAGACGACTTCCTCCATCAGGCCGAAGGCGACCTTGCCGGACGTGACCATGCTGCATTCCCCCTCTCGCTGAGTCATAGAAGGAGAAACAGTATGCCGCGACGCCAAGGGTGTCACGAGCCATTGCCGCTACCCTTGGTGGTAGTAACCCATAAATTTTCTCGTATCACGCGGCTGTTGGCCGCTTGGTTCATCCAATGATTGGCCCTCGAAATCCATTTAATCTGGCCGAATCCTAAGAAACTTATGGTTGAGGCTTTTGGTTGTTACCACACGCATGTCTTCGTAATTTAGCGCCGCAGGCTTCAGAAAACGCGGCATTTTTCCAAGTCGCGTCATAACAAACGAGGTGATCATGCCCGTTAAACTCATTCCCAAGGGGAATGCGACGACATACTCCTTCGGCGGTGGCGGCAACAACGTCGTCGCTCAGGATTCGGACACGAAGTCCTATACCGTCTCCCTGGGCGGTGGTGACGATTTCGCCCACCTGGGCGGCGGCAACGACAGCGTCGATGGCGGTATGGGATCCGACTCTATCGAGGGCGGCGTGGGCGACGACTATCTGTTCGCCGGCGAGACGCTGGCGAACGCAACAGGCAAGACCGCCGGCTATGTGAATTTCCTCTACGGAGATGCCGAGTCGATCGTGGTGGCATCCCAAACCACCTACGCCGCCGGAAACGATACGCTGGTGGGTGGCGTGGGCGTTGCTCGCAACGATCTGTTTGGCGATGGCCGGTCCTTCGTGATGGGCAACGGGAACGGGACACTCTATGCGGGGAACGACGTGCTAATCGCCGGCGATGGCGCGGCCAACAATCTGTACGGCGACTTCATGACCATCCCGAAGCTGGAAGACCAGGGCGTCGGCACCGTGGCCAACGGCAATGATACGCTGATCAGCGGCACCGGTGACGACACGATGTATGGCGATACACGGCTCGCCACCAGCGGTGGCCATGATTACTTCGTGTTTCTGGCGAACAGCGGTAACGACGTGATCGAGGATTTCCGGCCAGGCGACGGTGATGTGATTGACATCTCCGCCTATGGCATCACGAACCTGGACAGCTTCCTCCAGACCAATGTGCAGGTGGGCACAAACAGCACGGAAATCACATTTGATGCTTCAAACAAGATTACGCTGACGGGTTTTACGGGACTACTCGATGGCAACAGTCTGAAGATTGCCTAGCCGCGCAGGGTATGCCGGCCAGGGGGTAATGCCCCCTGGCCGGCTTTGCTTCTAGCCGCCGCCGTTGATCGTCAGCACCGTGCCGGTGGTGTAGCCGGACTTGTCGCTGGCCAGGAATGCCACGGCGTTGCCGATTTCGGCAGGCGTGGCCGGACGGCCGAAGGGCATGCCGGCGGTGAGTTCGCGCCAGCGTTCCGGATCGCCGAACTTCTCCTGCGCGTTGGTGCGCTGGAGCATGACCAGGCGTTCAGTTTCCACCGGGCCGGGGTTGATGGCGACGACGCGCAGATTATCCGCCGGCGCGCCCTTGCCGAGCGCACGGGTGAAGGCCATCAGCGAGGCATTGCCGGCCGCGCCGGCGATGTATCCCGTGGGAAAGGCTTCCCCGGCCGCGCCGATGACGTTGATGATAACGCCAGAGCGGCGGGCCTTCATCTGGCCATACACGACGCGGCAGAGAGAGATGTAGCCGAACACCTTCAGATCCCACGCCCGGCGCCAGGTCTCATCGCTAACGCTCAGCAGGTCGCCCGGCGGAATGGCGCCGGCGTTGTTGACCAGGATATCGATTTCCCCGGCTTCCGCGGCCACTTTGCGCACCGCCGCGTCGTTGGACAGGTCGGCGGAAATGGTGCGGACATTCACCTGGTGCCGCGCGCGGATGCCCGCGGCGGCTTCCTCCAGCGTCGCCTGGTCCCGCGCGACGAGAATGACGTGGCAGCCTTCCCCGGCCAGCACTTCCGCGGTGGCACGGCCGATGCCCTTGGAGCCGCCAGTGATGAGCACGCGTTTGCCCGCGAGATTGAGATCCATGGTGTTACCCCCCTGGGAGATTAATGGGGCGGGAATGAAGCACGCAGGGCACATGCTGGCCAGTGGGTTGGGATTGCCCTAGCGTCCGCCCGAACGAAACGAGGGAGGACGACATGCAACTGGGTGCATCCTTGCCGGCGGGGGATATCGGCACCGGGCCGGCGGTGCTGCGGGACTTCGCGCAGGAGGCCGAAGGGCTGGGCTTCAGCTACCTGCAGGTGCCGGACCATGTGTTGGGCAAGAACCCAGCGGCACCCACCAACGGCGCGCGGGTGGGCACCACGGCGACGGCATATCACGACCCGTTCGTGCTGTTCGGGTTCCTGTCCGGCGTGACGACGAAGATCGGGTTCTCCGTGGGCGTGTTGATCCTGGCGCAGCGCCAGGCGGCGCTGGTGGCTAAGCAGGCAGCGAGCCTGGACGAGTTGTCCGGCGGGCGGTTCCGGCTGGGCGTGGGTGTGGGCTGGAACGAGATTGAGTTCCAGGGCCTCGGCGAGGATTTCCATACGCGCGGCCGCCGGTCCGCCGAGCAGGTGCGCTACATGCAGGCGCTGTGGGGCCAGCCGCACACCACGTTCCAGGGCGACTTCCACCATCTGGACGACGGCGGCATCAACCCGCGGCCGAAATCCGGGCGTGTGCCGGTATGGTTCGGCGGCCATGCCGAAGCGACGTTCAAGCGCGCGGCGAAATACGGCGACGGGTTCATGCCGCTGGCCTACCCGGCCGGAGAGAAGGCTCTGGCGGCGTTCGAGAAGCTGCGTGGCCTGATCAAGGAAGCCGGGCGCAAGCCGGAGGATGTGGGGATCGAGGTGTGGACTTCGCCCGGCACCGGAACCGAGGAGGACTGGCGCAAGGAGATCAGTTTCTGGAAGGCGAATGGCGTGACGCATGTGACGGCGCACACGACCTATGCCAGCCCGAACCACAAGCGGATCGCCGGTACCAGCGCAGCGGAGCACATGGCGGCGCTCAAGCGGTACCGGGCCGCCGTGGCTGACCTGCTGTAGCCATTGCCTGCCACACACGGAAAGGCGTTGCCGGGCCGTCGAAGTGCGTGACACCCAGCGGCGCCAGCGCATCCAGGATGGCGTTGTGGATGGCGGGCAGCATGGCGACCGCGCCGGCTTCACCCGCGCCCTTCACGCCGAGCGGATTCGTGGTGCAGGGCGTGCCGAGGAATGACAGGTTGAAGGACGGCATGTCCGACGCGCGCGGCAGTGCGTAGTCCATGAAGCTGCCGGTGATGGGCTGACCGGTTTCAGGATCATACACCGCCTGTTCCATCAGCGCCTGGCCGGCACCCTGGGCGATGGCACCGTGCGCCTGCCCGGATGCGATGAGCGGGTTCACCAGCACGCCGTAATCATCCACCGCCGTGTGGCGGACGAGGTGCGTGACACCGGTGTCGCGGTCGATCTCCACTTCCACCACATGGGCGCCATTGGGGAAGGTCATCTCCTCCCGCGTCCAGTGGTGGTAGGTGTCCAGCTTGTTGTCCGTCTCTCGCGCGCGGGCGGCGACGGCGAGGAGGGCGATGGTGCGGTCCGTGCCGGTGACGCGATAGGTGCCGTTGGAGAAACTGACATCCGCCTCCGCCGCTTCCAGTAGCTCGGCGGCGATGGGCTTTCCCTTGGCGATGATGATGTCCGAGGCACGGAAGATGGCGGTGCCGCCCATGTAGGTGGCACGCGAGCTGCCATGGCCGCCGCCCATGGGAATGGCATCGGTATCGCCCTGCACCAGGCGGATCAGGTGGTTCGGCACGCCCAGCTTCTGGGCCAGGATTTGCGGAAAAGTGGTTTCGTGCCCCTGGCCGATGGTCTGTGTGCCGGTGATGAGGGAGACGGTTCCGTCTTCTTCGAACCTTATGTCCACGTTCTCCGACGGCAGGCCGCCGGTGCCTTTGATATGATTGGTAAAGCCGAGGCCACGCAGCTTGCCGTTAGTCTCACTGGCGGCGCGGCGGATGGGAAATCCGGCGATGTCGGCGTAGGCGAGTGCGCTGTCCAGGCAGGCGCGGAAATCCCCGCTGTCCACGTTGTAGTCGAAATTGTTGGTGAAGGGCGTGGCGCGGAAGTTCCGGCGGCGCAGATCGGCGGCATCGAAACCGTGTTCCCGGGCGGCGGCATCGATCAGGCGTTCGATGATGTTGCCGGCCTCTCCGAAGCCAGGGCCGCGGGTGACGCCGATCGGGGTGGTATTGGTGATAACGGAGCGGATGCGCAGGGCAATAGCCGGGATGTGATATACTGTGCCTTGCAGGTGGACATACTGGTAGGTCTGCACTGCGCCGGCACCGCCGGCCATGTAGGCTCCCAGGTTGGCGGCGCTGTCGATCCGCAGGGCGAGGAATTTGCCGTCCGCATCCAGGGCGAGTTCGGCCCGGGCGCGGTGGTCGCGGGCCTGGTGGTCGGTCAGGAACACTTCCGAGCGCGTGGCGATCCACTTGACCGCGCGGCCGGTACGCTTCGCGGCCCACAGCAGCAGTGCCTGTTCCAGGTAGGGAAAATTCTTGGCGCCGAACCCGCCGCCAACATCCGGGGCGATGAAGCGTACCTGGGCGGGTGGGACATTGAGGATGATCGCCGCGCGGTCGCGGTTCACGTGGATGGACTGGGAGGAGACGGTGAGCGTGTAGCGGCCGGTGGCGAGGTCGTATTGCCCCACGCCGCCGCGCGGCTCCATCGGGTTGGTGACGATGCGGTGGTTGTGCAGGTTCTGGCGGACGATGTGGGTGGCCTTGGCGAAAGCTGTCTCAGCGGCTTCGTGATCGCCGGTATACCAGTCGTGGCAGCAATTGCCGGGGATTTCCGGCGCCAGTTGCGGGGCGCCTTCGATGAGGGCGGCACGGGCGTCGGTGACCGCTGGTAGCGTGTCATAGGTGATAACGACATGTTCCGCCGCATCCAGCGCCTGGGCCTTGGTTTCGGCGACGACGAGGATGATGGGTTCGCCGACATAGCGGACTTTCTCGGTCGCCAGCACGGGTTGGGGGATGAAGCGGAAGGGCTCGTTGGTGCGGGTGTTGGCTTCCACCGTGGGGCGCATTGGTTGCAGGCCGTCCGCGATGGCATCCGCGCCTGTCAGCAAAGCCAACACGCCCGGCATGGCGCGGGCGACGGCCGTATCGATGCCCGTGATGGCCGCGTGGGCGTGGGGCGAGCGGACGAAAACGGCATGCGCCAGATCTGGGAACGACAGGTCGTCCAGGTAGCGACCCTGGCCGGTGAGGAAGCGTTGGTCTTCCCGGCGCCGTGGCGCGGCACCCATCACATCCGGCATGGCGGTATCTTCCCTAGATCGGCGGCAGCAGTTTCTTGGCCTGGAAGGCAGCGAACCATTTGCGGAACATGGCTTCCGTGTCCATCACCTCGGTAAAGCCCGCCTGCATCAGCTTGATGGTGGAGACGATGGCCGGAGCGGCAGGTTCGGTGCGGCCTTGGCCCATCTGGTAGTCGGCGTATTCGAAGGAAAGGCCGACGAAATTCTTCAGGTTCGGCGCGTGCAGGCCGTGGGCGGCACAGATGCGCGCCCAGTCGGCTTCGCGGGGGCGGATGTCCTTGTCCAGGGACAAGGGTTTGGCGTCGCCGGACGCCAGACCCAGCGCATCGGCGATGGCGGGCCAGATGTTCTGCCAGACGAAGATGTCACCGTTGGTGACGTTGAAGATCTCGTTGCGCGCGGCCGGAGAATCACCGGCCCAGCCGATGGCGCGGGCCAGCAAATCGGCATCCACCACCTGCGCGACGCGGGGTGTGCCGCCGGGGAAAGGCAGCGTGTTGCCGGCTTCCCGCATGAACGCGCCATACACACCCAACGCCGGGATCATGTTCATCGCGCTGCCGAGGGATTCACCGACGATCAGCACCGGGCGCAGGATGGACCAGGACCACGGCTTGCCCGCCTGTTCGGCGCGCACGTAATTTTCCTGGTTCCAGTAGAAATTCGGCTGTTCGTGCATTTCCGAGCGGTTCTCCCTCGCCGGCACGGCGATGGGGCGGACATGCACGCCATAGGCCTTGGTGCCCTGCAGCAGCGTGACGTGGCGCAGGTTGGGCGCGGCCTGTTGCAGCGGCGAAAGCAGGTTACGCAGCATCGCGTCGTTGACGGTGATCTGCTCGCTTTCCTGCCAGCCCGAAACCAAGCCGGGGCGTTCATAGAGCGCGGCGTAGACAAGGTGCGTGACGGCGGAGAAGTCGCGTGCAGCCGCCGTGCAGGCGGCCGCGTCCGTCAGATCCAGTGACAGGTGGCGGGCACCGAACAGGTCCTCCGGTACGCGACGGGACAGGGCGATGACATCGCAATCCTCCCCGCCGAAATGCTTCAGCGCCGCGTAGCCGACAAGGCCCGTGGCGCCGGCGACGAGGACTGTCTTGCGCATCAGGCGGGCCGCACCAGGCGGTGCTGCTTGCGCCCGGCGGAAAGCTTGATGGCGCCGTCGCGCAGATCGGCGAGCGAAATCAGCTGCGTCTCGCTGCCGATCGCCACGTCATTCAGCCTTGCGCCGCCGCCGCGGATCAGGCGGCGGGCCTCGCCGTTGCTGGCAACCAGTCCGGCCTTGGTGAACAGCGCAGGCGCCTGGATGCCGGCTTCCAGTTCCGCACGGGCGATGTCGATGCTGGGCAGCGTGTCGGCTGCCTCGCCTTCCTCGAACGCCCGGCGCGCGGTTTCGGCGGCGATGATGGAGGCTTCATGGCCATGCGCCAGCGCGGTCGCTTCGTTGGCGAGAATCTTCTTCGCCTCATTGATCTCAGCGCCGCCGAGCGATTCCAGGCGATGGATTTCGCCAAGGGGAAGGTCAGTGAACAGACGCAGGAAGCGGCCCACGTCCGCGTCCTCCGTATTGCGCCAGAACTGCCAGTAGTCGTAGGCGCTCAGCCGGTCCTGCGTCAGCCAGATGGCGCCGCGCGCGGTCTTGCCCATCTTCTGGCCGGACGCGGTTTCGATCAGTGGCGTGGTCAGGCCGAACACCTGCTTGCCGTCCGTACGCCGTGTCAGTTCCACGCCGGAGACGATGTTGCCCCACTGGTCCGACCCGCCCATCTGCAACGTCACGCCGAAGCGGCGGTTCAGTTCGCGGAAATCGTAGCTTTGCAGGATCATGTAGTTGAATTCGAGGAAGGTGAGCGGCTGTTCCCGGTCCAGCCGCAGTTTTACGGAGTCGAATGTCAGCATGCGGTTGATGGTGAAATGCGTGCCGACGTCCCGCAGCAGGCCGATATAGCCCAGCTTGTCCAGCCAGTCCGCGTTGTTGGCCATGGTGGCGTCGGACGCGCCTTCGCCGAAGCGCAGGAAGGGCTCGAACACGCGCCAGATGCCCTTCATGTTGGCGGCGATCGTCTCGTCCGTCAGCATCTGGCGGGATTCGTCCTTGCCGGAGGGATCGCCGATGCGCGTGGTGCCGCCGCCGAGCAGAACCAGCGGCTTGTGGCCGTGCTTCTGCAAAAGGCGCAGGATCATGATCTGCACCAGGCTGCCGACGTGCAGGCTGTCCGCCGTGCAGTCGAAGCCGATATAGGCGGTGATGGGGCCGGCGCGCATCGCGGCGTCCAGCGCCGCTTCATCGGTGCACTGGTGGATGAAGCCGCGGTGCTTGGCTTCCTGGAGGAAATCGCCAGAGGAAATATGACTGGATGACATCGGAGATGGCCCGGTAGTGAATTGCGTGCCGTGGGGGCTAGCACGGATCAGGTATCGATAAAATCGCCTGGGGGAAAATCTGCATGGCGATGTTGCGCACGATCGGACTGATGAGCGGCACGTCCCTGGATGGGGTGGACGCGGCGTGGGTGGAAACCGACGGGGAGCACGTGGGCAGCTTCGGGTCGACGCTGACCATTTCCTATGACCCAAAGCTGCGGGCGGATCTGCGCGCGATCCTGGACCGGGCACCGGGGATGGCGGACGACGATGCCATGCTGGCGGACGCGGTGAGACGGCTGACGGATGTTCACGTGCGGGCCGTGCGGGAACTGGGCGATCCCGCCGACCTGATCGGTTTCCACGGGCAGACCATCCTGCACCAGCCGGACCGGCGGCGGACCTGGCAGGTGGGGGATGCGGCAAGGCTGGCGCGGGAAACCGGCATCCAGGTGGCCTATGATTTCCGCAGCGCGGACGTGGCGGCGGGCGGGCAGGGGGCGCCGCTGGTGCCGGTGTTCCATGCCGCGCTCGCCACGCACCTGGAAAAGCCGCTGGCCATCCTGAATATCGGCGGGGTCGCGAATGTCACCTGGATCGGGCCGAACGGCACATTAAGCGCCTTCGATACCGGGCCGGGCAACGGTCCTCTGGATGACTGGGCCGGGCAGCACACTGGCGAGCGGTTTGATCGCGATGGGGCGCTGGCGCGGGCGGGGGCGGTAGACCAGGCTGTGCTGGACCGGCTGATGGCAGCACCCTATTTCCAGGCTCCGCCACCGAAGTCCCTGGACCGGCTGGATTTTTCCCGCGCCCTGGCCGCGAGCGGGATGGACAGCCTGACCCCCGCCAACGGTGCCGCCACCCTGGCAGCCTTCACCGCCACCGCCGTGGCCGCCGCGCCGTTTCCGGCCGCGCCGAAGCGTTGGCTGGTCTGCGGCGGCGGACGGCACAATCCGGCGATCATGGCGGCGCTGCGGGCACGGCTGGGCGTGCCGGTGGAACCGGTGGAAACCGTGGGCTGGAACGGCGACGCGCTGGAGGCGCAGTGCTTCGGGTTCCTGGCGGCACGGGTGGTGGCCGGGCTGCCGCTGAGTTTCCCTGGCACGACGGGCGGGCCGCACCCGATGCCGGGTGGTCGCATCGCAGCACCCTGAACATGAAAAAGGCGGGCCGGAGCCCGCCTTTTCAGTATCGCTCGTCGGAAACGTCAGTCGGCCGCCAGCGCCATGGTGCGGCGCGCAATGGCCTTGCCGACGTAGTCCTCCACGGCCTCACCCACCGCATCCGCATGGCTGGCAAACACGTGGTCCGCGCCCTGGAAAATCCGATAGTCCACGGAGACGTTCTTCTGCGTGTTCAGCTTGTCCACCAGCTTCTGCACGGTGGGTTCCGGCACCAGCTCATCGCCATCGCCATGGATCATCA
>Ga0315912_10001974_pt1 | contig 23066 bp, 14 predicted proteins | sample VfabasoilMG_FD_204469 | JGI IMG/M metagenome (GOLD analysis project Ga0315912, IMG submission 204469) | Garden soil microbial communities collected in Santa Monica, California, United States - V. faba soil | ecosystem: Environmental > Terrestrial > Soil > Garden | place: USA: California... | reverse complement strand
TCCTGCGTGGATCTCATTATGCCCCTCCGTCACGACCTCCAACCCATGCGCGATTACCAGCTCGCCAAGAAGTTCGCCTGGAATCCGCAAGACCTGAACTTTGGACAAGACCGCGCCGATTGGCAAACCCTCACGCCCAGCGAGCAAGACATCCTCAAAAATTTATTCTCACTCTTCATCGCCGGCGAAGAAGCCGTCGCCAGCGACCTCGCACCGTTACTGTTGGCCGTTGGGCGTGTGGGCGGCTTGCGCGAAGAAGAAATGTTTTTGACGACGCAGATTTTTGATGAGAGTGTGCATGTCGAGTTTTTTAGCCGCTGGTTTGAACAAGTCGTTGGGCCAGTGGAACACAACCGCTATTGGCAGACCACCTACCGCGCGCTGTTTTTTGAGACCCTCCCCCAAGCCCTCAACGCCCTCCTCACCGACCAATCGCCGCGCGCACTCATCCGCGCCTATCTCACCTATCACCTCATCGTGGAAGGCATGTTGGCCGAGACGGGTTATCATGGCGCGTTCCTCGCCTGTGGGCGGCGTGGCGTCTTGCCCGGCCTCACGCGTGGCCTCGAATTCGTCAAGCGCGATGAGAGTCGTCACATCGCTTATGGCCTCTACGCCCTACAACGCCTCATCACAGCCAACCCGTCTTTGTGGGAGTTCACCACGGCCACGTTGAACGACCTCCTCACCCAAGCCATTGGCATCATCCCCGAAGCGCTAGAGCCGTATGGTGAAGTGATCCCCTTTGGCATTGATTTAGGGGAGATGATCGCCTATGCGACTGACCAGTTCAACAAACGCTACGCCGCCTTAGAGCGCGTCGCGCCCCACACCGACTAACCGCTACTCCCCAAACGCCCATTTCAAAAATTCTGGCAAGGCGCGCGCCCAAGTGGCCGGGTTGTGTTCGCCACCCTCGATCTGCACATACACCATATCCACACCGGCCACATACCCCTTGTGGCCGAGTTCATCCATCAATTCAGTCGTATCTTGAATCGCATCAATCACCCCGTTGTTATCGCGGTCGCTGGTCTCGTCGCGCGTACCCGCCTCGAACCAAAACTTCAGCCCCTCGTTCTTGGGTGAGTCACGCACCACCCGGTGCATGATGCGCGACTCTTGTTTCGTGTGCCAATCCTGGTCATTGGTGCGCCACCAGAACGACCCTGAAAAAACGCCCACTTTGCCAAACATCTCGGCGTGCTTCCACGCGATATCAAACGCCGATAAACCGCCCAACGACGCCCCTAAAATGACCGTGTTCTCCGGGCCTTCTAAGACGCGATATTTCGCGTTGACATAGGGCATCACTTCATACAATAAGAAGTCGGTATATTCCGCCGCACGTGCGCCGCGCCCCTTGTAATCGGGTTGACCCGCTGTGCCATATTCGTTTAAGCGGTCATGGTTCGTTGGCACAGCCACCACGATGATCCGCTCCATCTTGTTACGCATGTAAAGTGTTTCGAGCGTGTTTTTGATCTTAAGCGCCTGTGCATCCTGCCCATCGTTCACATACAACACTGGATAGGCTTGTTCGCTGTAGTCGTAGTCGGGTGGAAGAAAAACATCCAAATAGCGTTCATTATTCAGTTTGTGTGAACGCACTTGCTCCACATGGTCTACGATGACCTGCCACATCGGGCGGGTGAGTAGACTGGGCCGCGCCCCGCCGCCGCTCCGCGAGCGCACTGTGAGGAAAACTACTGCGCCGATCACTACGAGCGCGATTACAAACACCAAGAACACAAAGAGAAGTCGGGGCATGGTCGTCTTGAGAGTTGAAGGAATAGATTTATAATCTAAAGGCAAAACCCTAAAGTCTTAAGACCTTTAGGGTTTATAGAAATTAGCCATAGGTTCTAAGCGGCGCATTATCCCATGAATCTCTCCTCCACCATTCATCTCCTCGGTGACCTCCTAGGCGAAGTTTTGCGCGAACAAGCAGCGCCCGCCGTGTTTGAAGTCGAAGAGCGCATCCGGGCGTTGTCGAAGGCGCGCCGCGCTGGGGACGCGAACGCCGCCGCGCAACTCACCGCCGTCGTTGCCGACCTCCCTATTGAGACGGCGCGCGCCGTCACTGCCGCCTTCACCCTCTTCTTTGATCTCGTCAACATCGCCGAAGAAGCCGCACGGGTGCGCGCGTTGCATCAACGCGCTTTAAATTGGCGCGCCGGGCCAGTAGATGACTCGGTGGAAGCGACAATTGTGCGGCTCAAACAAGCGGGGGTGACCTCTGAGCAAATGGATGCACTGTTGCGCGACCTCCGCATCGAATTGGTGTTGACCGCGCACCCCACCGAGGCCAAACGCCGTACCGTCTTCTCCAAACTGCAACGCATCACTGCCAGCGTGCGCGCCGTGCAAGGCGAGGCCAGCGCCGAAAAAGAACTCGATCCAACCGTCCCCCCCAGTGAACAAGCCGCGCACCTCGACAGCATCCGCGCGCAGATCACGGCCTTGTGGTTCACACCCTGGGCGCGCACGGAGGAACGCACCGCCCCCGATGAAGTACGGCTGGGGCTGTATTTTGTGGATCAAATTTTTTGGGAGGCCTTGCCCCGGCTATACGAAGATTTAGACCGCGCCTTAACACAACATTACCCCGGCCGGAACGCCCCACCCCGTTGGCTCACGCTCGCCTCGTGGATGGGCGGCGACCGCGATGGCAATCCGAAAGTCACCGCCGAAGTGACCGCCGAGACTTTGCGCCTGCATCGCGGTTTAGCCGTGGAACGTTATCGCGCCGACCTGCACGAACTTTCGCGCGGCCTCAGCGTGAGCACTCGTCATTTCCCGATCCCGGCCGAACTAAAAGCTTGGATTGACACACAACGCCCCTTCCCCGCCCACGCCGCCTTTTTGGAACGCCGCTACACCTCCGAGCCATATCGGGTAGCAGTCTCTGTTTTAGAAAATAAACTCGGCTTCGCCTCCGGCAAGGAACGCGAGGCGATGGTGAAAGGCCTGCTCGACCCCACCGGCCCAGCCGCGCTGATCACACTCAAAGATTTGGTCAACCCTCTCGCGTGGATCGCGGGCGCGCTCCCACCGCGGTTAACCCATGAGCGGCTCAACGCCATTCGGCGACAGGTAGAAGTTTTCGGCATCCATGCCGCGCGGCTCGACTTGCGCGAAGAATCCACTCGGCTCGCCGCCACGCTAGGAGAGACCTTGCGCGCGCTCAAACGCGACGCGGCCTTTGAGCAAGGCGACGATGCGACACGCACGGCTACACTCACGCAGTTATTGAGTGAGCCAGCCCCCCTCCTTGCGCAACGCCCCGGCTTTACCCTTGAGACGGCTGAGACATGGGGCCTATTCCGCCTGATGACGCGCACGCGCGAAACGTATGGGCCGGAGTTATTAGGCCCATTTATCATCTCCATGACGCGCGGCGCGGCGGATGTGTTGACGGTGTTACTCCTCGCGCAATGGGCTGGATGCGCGGCGGGCCTGCAGATCGCCCCGCTGTTTGAAACGCTCGATGACCTCGACGCCGCGCCCCGCATACTCACCACTCTCTTTGAGTTAGAGGTCTACCGGGGACATCTACGCGCATCGGGCGATGAACAAATGGTGATGATCGGTTATTCGGATAGCAACAAAGATGGCGGCTACCTCGCGGCGAATTGGGCACTGTATCAAGCGCAGGAAAACATCGCGCAGACATGTCAGAAATATGGCCTGCGGCTTACGCTGTTTCATGGGCGGGGCGGCACGGTGGCGCGCGGTGGCGGCCCGGCCAACCGCGCCATCCGCGCCCAACCACCCGGCACGGTGCAAAGCCATTTCCGTCTCACTGAACAAGGCGAAGTGATCGCGTCGCGGTATGGCGACCCCGACCTCGCGCATCGCCACTTAGAACAGATCGTCAGCGCCGTACTAGAGGCCAGTGCGCCCTTGGCAACGCACATCACTGCCAACGAAGCGTGGCGCGGCGCAATGCGCCAGATGGCAGAGGCGGCCCGCGCCGAATATCGTTCGCTGGTGTATGAAACACCCGGCTTCTTAGAATTCTGGCGCGCGGCTACGCCTCTGGATGAGATCAGCCGCTTGCGCCTCGGCTCACGCCCCACGGCCCGGCGGAGCGGCGCGTTGCAAGTCACCCACATTCGCGCCATCCCCTGGGTTTTTTCATGGATGCAAAGCCGCTTCAACTTGCCCGGTTGGTATGGCTTGGGCACGGCGCTCGCGCAACCGGCACATTCACTTACTTTTCTGCGCGAACTGTATGCGGGCTGGCCGTTCTTCACCGCCTTGCTCGACAACGCCGAGATGTCCCTGCTTAAAGCCGATTTGGAAATCGCGTCACTCTACGCCGACCTCGTGCCAGACCGTACCTTAGCACGCGACATCTTGGCGCGCATTCGCGCCGAATACGAACGCACTTGCGAACGATTGCTCGCCGTCACCGAGCAAAGCCAGCTCATGCAAAAAAACATCGTCATTCAACGCTCGGTCGAGCGGCGTAACCCGTATGTAGACCCGCTGAATTATCTGCAACTTGAACTACTCCGCCGCTTGCGCGCTCTGCCCGACCCCAATGCCCCCGAAGCCGAAGCGCTTCGCGAAGCAATCGCGATGACGATCAGTGGCATTGCGGCGGGGTTGCGGAACACCGCCTAAAACCTATGACTTCCCATCTCCAAACGCTTACCTTGCCTGTTCAGCCACGCGCTACACCGCACCCAGCGACTATTAATCAGCGCGAGCAATGGAAGCAAGAGTCCGAGTTCTTCACTCAGACACTGACCGTGCGACATGGCATTCGCAAGCTACAACTCGACCATGATGCGGGCACGCTGACGATCCACTATGACCCCCATCAATTTTCGCTCGATCAAGTCAAGGCGCTGGGTCGCGAGATGGGCGTAATCGTGGGCGGCGCGGTGTATCACACTATCCTTGATTTACCACAATGCGGGCGGCGCGCCGCGCTAGCCTTGGAACTGGAGAGGCGTCTTCAGAATTTACCGGGCGTCGCGCACGTCGCCATCAACCCCCTCTCGCGCACACTGACGATTGAATATCTGGAAGACGCGCCACTGACCCATTTCGATCTCTTGCAACAACTGCGCGCCTGGGGCTATCAGGTGCGCGAATGGAGCGCCTCAGCGGATTGGTGGGAGAAAAACCAAGAAGCGGTCTACACCGCGATCTGCGGCCTAGCGCTATTCATTGGCTGGGTGCTTGAACATTACACCACCGCTCCGGCGTGGATTTGGATCGTTTGCTACTTGGTGGCGTATCTCACCGGAGGCGGGTTCGCGGCGCGCAACGGGTTGCTCGCCCTGCGCCAACGCCAGATAGATGTGGACTTCCTCATGGTCTCGGCGGCGCTAGGGGCCGCGCTCATCGGTGATTGGGTAGAAGGCGGCATCTTGCTCTTCCTCTTTTCACTCAGCCATGCACTGGAACACTACGCGATGGATCGCACGCGCCAAGCCATTCGCGCGCTCATGGATTTGCGCCCGGCGACAGCGCGCGTCAAACGCGGGGACACAGTCGCCGAGATCGTGGTCGAAAAACTGGCCCTCGGCGATGTGGTGGAAGTACGCCCCGGCGAAAAACTCCCGGCCGATGGCACAGTAGTAAACGGATCGTCGGCGGTGGATCAATCACCGATCACCGGCGAGTCAATCCCGGTGACGCGCGTGGCGGGCGATGCGGTTTTTGCAGGGAGCCTCAACGGGCAAGGCGCGTTGGAAGTACGCGTCACCAAACGCGCGCAAGATTCGACGTTGGCCCGCATCATCCTGCTTGTGGAAGAAGCCCAAAGCGAGCGCGCCCCAACACAACGCCGGCTTGATGCGTATGAACAGCGTTATGCGGTGGGCGTGATCAGTTTGGCAACGGGCGTGGCCGTGGGTTTGCCGCTCCTCTTTGGATGGACCTGGGCCGATGCCTTCTACAAATCCATGATGCTCTTGGTGGTCGCCTCGCCGTGCGCGTTGGTCATTTCGACCCCGGCATCAATCTTGTCGGCGATCGCGGCGGGCGCGCGGTATGGGGTGTTGTTCAAAGGCGGCGCGCACGTCGAAAATTTAGCAGGCATCAAGGCCATCGCTTTTGACAAGACCGGCACGCTCACCGTCGGGCGACCACGCGTCACCGAACTTATCAGTCTGACGGAGCAAAGCCCCGAAGACCTCTTGCAATTGGCGGCGGCCGTGGAAGCCAAATCCGAACATCCTTTAGCGCGCGCGGTGTTGACAGCCGCGCAAGAGCGCGGTCTGACTTGGCTCGACGCTGACAACTTGCAGGCCATCCCCGGCAAGGGCGTCACCGCGCAGGTCAATGGAAAGCCCGTCTACCTCGGCACGGCTGAACATCTGCGGCTCAACCAAGTGGTGCTTTCTCCCGAACACGTACAACGCGCTGAAGCCTTAGAAGCGCACGGCCAAACCGTGATCTATCTCGGCACAGAACGTTTGCTCGGCTTCATTGCCGTCGCTGACACGGTGCGCCCTGAAGCGCGCGCCGCGGTGAGCGCTTTGAAAGCGTTGGGCGTGCAGAAAGTAGTGATGCTCACCGGTGACAACCATGTCGCGGCCAATGCCATCGGCGCACTGGCGGGCGTGGATGAAGTGCGCGCTGAGCTTTTGCCCGAAGATAAAGTAGCGGTGGTGCGCCAACTCTTACACGACTATGGCGCAGTAGCAATGATCGGCGATGGGGTGAACGACGCGCCCGCCCTCGCCACCGCGACGATTGGGATCGCCATGGGCACCGGCGGCACCGATGTCGCACTGGAAACCGCCGACATCGTCCTCATGTCATCCGACTTAAGCAAATTACCTTATGCCCTCGACCTCAGCCGGAATGCCATCCGCATCGTGCAACAAAACCTCATCTTCGCGTTGGGCGTCATTGTCACGTTGATTTTCAGCGCCTTTCTTAACGTCATCTCATTGCCGATCGGCGTGGTAGGACATGAAGGCAGTACGGTGATCGTGGTGCTGAACGGATTGCGTTTGCTTGGCTTCCGTCCTCAGGAGCCACGATGAAGACCATCGGCCTCATCGGCGGCATGAGTTGGGAATCGTCGCTGGAGTATTACCGGCTCATCAACTTAGGCGTAAAAGAGCGCTTGGGTGGGTTGCACTCGGCGCAAACGCTGATGTACTCGGTGGATTTCGCTGAGATCGAACGGTTACAACATCACGGAGAATGGGAGCATGCCGCGCAACATCTCGCCGCGGCCGCACAGCGCTTGGAACAAGGCGGTGCAGATTTCATTGTGTTGTGCACCAATACCATGCACAAAGTCGCGGCGGAGATTCAGGCCAGCACGCGCCTGCCGTTGTTGCACATCGCCGACCCCACCGCTCAAGCTATTCGCGCGCAAGGGATAAAACGGGTTGGGTTGCTCGGCACACGCTTTACGATGGAGGAAGCCTTTTACAAGGAGCGCCTGCAACAGCCGCACGGCTTGGAAGTGATCATCCCGGACGCCGAGGCGCGCACCACTGTGCATCGCATCATTTACGATGAGCTTTGTTTAGGCGAGATTCGCCCCGCCTCCAAAGTCGCTTATCAGGCTATCCTCCAGCAACTGACCCAAGCCGGGGCCGAGGGCGTCATCCTCGGCTGTACCGAGATCACCTTGCTCATCCAACAAGCCGAGTGCGCTGTGTCAGTGTTTGACACCACTCGGCTACACGCTACAGCCGCGGTCGAGATGGCCTTGCGGGCGGGGTAAACCTGAGGCGCTTCGGCTATTGCATTGTACGCCCTGACCTCGCTATAATTTCGATATGTTCACGCGCCTTCGGCGGCTCGCCGTCCTCCTTGCCCTAGCCGATGCGTTGACCACGCAGGTCGCGCTCCTCGCCGCCGATTTCGCCCGACGCTATTTGCCGTTGGGCCTCCCAATTCTTGATGTCACGACTACCCTCTCCCCAATTGTGCATTTGTTGGCGGCCTTAGTTTTTCCCGCCACCTTTATGGCACTCTCGGTTTACAACGTGCGCCGTGACACGAAATTAGTCGGCAATCCTTTTGGATTAACGTATGCGGTGATGGTCGCGATCCTCGTCTTTGCTGGGGTACTCTATTTTGCCTCGCGCGAAGTGTCGCGGTTGTTGGTGGGGTATTTCTTTATCATTGAACTCGGCTTATTGGCCTTGATCCGGTTGTGCCTCACACTCGCCTTGCGCGCGCGCCGCCAACAAGGTCATTCGCTCAGCACGATCTTGTTAGTGGGGGCGGGCGAATCGGCTGAACGCCTTGCGACTTCTGTCAAAAAACTATTGGAAGATTCAGTCAAGATCGTCGGGTGCGCCGATGATCTGGCAACGGAGGGGCCGCTGGGGTTGCCGATCTTAGGCCAGCTGGCCGATGTGCCACACCTGGTGCAACGGCTGGGGGTAGATGATGTAATCCTCGCTCTCCCATCGGAACAATACGCCGCCGCGGAAAAACTGGCGTTTGATTTGCTCACCCTGCCCGTGCGCGTACGCTTGGTGCCAGACTATTTGCGCTTGGTGGTCGTGCAGTCGTCGGTGGAGTCGCTAGGGGGCGTCCCGCTGATCGGGTTGCGCGAGCCACGCATTGATGGCCTTACTTGGTTAGTCAAGCGCGTTTTTGATGTGATCGCCTCAACCCTGCTGGCGCTCATCACTTGGCCGTTTATGCTCTATATCGCCGATGCCATCCGGCGCGATTCCCCCGGCCCGGCGATCTTTAAGCAACAGCGGGTGGGTGAAAATGGCAAGTTGTTTTGGATGTATAAATTCCGCACGATGATCACCAATGCCGACATGCTCCAGCCGGAAATCACGTTTGATGCCAATGGCAGCCCCATCTACAAAACGCCCGATGACAAGCGCATCACGCGCGTTGGGCATTTCTTGCGCAAGACCAGCCTCGATGAGTTGCCGCAACTCTGGAACGTGATCAAAGGTGAGATGAGCCTCGTCGGCCCCCGACCCGAACTACAATATATTGTAGAACGCTACGAGCCCTGGCAACGGCATCGGTTGGCCGTGCCGCCGGGCATCACTGGCTGGTGGCAAGTGAGCGGGCGGAGCAACCTACCGATGCACCTAAACACGCACCTTGATTTATACTATATTCGGAATTATTCGCTCTGGTTGGATATTGTGATCCTCTGGAAAACAGTAGGGGCCGTGTTCTTAGGCAAGGGTGCCTATTAGTCGCAAGCAACTTATACTTAGAAATTATTCTAAAGGGATGATCATGAAAAACTATCGCTTGTTCACTATGATTGGTTTGGCCACATTGATCGGTTTGGCGGTCTGGTTGGCATTGGGTGCTGGCGGGCAAGTTGCCACCGTGCAGGCGAGTCGGCCAAAGACCGAGGTCGTAGCGGGTCAAGCGGCACCGCGCGATATAGTCCAGGTGGGTGGGGTGATTGTCACGCCGACTACTTGGGTTTCTAGCACACTGTATTTGGTCGTCGACAATCTCATCGTGGCCCCAAATATCACGCTCACCATCGAGGCTGGTACCATTGTCAAATTTGTTGCCACGGGAGATATTCACCTAAATGTTCAAGGTGCGCTTGACTTGCGCGGCCAAGTCGGGCAAGAAGTAGTCTTTACTTCGTTTCGGGATGACACGTATGGGGGGGACACGAATGGCGATGGCACTTGCCCGCAATGTGTATTTGAGCCTAAACGCGGAGATTGGTATGGGATTTTGATGCAGACGGAGTGGGGGTTTCAAAATGTGATTGTGCGTTACGCCCGATATGGTCTCCGAATTTATAACCTTCCAACCCTCTCCCTGTCACCGTTCATTCAAAATAATATCTTTGAACAAAACGTTTATGGCGTATATCTATATTTAGAGCAAACCGGTAATATCGAGGCGACGATTCGTGACAATGTGTTTCGGAGAAACGATTACGGTGTGGGCACCCAACGTACCGATAGCACTTCGGGTGCGGCCTTGCCCACACTAAGAAACAATATTTTTGATGCCAGTTTTGAGTTTCCGCTCCATTTAAATGGCACCGCTTATCCAGACTATCAGGGGAATACCTTTTCCAACAATGTCCATAACGCGATTGCCGTGGAGGGTGTGTTTCACCAAAGCGGCGAGTTGTCGCTCCTCAAGGATGTTAATAATCAACCGCTGTCTTATGTGGTTCTGGAGCGAATGGCCGTCGCCGTGGATGTCGTGATCACTCTCCCCCTTCAGACAGTGATTAAGTTTTTCCCCGAACGAGTGATGGATGTGGCGGGTGGTCTGGTATTACAAGGCACAGCGCTGACTCCGACCGTGTTTACCTCGTACCGCGATGACAGTTATGGCGGTGACACCAACGCCGATGGCAACACCACCCGCCCGGCTAAAAACGATTGGGATCGCCTCTATTTGCAAAGTAACCTCACCGATTTTCATCATGTGTTGGTGCGCTATGCCGATGTGGGCGTGATGGTCTACAACCCGTATGACACTCCCATTGCCCCACCTATTCGGGACAGTCGCTTTGAGCTCAATTCTTACGGTCTCTTCATGTATGTAGATGCCAATGGTGACATTACCTCACGGGTTGAAAACAACTCTTTCTTCAGTAATACCTATGGTTTAGCCACTGGCACGCGGGGCCTTTTGGGGGTATCGCGGTTAGAGGTGGTCAATAACATTTTTGACTCACATCAAGAATTTCCGCTTCTGCTGGGGGGCACAGCATTTCCACACTATAGCGGTAATGTCTTTATGAATAATACCCATCGCGGCATCGCGGTGCGGGGCACGTTTAATGGCAGTGGCACCTGGGAACTAGTGTCCGGGGATAACAATCAAATTTTCCCCTATGTCGCGATAGCCAACACGGCTATTCTGACCCCAGCCGGAGCGGTGACCCTCCCCTTAGGCTCGGTCCTCAAGTTCGCCAGCGATACTTATCTCGACGTTCAGGGCGAACTGACCCAAGAAGGCACAGCGCAGACCCCGACCGTGTTTACCTCATATCGTGATGACAGTTATGGCGGCGACACCAACGCCGATGGTAACACCACCCGCCCGACGAAAAGCGATTGGAATCGTATCTATTTGCAAAGTACCGCCAGCGACTTTCATCATGCGCTCGTGCGGTATGCAGTCGTAGGTGTGACGGTTTACAACCGTTATAGCCCCCCCATTGCCCCGCCGGTGCGTGACAGCCGCTTTGAATTTAACGACACTGGGCTTAGCGGATATGTCGGTGCCAATGGTGACATCACCTCGCAGGTTGAAAACAACTATTTCTACAGCAACACTTATAGCCTCGGCTCTACTACAGACGGAGGCGTAGGTGCCTCCCGGTTTCAAGTCTATAACAACACCTTCGATTCATCGCAAGAGTTCCCGATTTTTCTCGCTGGCACGGCATTCCCACATTACAGCGGTAACGTCTTTATGAATAGCACCCATCGCGGCATCGCGGTGCGGGGCACGTTTAATGCCCGCGGCACTTGGGAACTAGTGTCCGGGGATAACAACCAAACCTTCCCCTATGTCGCGCTAGCCAACACGGCTATTCTGACCCCAGCCGGGGCAGTCGCCCTCCCCTTAGGCTTTGTCCTCAAGTTTGCCAGCGATACTTATCTCGACGTTCAGGGCGAACTGACCCAAGAAGGCACCGCGCAGACCCCGACCGTGTTTACCTCATATCGCGATGACAGTTATGGCGGCGACACCAACGCTGATGGCATTGCCACCCGCCCGGCGAAAAGCGATTGGAATCGTATCTATTTACAAAGTACTGTCAGCGATTTTCATCATGCGCTCGTGCGTTATTCAGCCGTAGGTGTGACGGTTTACAACCGTGCAAACACCCCCCTAGCCCCACCCGTGCGTGACAGCCGCTTTGAATTTAATCTCACCGGGCTGTCCGGATATGTCATTGCCGATGGTGACATCACCTCGCGTGTTGAAAACAACTATTTCTATAGTAACACCTATGGTCTCGTCACCGCTACCGATGAGGAGGGGGTGTTCGGTGCCTCCCGTTTTCAGCTTTATAACAACACCTTTGATTCATCGCAAGAGTTCCCGATCTTGCTCGGTGGGACGGCTTTTCCGCATTACAGCGGTAACGTCTTTATGAATAGCCACTATCCGGGGATTGCCTTGAGGGGCTTGTTTAATGCCAGTGGTACTTGGGAACTCGTGCCGGGGGATAACAACCAAACCTTCCCCTATGTGCTGGTAGGCGATACCATTCTCGGTATTGACCCCTATGACTTCTTTTATATTCGGGTAGTGGTGCCAGCTGGGGCGGTGATTAAGGGGTTGGGTGACCAAACTGATTTGCACGTTTATGACCTCCTTGATCTGCAAGGCACGCTAACGACGCCGGTCGTGTTCACGTCTATTTATGATGACAGTTATGGCGGCGACACGAACGCCGATGGCAATCTTATCCAACCCGAGCCTGGTGATTGGGGGACGGTTTGGCTATATAGTATTGCCAATGTTTTCGATTATGCGATCGTTAAATATGGGGTCTCCGGAGTAGGGGTGGGCTATGCTGGCCCCATAGCCACCAATCTCTTCCCTACTATCACCGCTGATCAATTCATTGAAAATGTGGCGGGCGTCACGCTCTACATCGCCGGTGATGGCGATATCACCTCGATCATTAGCGACTCGCTTTTCCTCAATAACGCCTATGGCCTAGTAACCTTCGCACGCGTGGGAACGCAAGGGAGCGCTTTACCGGTATTGTTAGATAATGATTTTGTGAACACCCAAATTTTCCCGGTCTATTTGGGTGGCACGGCTTTCCCGATCTATATTGGAAACAAATTTGTGTTCTCGGCGACGACCCCGGCGCTCAAGTCAGCCCCCATGCAGTTCAGTGCGACGTATCAATTACAGCCCCAGGTGACAGAAACAAGCCACCCACCGTTGGGGACGAGTCAATCTAATCGGCGCCCTCAAGCCGGCCTAGTCAGCGCAGGGAATATCCAGGTGGGTGAGGCCCATATGGCCTTCGGTTTAGCGGGTACTTTCAATCGGAATGGCACTTGGGAGATCATTAACGATTTCCCCTATGTCATTGGTATGCCATTTCCGATTCGCATTAATGATGAACTCCCTAGCAACGATGTGTTCATTGAGTTGAATGCAACGGTCAGCCTGCCGGCTGGCTCTGTGGTCAAACTGAGCGAGGACCGTTCTTTGCACGCGCGGGGGGAATTGGATCTCCTCGGGACCGCTAACCAACCCGTTGTTTTCACCTCCCTCCAAGACGACAGCGCAGGGGGTGACACCAACGGCGATGGCGATTTTTCATCCCCTGCCCGGGGTGATTGGGGTGGGCTAACGCTATCAAGCAATGGGCATCAACCTGGCTATACGTTTGATTATGCGGTCGTCAAATATGCCTACCGTGGGGTGTACGTGAATGCCGGAGTGGAAAATCTACAGCTGACGCTTGCCTCTAACACGTTTATTGAAAATGATTATGGCCTAGCCCTCGGAGCCAATGGCGTCGGCAATATCACCTCCCTGATTACAGGCAATGTGTTTGCCAACAACATTATTCATTTATATGGGGAAGAGTTGGCGAGCTCCGGCCAATTGTCGCCAACCATCCGCAATAACGATTTTGCGAATGTGACCTCGCTAGCGGTTCAAAATTTGTCCCCGCTGACGTGGGATGCACGCAATAATTGGTGGGGAGCGGTCAGCGGGCCACAGCACGCCACCAACCCCTCTGGGCAAGGGGTAGCGGTGAGTGATCGGGTGGACTTCTCACCCTGGCTATCGCAAAGTGCACAGGGTGTTCAAAAATATGCGCTCACAGGGCGGATTGTGACCAACGACACGGAACCCGCGCCGATCCCCAATGTCAATCTTTTACTAAGCAATGGCAATATTACCGCTACGAATGTTAACGGTTATTACGCCTTCAATGGCCTCGACGGTGGCCAATACGTCGTCGCCCCGGTGTTAAGTGGGTATCGGTTTAATCCGGTCACCCGAACTGTCTTCCTCGCGCCTCCCGGCGCTAGTGCCCAAAACTTTGTGGGGACATTAGTCGTGGGACAGACCTATACTATCACTGGACGCATTCGCAATCGAACGGGCGGAGCCATAGCGGGGGTAGTGGTCGCTACCAATACCGGTTTTGTCTCGGTCTCGGATGCTCAAGGCTTTTATACCTTGACGGTGACTTCAGGCATCCATACCCTAATCCCCTATTCCGATAACTATATCTTTGCGCCAACTACCCGTGTGGTGAGCGCCCCGCCGGCGCGCGCGGGGCAAGATTTTAATGAATGGGTTATTTATCTACTCTATTTACCCGTGTTGCGTCGCTGAAAGCGTGTATGGAAGCTTTCCATCACGCCAAAGTCCTCATCACAGGCGGCTTAGGTTTTATCGGTTCCAATTTAGCCCGACGTTTAGTTGCTTTACAGGCGCAGGTGACGCTGGTAGATAGCCTCATCCCTGAATATGGCGGCAACCTGTTCAACATTGCCGGCCTTGAGGCGCAAGTTAAAACCAACATCTCCGATGTGCGCGACGAGCACAGTATGCGCTACCTCGTTCAAGGGTGTGATTATCTTTTTAATCTCGCTGGTCAAACCAGCCATCTCGACTCGATGCAAGACCCTTATACGGATCTAGAAATTAATTGTCGCGCCCAACTTTCGATCCTCGAAGCCTGCCGTAAATACAACCCGCAGATTAAGATCGTATTTGCTAGCACCCGTCAAATTTATGGCCGACCCGACTACTTGCCAGTAGATGAAAAACATCTCTTGCGCCCAGTGGACGTGAATGGCATTAATAAAATGGCGGGCGAGTGGTATCACATCCTCTATAACAACGTCTATGGCGTGCGGGCCTGCGCGTTGCGGCTGACCAACACCTATGGCCCACGCATGCGCGTCAAAGATGCGCGGCAAACGTTTTTAGGAATTTGGATTCGGCTCGTGTTAGAAGGTAAGCCTTTTGAAGTTTGGGAAGGCGAGCAAAAACGCGATTACACTTATGTAGATGATGTGGTGGAAGCTCTGCTGTTAGCCGCCCTCAGTTCAACGGCCGATGGACAAGTGTTCAATGTTGGCGGAGAGCGTTCCTACACCCTGAAAGAAACAGCCCAAACCTTAGTCGAAGCGAATGGGGGCGGCGAATATGTCGTGCGTGCTTATCCGGCTGAACGCAAACGCATTGACATTGGCGATTATTATACGGATGACTCTTTTCTACGCCGCACGTTACAGTGGCAACCCAATGCCTCCCTGGCAGAGGGGCTTAGCGTCACCCTCAAATACTACCGACAACATTTGCCCGCCTACCTCTCGCCGTTAGGGTAATGAGACGGCCGCCCGGCAAATTCTTTCCAAACGAAACATAGCCAAATGAACACAGGAACAACTACGTCGCCATTTGTCATGCGCCGCGAGGCGATGCATACGGCGTTGTATACCGCCACGGCTATCATCGCTCGTTTTGGGCTACTCCTCTTCGTCCCCGTGTTTTGGCGCAAACTGACGCCCACCGATTATGGGGTCATCGCCGTGACGGAGTTAATTGGGGCCTTTCTCGGAACATTTCTCATCTTGTCCTTGGATGCCGCAGTTTCGCGTTTTTACTATGAGTGGCCTGAGGCTGACCGGCCTCGTCGGTTGGGTGCGCTTTGGGTGGTGAGTTGGTCAAGCGCGGTTGGATTAGGCGTCGGCAGTGCTGGGGTGTTAATCCTCTTGGGCTCAGCGCTTTTTCCAGATATTCCTTTCTACCCCTATCTATTTTGGGGTGTGCTGTATGCCATCCTAGGCCGTTTGAAATTTTTCACCCAAACAGTTCTGCGCATCCGGCAACAACCCATGCAATACAGCTTCCTCACCTTAGGTGGCTTTGCCTTACAATTAGGATTGAGTCTCTATTGGGTAGTGGGACGTGAGGCGGGATTGGAGGGTTATTTTTGGGCTCTAAATTTAAGTGAGGGGGTCAGCGTGCTGGGGTGCGCCCTCTGGCTCTCGACTTGTGCAACGCCTTGTGTGCGCGGCGCGGGTCTGCGACAAGCACTCCAATTCTCAGTGCCACTCATCCCGAACACCTTGCTAGGCAACCTGGCGGGCGTCTTGGATCGGTGGCTTTTGCAACATGTCGCCTCGCTAGAAGTGCTTGGGTTATACGCCATCAGCTTAAAATTTGTTAATATGTTGGCGGTGTTACATGAAGCACTCAAAATGTCTTTCGCGCCGTTTTTGTTTAAAGCGGTTAGCGAACAGGGCACACGGGCCGCCCACCTGATTGGGCGGGTGCGTCTCTTTTATTTGTGGCCGCTCTTATTATCAGGAATTGGCCTAGCCGTGTTGATTGAGGATTTTGTGCGCTTGGCGGGGCGCGCCGACTATTACCCTGTGGCGCAATATGTGCCGATCTTAGTTGTGCCAGCTTTGGTGGAGGTTTTACCCGCTTATTTTGGCTCGGGTCTGTTGTTGGCCCAACGCACCGATCGTATGTGGATCCCGACTGCTTTGCGATTGTTATTAACCGTTGTAGGGGGCTGGTTGCTCATTGTACAATGGCAACTCGTAGGCGTTTTAGTCACGCGCTACTTAGTGGCAATTCCGGCAGTCGGGCTGTCCATTTGGTTATCCCAACGTTATTATTCTATCCCCTGGGATGGGGTACGGCTCTTGAGCCTGGGGCTAGGTTGGTTAATCACTTTCAGTGCCGTTTGGTGGCTCCCCATCATCCCCGGCATGGCTGGGTTAGTCCTACGAAGCATGGTGGTTACAGCATTTGGTATTTTTAGTTTGTTAGTCATTATTGGTTATCCGTTTCGTTTGAACCTCACTTAGATGACCTCTCTCTTCCGAACCTGGCTACCCGCGTCTCAACGCCAAATGTTACGCAGGATGCGGGATCAACTAAACGTTCGTTTGGCACGCGTGTTTTTATTCCTGTGTCGCGCGTTGCCTCTCGCTGCTCAGGCCCGCTTAAAATCCGAACTCCAACCTGTCGGGCGGTTGGACTATCCTAGCGCCAAATTGCAATTAATGGCGGGCTCACCCTGGCAACATTATCGTTTAAACTCCTGTGCCAAAGAACCCGAAACCGTGCGCTGGCTAGAACAGAAATTGCAAGCCCAAGACGTTTTATATGACATCGGGGCTAATGTAGGCGCTTATTCGCTCGTCGCCTTCCACATTACCCAAGGGCAAGCGCTAGTCTATGCGTTTGAACCGGTGCCAGCAACCTTTGCCGTGTTGAGCCAAAACATCTTGTTTAATCAAGCCCAAGGCCGCGTTATCCCATTGCCATTGGGACTAAGTGACCAAACGGGTTTATTTAATTTGGCTTATTCGGCTTTGGAAGCTGGCGCGGCCCAACATTCTTGGCAAACCTCAGCCGAAGTTTTTCAACCCACCCCGTGTTATCGTTTAGATGATTTAATACCCGCGTTAGGGTTGCCCCTCCCCACCTTATTGAAGGTTGATGTAGACGGCCCAGAATTCCAAGTTTTACAAGGCGCTGAACAAACTTTGCGCTCGCCCGGGCTCCGCTCACTGCTGATCGAGATGACCCCCGATCAAATAGAAGGCCAGACCATAACGACGTTTCTCTTACGATTGGGCTTTGTCGAGCAGAAGCGGCAAGCACGGGATCAACTCACTGGTTTGTTTAACGTCATTTTTGAACGCTGATTTTTTGGGAGCAATGTTATGAGTCGCGAAATCCAGATCGGCCCTCGGTGGCTAACCGACACTAGTGATTGTTTCGTGATCGCCGAAATAGGGCATAACCATCAAGGCGATTTAGAAAAAGCCCGCCAATTGTTCAAGGCGGCGAGTGAATGTGGCGTGGATGCGGTCAAGTTGCAAAAACGTGATAACCGGCACCTATACACGCGCGCCCTATTTGATAAACCGTACGAAAACGAAAACAGCTTCGGGACGACGTATGGTCAACATCGGGAAGCGCTTGAATTTGGCCAGGCGGAATATACTGCCTTGCAACAGTACGCCAACGAACTCGGATTGCTCATGTTTGCGACAGCCTTCGATATCCCTAGCGCGGATTTTCTGAGCGCATTGGATATGCCGGCTTACAAAATTGCATCAGGCGACCTGACGAATCTGCCCTTGCTCAAATATGTCGCGCGGCTGGGTCGGCCGATGATCGTCAGCACGGGCGGCGCAAGTCTGACCGATGTGCGCCGAGCCGCCGAGGCCATTTTGCCAATCAACCCGCAACTGTGTCTGCTCCAATGTACGGCTGCCTATCCAGCGAACCATGCCGAGCTTAATCTGCGCGTCATCGAAACCTACCGACACGAGTTCCCAGACACAGTGGTTGGATTATCTGATCATGAAAACGGCATTGCCATGTCGGTCGCGGCGTATGTATTGGGTGCGCGGGTCATTGAAAAACATTTTACGCTCAACCACACTTGGAAGGGCACCGATCAGGCTTTCTCTCTCGAGCCCATCGGCATGCGTAAGCTTGTGCGCGATTTGCGCCGCCTACACGAGGCGTTAGGGGATGGGATCAAACGCCCCTTAGCGAGTGAAGCCAGCCCATTGTTGAAAATGAGCAAGAAGTTGGTCGCCGCGCGCGATCTGACAGCCGGGCATGTGTTGACCGAAGCCGACATAGCCTGCAAGTCGCCGGGTGATGGTCTACCGCCGTATGAACTTGAGCGAGTGTTGGGGCGGGCGTTGCCGCGCGCCCTACATCAAGATGAGAATATACCGGTTGAATTATTGGAAAGGTAACCCCATTGGTTTTTAATGTAGACTCCACAGTCCGCGCCCAAGCCGCTCAGGTTCGATTGGTGGCCTTTGATTTTGACGGCGTCTTTACTGACAATACCGTGTACGTCATGGAAGATGGCCGCGAAGCCGTACGGTGTTGGCGGAGTGATGGGTTAGGACTACGGCGTTTAGCACAATTAGACGTGGCGACCCTCATCCTCTCTACCGAAGTCAATCCAGTTGTGACTGCTCGCGCCCGCAAGCTACAAATCACTTGTCAGCAAGGATTGGCGGACAAGGCGACAGCTTTAACCGCTATTGTTAAGGAACGTCACTTGACATTCGCTCAAGTGGCATTTGTGGGGAATGACATTAACGACCGGGAGTGCTTGCAACAAGTTGGCCTTCCGATCGGTGTGCGTGACGCGCACCCTGATATTTTAGAATACCTGCTCTATCGCACTCAGGCGCTAGGTGGCCGCGGTGCTGTACGAGAAGTATGCGACCTATTGGAATGGGCTTATGCCGGATCACTTATTCAACATTGACGATCAGGTCGTCGTCATTACCGGGGCGCTCGGACAACTCGGACGCCAATTCAGCCGAACCTTGCTGGAACGTGGGGCGCGCGTGGCCGCCCTCGATCTCCCGGAGGCGCTCGCCACAGCGCCTGAACAGTTGGGGGAATGGCACACCCATGAACGCTTGATGCTGTTATCCGCCGATGTCGTTCAACGCGACAGTTTACAAAAGGCCCTGCAACGCATTGAGGCGCAGTGGGGAGCCCCAACCGGGCTAGTGAATAATGCGGCCCTCGACTCCCCGCCGAATGCCCCCGCCAACGAAAATGGGCCCTTTGAAGACTATCCCGAAGAGTCGTGGGATAAGGTAATGGCCGTCAACACTAAAGGCCCATTTTTATGCTGTCAGGTGTTTGGCCAAGCCATGGCGCAGGCCGGGCGTGGGTGCATCATCAATATTGCTTCAATCTACGGCCTTGTGTCACCCGATCAACGTCTTTATGAATATCGTCGTCAACAGGGCGCGGCTTTTTATAAGCCGGTCGCCTATTCTGCCTCTAAATCGGCGTTGTTTAACCTCACACGCTATCTCGCGACCTACTGGGCCTCCTGCGGGGTTCGCGTGAATACCCTCACCTTCGCGGGCGTATTTAACCACCAAGATGAACAATTCCTGCAAAATTATTTAGCCCGCGTGCCACTCGGCCGCATGGCCCGCCCAGACGAATACAATGGCGCGGTCGTTTTCCTACTCTCGCCAGCGGCGGCGTATATCACTGGGGCGAACATTGTGCTAGACGGTGGCTGGACGGCTTGGTAAGTGCTATGCAAATCCCCTCTCAAGTGCCCAATTGGATTGACGGTCAAGAGCGACCTGCCAGCTCGAACCAATGGTTTGCTAAATTCAATCCAGCCACTGGCCAGCCGCTATGCCAAGTGGCCCATTCTGACCGAAACGATATCCAGAGCGCTGTTCAAGCCGCTTGTCGGGCCCAACTAGATTGGGCGCAAACGCCACCCGTGCAACGTGGTTTGCGGTTACATCAAATTGTGCGCGCCTTACAGGATCGCCAGGCCGATATGGCCCGCGTCGTGGCCGATGAAACCGGCAAGTCTTATAAAGAAGCGTGGGGCGAAACAGCGGGTGCTATTCAACTGGGGCTGTTTTATGCTAGTGAAGGTCAGCGTTTATATGGGCGTACTATCGCGTCAGGCATCGCCTATCGGCAAGTGTTGACGGTGCGTCAACCAATTGGGGTGGCGGGGCTTATCGTTCCAGCTAACACGCCCATCGCCAATGTGGCTTGGAAGGTCTTTCCAGCGTTGATCTGTGGCAATACCGCCGTGTTGAAGGCCGCCGAAGACACGCCTGTAACCGCTTGGTTATTTGGTCAAATTGCTCAACAAGCTGGTCTTCCAGCGGGGGTCTTAAATATCGTTCAAGGTCTAGGGGATACGGCCGGTGCACCGCTCGTTGCCCACCCAGAGGTCGGTGTTATTAGTTTCACCGGTTCCACCGCCGTTGGGCGGCAGATTCAACGAGTGGCCGGTGAACGTTTTACACGCGTATCTTTAGAATTAGGCGGCAAAAATCCTTTTGTCGTTTGCGACGATTGCGACTTGGATCACGCGGCACACTGGGCTGTGCTGTCGGCCTTTTCCAATGCCGGTCAGCGGTGCGCCTCCGGCAGTCGCATTATTATTTTTGAGGCCATTTATGAACGTTTCCGTGACCAACTGCTCGAACGTACGCGCGCCTTACGCGTTGGACCAACCGACAACGACGATTTTGGGCCGGTGATCAATTTACAACAATTAGAGACGATGTTAGCGACCCTCGAACGCGCGCAACAAGCCGGGGCCACGCTCCTCACCGGCGGTGCGCGCCTCACAGATCCGGCTCACGCTTCTGGCTACTACTTGGCCCCGACCCTAGTCGAGGGGGTGGATGAAGAGGCTGAATTCTCCAACACGGAGTTGTTTGGCCCGATTGCAACTTTGTATCGGGTGCCGAACTTTTCTGCCGCACTGGCGATGGCCAATCAGTCCCCTTATGGCTTGACCGCCTGCATTCACACCCGAAGTTTGCATCGCGCGCTAGAATTTACACAGCGTGTCCAGGCAGGTGTGGCGGTCGTTAATGCCGGCACCTATGGGAGCGAGCCGCATTTGCCATTTGGTGGCGTTAAACATTCAGGTAATGGCACGCGCGAACCGGGGACCGAAGCGTTAGATATCTATTCTCAGCTAAAGAATATTTATTTAAACGTTGACCCGCAGGCGGTTTGAAACGCTTATGAATATCGTGGCGTTGATCCCGGCGCGCGCTGGCTCACGGCGAGTGCCAGATAAAAATGTGCGCTTATTAGGTGGGCATCCGGTGCTGGCTTATACGATCTGTGCCGCCCAACAGAGTGGGCTGTTTGCCAAGATCATCGTTTCAACTGACTCACCAGCTTATGCGACCATCGCGCGTTATTATGGTGCCGAAACGCCTTTCTTGCGCCCCATTGAAATGGCCGGCGACTTAGCACCCGATATTGACTGGGTGGAGCATGCCTTGCTTAATTTGCAGGCGAATGGTCACGAATATGCGGCCTTCTCCCTTCTGCGCCCCACTAGTCCCTTTCGCCAACCGGAGACCATTCGCCGGGCTTGGGAAGCGTTCCAAGCCGAGGGAGGCGTCGACTCGCTCCGCGCCGTTGAGAAGTGTCAACAACATCCAGGAAAGATGTGGGTTATTCGTGGTCCACGGATGACACCCTTACTCCCGCTTCAACCTGCTGACCAGCCCTGGCACAGCACACCTTACCAAGCCTTGCCCGAAATTTACGTTCAAAACGCCAGCTTAGAAATTGCGTGGACCCGGGTCGTGTTTCAAGGGCGCACCATTGCCGGACAAGTCGTGATGCCCTTCCATACTTTAGGGTATGAAGGCTTTGATGTTAATCGGCCGACGGACTGGCACCTCGCCGAAACCTTAGTGCAGTCTGGGCAGGCTACCCTCCCCATGATTTCGGTACCGCCATATTCTGCTGAGTAGGATTGAAAATGCCGCCCATCTATCTGATCCCCGTTTCAGAATTTACCCGTGTCGGTCAAGCGCCTCTAGCTGATTATGAGCGTGTTGAATTGTTAGCCGATATGTGTCGTGCTAACACACTGGCAATGGTTAAACGGGCTGGCTCAGGCCATCTCGGTACCAGTTTTAGCGCGATGGATATCGTGGCCTGGTTGTATTTCAAGGAAATGAACCTCACCCAGGTGGGGTGGCAAAACCCACAGCGCGATATTTACTTTTCATCAAAGGGACATGACGTCCCTGGCTTATATGCTACCCTCTTCGCATTAGGCGTAATCCCCCGCGAACGTTTTATTCGCTTACGCCGGTTAGGTGGGCTCGATGGGCACCCGGATGTTGGCGTGCCGGGCATCGAAGTAAACTCTGGCTCGCTGGGGATGGGGCTCTCCCAAGGGCGTGGGTTCGCTTGGGCCAAACGGTACGCCGGCCATGCGGGGCGAGTATATGTTTTAACTGGCGACGGGGAATTACAAGAAGGCCAAAATTATGAGGCCCTACAGGCAACACTCCATCAGGGTCTAACCCAGTTAACCATGATCGTAGATCACAACAAAGTCCAATCCGACAAACTGGTAACAGAAATTGTCGCTCTGGGTGATTTGGAGGCCAAGTTCCGAGCTTTTGGTTGGTATGTAACCCGTTGCGATGGGCATAATCTGCGCCAGTTCGAACAAGCGCTGGCCGATTGTCGGCAAGTCACTGACCGCCCCCAAGTGATCATTGCTGATACGCTCAAAGGACGGGGGGTTTCCTTCATGGAACATCCGCGTGTTTTGCGCGATG
>Ga0315912_10001973_pt1 | contig 23066 bp, 17 predicted proteins | sample VfabasoilMG_FD_204469 | JGI IMG/M metagenome (GOLD analysis project Ga0315912, IMG submission 204469) | Garden soil microbial communities collected in Santa Monica, California, United States - V. faba soil | ecosystem: Environmental > Terrestrial > Soil > Garden | place: USA: California... | reverse complement strand
TACGAACGATTTCAAACGAATTTGAAGTAATCTGATTTCAGTTCACTGAATTTTTTCAAGTTCGCCACAAATTCGTTCGATATCAGTACTCTCGGGACTACGCTTGTAGTCAAAATAGCTACCTAGATTAAATGGCAGCCTTTTTTCAGAAATGTGCTGCAGTTGGGACTTGCCCACAATCAGTTATTCGAAACCCGGTACTCCTGCGGGGACATCCCAACGTGTTGCTTAAACATTCTCGTAAAATGCTGGGGGTATTTAAAGCCCAATTCATACGCAATCTCACTTACCGTTTTGTTGGCATCGAAAATCTTTTCTTTGGCGACATCAATCAATTTCAGGTGTATATATTCGTTTGCTGATTTTCCGGTTTCCTTTTTGATAAGATCACCGAAGTAGTTTGCGGAAAGATTCAGTTCACTGGCGCAGTACGCTACCGATGGTAACCCAATTTCTTGTGGTCTGTTGGAGGCGAAGAAGTGATTAAGCAATGTCTCAAACTTTTCAAGTATCCCTTTATTGGCGTTGTCGCGGGTAATGAACTGGCGATCATAGAATCGAACACAATAATTCAAGAGTAATTCGATATTCGTGGTGATCAGGGTCTTGCTGTGTTTGTCCACAGCATGTTCCAATTCAAATTTTATTTTCGAAAAGCAATCCAGTATAAGCTGACGTTCGCGATCGGATACATGCAGTGCTTCGGTTACATTATAGCTGAAGAATGAATATTGATCTATATGTTTACCGAGAGGAGTTCCTTTTATGAGATCGGGATGGAAAATAACTCCAAATCCTTTAGGCTGATAAACTTCCTCACTGGTTTCAACACCAGCAATTTGTCCAGGCCCCAGAAAAACCAATGTTCCCTCCTCGTAGTCGTACAGATTTTTACCGTACCGCAAGTCACCACACTTTACATCTTTGAGCAACACAGCATAAAATCCAAAGTAGCTTTTCCTCAATTTCCTCGGATGGGCTTTTGAGTAATCGATCACGCTAACCAGCGGATGCAACGTCTCATGGTTGTTGAAAGCGTTGTACTGACTGATCGTTTCAAACTTCAATATTTCTTCCATAGCGGTTTCAATTTCAAATTCAAAAATAGGGCTTCCCTTCCGGAGTTTGCTACCTCAAAGTTCGAATCAGTGAAATTGGTAAGCAAATCAGTAATCTGTATAAGCCCCCGCCTCTCGAATGACAATACCTTTGCATCCGTGATCGCTATGAAAAGAGAAAATGCCATGAAAAAGAGAAAATTAGGAAGCAGCGGGTTGGAAGTATCGGCAATTGGTTTGGGCTGTATGGGGTTGAGTTTTGGCTACGGCCCAGCAACAGACAAGAGAGCGGCCATCAATCTAATTCGGACGGCATACGAACAGGGCGTAACGTTTTTTGATTCGGCTGAAGCCTATGGTCCGTTTTTAAATGAAGAGTTGCTTGGCGAAGCTGTCGCGCCTTTTCGCGATCAGGTTGTGTTGGCCACCAAGTTTGGATTCGAGGGTGGCGTTACCAGCAAAGGACTAAATAGCACACCTGAGAATATCAGGGCCGTAACGGAAGGCGCACTCAAGCGCTTAAAGACTGACCGAATCGATTTGCTGTATCAACATCGGGTAGACCCAAACGTTTCTATGGAGGACGTTGCCGGGACTGTTAAAGAACTTATTGCCCAGGGCAAGGTTAAATATTTTGGCTTGTCGGAAGCCGGTGCTGACAGTATTCGAAGGGCGCATGCGGTGCAACCAGTTGCAGCTTTACAAAGTGAGTATTCTTTGTGGTGGCGAGAACCCGAAAAGGAAATTCTCCCACTTCTTGAACAACTGGGCATTGGCTTCGTTCCTTTCAGTCCGCTGGGTAAAGGATTTCTCACGGGCGCCATAAACGAAAACACAAAGTTTGACAAGACAGACTTTCGCAATGTGGTGCCGCGTTTTAATGAAGAGAATCGAAAATCAAACCAAGTTGTGGTTCATTGGATCTCTGAATTTGCGAAAAGTAAAAATGCGACATCAGCTCAAATTGCACTCGCCTGGGTGCTGGCACAGAAACCTTGGATTGTTCCAATACCAGGCACCACAAAACTCAATCGGCTGCAAGAGAATTTGAAAGCCGAAACAATTACACTTAATAAAGACGATTTAATAGAAATAGAAAACGCATTCTCGGAAATTCAAATTCAAGGAGCGCGTTACCCAAAGCATTTACAAGAACGAGTAGGACGTTAATAAAAATTAATAGACATCATGAAGCAAGCAATGTGTATCACTTTTTTGTTATCGCTGATTTTCACCCGCGCAGCAGCACAGGATGCAGTGATCTTTCCGAAAGGCGAAAAGTCTCCCAATGTCCATCATGTTGGAAATGTCTGGCTTACTGAACTGAATGCTGCGGACAGTATCTTCACCTATAGCACGGCACAAGCCATTTTCGATCCAGGTGCCCGATTGGATTGGCATGTTCATCCGGGCGGACAGATATTGTTCATTACTTATGGTATTGGATACTACCAGGAAAAAGGAAAACCCAAACAAATTATTCGCAAGGGTGATGTGATCAAGTGTTCACCGGGCGTTGAGCATTGGCACGGGGCAACTCCGCAAAGTGGTGTTGCCTATCTGGCAACTTCGCCTTCGCAAAAAGGTAAGACCGTTTGGTTACAACGGGTAACCGACCAGGAGTACGATTCAAAATAATTTAACACCATTCCAAATTCTTATTGCATGAAAAAATTATCAATTGGCATTGCTTTACTGGTTTTTACATTTTGTTTGCGTGCTCAACAAACTTCAAATCCTGAAGTAAAAATAGGTTCAGGAACCGTGCGCGGAGTGACTGAAGGAGATGTCTCCTATTTTAAGGGAATACCCTATGCAGCACCTCCGGTTGGAGCCAATCGTTGGCGGCCACCACAACCGGTAACTCCATGGAAAGATGTTCGTGATGCAACCAAGGATTGTGCTGATTGTCCGCAGCGGGCATGGCCGGGTTCCACAGCCATTCAATCCGAAGATTGTCTCTTTCTTAACGTTTGGAAACCCGCTACAACAGCAAAGAATTCAAAACTTCCTGTGATGTTCTGGATTCACGGAGGTGGCTTTACGGGAGGAAGCGGATCAGGTCCTGGCTCAGCAGGAACGGCATTCGCCAAACAGGGTGTAGTACTGGTGACTATTAATTATCGGCTTGGGCGCCTCGGTCATTTTGCGTTTCCAGCTTTGAGCAAAGAAAACCCGGAAGAATCAAAAGGCAGCTATGCATTTATGGATCAGATTGCCGCACTCAAGTGGGTGAAAGAAAATATTGCTGCTTTTGGAGGCGATCCAGACAACGTAACGATTTTTGGATTTTCCGCTGGAGGAGTCGCAGTGCATTCGCTTCTAACCATACCGACTGCGAAGGGACTGTTCCATAAAGCGATCGGTCATTCAAGTGGTGGCCGTGATGGTGTTCTTACCGGCAGACCTATTAACAAAGAAAATGCTGATCCCCTATACCCTGTTTCCGCGGAAACAATAGGAACAAATTTCGCTCGCAGACATAAGATCACAACTACAGATGCCGAGGCACTCGCGAAGCTTCGCTCGTTGAGTGTGGAAAAAATTGTAGATGGAGGTCAGGAGAGTGATAGCACTGGTCTCCGAACGTACTCAGGTCCAATCCTCGATGGTAAACTGGTGGTGGAAACAGCAGAGAGCGCTTACAAGGCCGGAAGACAGACATATGTACCGATTATGATTGGGAGCTGCAGTGGTGAAATTGGCGGACCGTTTGTCAGTAATGCAACTTCGAAGGAAACTCTGTTTGCACTTTTTGGTGATCTCGAATCAGAAGCCAAAGCAGCCTTTGATCCAGATGGCAACAAGGAATTCACGGAGATACAAACAAAGTTTAACACCGACTGGGTGTGGGGCGAGCCCGCACGTATGACAGCAAGAGGGTTTGCAGCCAAGTCTAATCCAACATACATATTTCAATTCGGTTATGTTCCAGTAGCCGCGAGGGAAAGAGCCCGATACGGTGCTGGTCACGGATCGGATATCTCGTTTGCATTCAACACACTTAATGCCCGATGGGGAGCCCCTGCAGAGGCAACACCAGAAGAAAAAGAATTAGCGAGAGTCATGAATACGTATTGGACAAACTTCGCCAAGACGGGCAATCCCAATGGTGCGGGTCTACCAGTATGGCCGCTTTACGACACTCAGAAGGAGGAGATCCTTGATATTGATTTAGATGGCAAAGTACTTGGCAAACCCGATCCGCGCAAAGCGAGATTGAATGTGATCGAAAAAGCTTTTAAGAAGAAGCGAGAGGCGATTCAATCACGTGGTATTTAACCACTGGGCGATCATAGCGACCAGACACTTTAAAGAAGTAGATGATTGACTCTTTATTTCTTAACTTTTAGTACCAAAACAGACATCCATGGCAACCTTCAATCTCAACATCAACGGCAAACAGCAATCGGTTGACGTTGATCCCAAAACCCCCATTCTCTGGGTACTGCGCGATCACCTGGGTTTAGTGGGAACCAAGTTTGGGTGCGGCATGGCACAGTGTGGCGCTTGCACCATTCATCTCGATGGCACGGCTACGCGCTCTTGCATATTGCCAGTGTCCAGTATCGGGGAAAAGAAAATTACTACCATCGAAGGATTGTCGGAAGTTGGTGATCATCCCGTGCAGAAGGCATGGTTGGAACATGATGTTCCTCAATGCGGGTATTGTCAGGCTGGGCAGATCATGTCGGCAGCTGCTTTGTTGAAGTCCAATCCAAAACCCAGCGATGAAGAAATTGAGAATGCCATGAACGGTAATCTCTGCCGGTGCGGAACGTATTTGAGAATAAAGGCCGCCATCAAAACTGCTGCGAACGCCTAACTACTTAAATGTTATCAATCATGACAGTTACAAAATCAACTATCGATAGGAGATCATTTTTGAAAGTATCGGCATTGGCCAGTGGTGGCATGATATTGAGCTTCGGCTGGCTAACGGGTTGTAAACCATCGGCCAAAGAAATGCTGGAGATGCCCAAAGAGTGGTTTGAGTTGAATAGCTATATTAAGATCGGTGAGAACGGAGTGGTGACGTTATATTCAGCGAATCCGGAGTTCGGATCGAATGTTAAGACTTCCATGCCAATGATACTTGCTGATGAACTGGATGTGGATTGGAAGAATGTTATTGTGGAACAAGCCGATTTCTTTCCGGAAAGATTTAACCGACAATTCACGGGCGGCAGCCAGGGAATCAGGCAAGGATGGAAACCCCTTCGCACAGCAGGCTCAACGGCCCGGCAAATGCTGGTGAACGCAGCCGCACAAACCTGGAATGTTCCGGCCAATGAAATAACTACAGAAGCAGGTATGCTTTACCATAAGGCAAGCGGAAAGCTGGCCGGTTATGGCGAGATGGCCTCTATCGCGGCTAAACTGGAAGTGCCGAAGGATGTTCCGTTGAAAGAAATCAAAGACTTTAAAATAATCGGGAATTCAAAAAAGAATGTTGATGGCAAGAGCATTGTAACTGGTAAGTCCCTGTTTGGAATAGACTACAAGAAAGAAGGCATGCTCATCGCTATGATCGCACATCCACCCTTCGGCATGCAGGTAAAATCAGTTGATGACTCCGAGGCGAGATCAATGCCTGGGATTAAGGATGTGTTTGTCATAGAAACGCTTAGGGATGATTATGAGCGCAATGGATTTGATACCACAACTTTCACCAAACTGGTTGTGGTGGTTGGAAGTTCAACGTGGGAAGTCCTTAATGCCAAGAAGTCGCTTAAGATCGAGTGGGAGAATATTCAGACCAAAAAGATTACGGTACAGGGTTGGACAGGCAAGCAAGAAGTGACTATACCGGCCGGCCTGGAAAGCACCATAGGGCACAAAGAACGCATGGTGGAAATGTCTAAAAAGAAAGCCAACGTATTGAGAAAAGATGGGGATGTGGAGTTGGCCTTTAAAAAGGCCGTCAAAACTTTGGAGCGAACTTACTATGCACCCCACCTCGCACACAACACGATGGAACCCGTGAACTGTTTTGCGCACGTAACAGCAGACGGTGCCGAGATCTATGGCCCAACCCAAGCGCCTGAATTTATAATGCGCACACTCGTAGCCCGGCTTGGTCTTCCTAAAGAAAAAATTCATATCAAACTCGCCCGTATGGGTGGTGGTTTTGGGCTAAGAGCCTATTGCCATCACATGGTAGAGGCGGCAGTTATTTCTCAGAAAGTAAATGCGCCCATCAAAATGATTTATACGCGTGAAGACGATATGACCTACGGCATCTATCGGCCAACCTATACAGCCATGTATCGCGCGGCTTTAGACAAAGACAACAACCTCATTGCCTTTCATGTGAAGGGTGGTGGAATTCCTGAGCATGCTGTTCATGCGAATCGTTTTCCTGCTGGTGCTGTAGACAACTATCTTGCTGAAGGTTGGCAGTTAGATTCTAATATCACTATTGGAGCATTCCGGGCGCCACGGTCCAATTTCATCGCTGGTGCTGAGCAATCTTTCTTAGATGAGTTGGCAGAACTGGCAGGCAAAGATCCCATTGATTTCCGCCTTGAACTTTTTGAACGTGCAAAGAACAATCCCGTAGGCAAAGACAATGATTACGATGTTGACCGATACGCTGGTGTGCTAAAGCTAGTTCGCGAGAAGGCGAAGTGGGGCGAAGCTGGTTCAAAGGCAAGTCGTGGTGTTGCCGCTTATTTCTGTCACAATACCTATGTAGCCGAAGTGGTTGACTTGACCATTGAAAACAATAAGCCGGTTATTCAAAATGTGGTGGCTGCGGTTGACTGCGGTATTGTTGTGAACCCTGATGCGGCTGCAAACATGGGCGAGGGTGGCATTGTAGATGGTATCGGCAATGCGTTGTTTGGTGAACTCACTTTCGTGGATGGTGTGCCCGAGAAAAATAACTTCCATCAGTACAAGATGATTCGCCAGAAGGAAGCACCCAAAGCCATTGAGGTTCATTTTGTACAAAACGACAAAGAGCCAACGGGTCTTGGAGAACCTCTCTTCCCGCCCGTGTTCGCTGCTGTGGCCAATGCTTTATATAAGGCAACCGGAAAGCGTTTTTACAACCAGCCTTTTGCGAAAGAATTGAAGAAGGATATCGATCTAGGCTAGAACCGGTCTATAATTTTTCCATTAACCAATGGTGCTACTTTAGCCCCGATAAGCTCAATGGCTTGCAAAAGTTTTGCATGAGACAAACCGGCATTATCCATTTGAAAAGTGAGTCGTGAAATACCTCCAAGTGAATTGCTATGCCGAATAATTTTCTCGGCAACTTCCTCCGGGCTGCCAACAAGGAAAGCTCCTGTCGGGCCTCTTTGCGCATCAAATCCTGCCCGTGTAACCGGTGGCCAACCTCGCTCCTTTCCAATCCGTGTAAACATCTCTGCGTAACCAGGATAATAATCGTCAATGGCTTCCTGGGTCGTATTGGCAACATAACCTAAAGAGTGCAACCCCACTTTCAATAATTCGGGGGGATGGCCTGCTTCTTTCCCTGCTCTTCTATACAGATCGACCAATGGGCGGAAGCGGTGGGTTTCACCACCGATAATAGCAATCATGAGTGGCAACCCGAGCATACCAGCACGTGCAAATGATGCCGGTGTGCCACCCACACCAAGCCAAATAGGTAAGGGATCTTGCAGTGGCCGGGGATATATCGCCTGATCTTTTAGAGCCGGCCTGAATTTTCCCGACCAACTCACTACTTCATTTTTGCTAATAGTAAGAAGGAGATTCAGCTTTTCGGCAAACATCTCGTCATAATCATGAATGTTTAAACCGAAGAGCGGAAATGACTCTATGAACGAGCCACGCCCAACTACCATCTCCGCACGACCTTGAGAAACCAAATCGAGCGTAGCAAAATTTTGAAATACACGCACCGGGTCGGCTGCGCTCAAAACAGTAACCGCACTTGTAAGCCGAATGCGTTTCGTGCGCGCAGCTGCCGCAGCGAGTATAATGGCAGGTGCGGAATCAAGAAATTCTTTGCGATGGTGTTCTCCTATTCCAAATACGTCAAGTCCAACTTTATCGGCATGTTGAATACGCGCTAGTAAATCTTCTATAACCTGAACTCGATTTCCAGCAATGCTCTTGCCGTCACTTGCCATGTTCGAGGCGAAACTATCAATTCCTATTTCCATCGTTTATTTTTAAAAAATATTCATAACCAAATTAAGGTATCATAACTCCAGCAATTTCACTTTCGTGGATAAAGAACAAAAAGAAATCGGAACAAGTTGCCATTTAAATTCAATGTTGCCTAACCATTTTTCTCTGCAACTTTACGTTATTAAAACATGAATAACAGGTTCTTTGATATAGCGCTTTCAAAGGCGGCCCGGCTTGCAGGGCGCCCCGGACGACTTTTAAAATTGGTTTCTCAGTTGCTATTCAAAGTCGACCGAACCCACCTGTCAGGAAAATTATGGAAAGAGCAGGCCTTGCTTGTTGGGAGACTTGTAACTGCTTATGCAAGAGGTCATTACCGATCCATTCCTTTAAAATCGTTCCTTCCAATTGTTGCTGTTGTACTTTACTTTCTGAATCCCTTTGATCTAGTGCCCGATGCGTTGGTGGGCATCGGATTAACCGATGACCTGGCCATGCTCACATGGGTTTTCAAAACATTTCAGGAAGAGCTAAATAAATTTAAACAGTGGGAAGCAGAAAATATTCAGAACAGAGACACAGGCACGATTAGTTTATCCGGGAATTGAATCCATTCCATCCAACTTAAACTGGTAGAGCAACGGAGCCAATACATCAACGGCAGAAGTATTGAATATATCTGGTTGGTAAGCGATTGTATTGTTAGTGAGATAAAGGCTTAGATACCTTAATCCATGTCCTAAGTTGTAACTCTGAAATTAATTACCTTAAGTTTGTCAAGTCAGGACATTTTGAAATATGCTGAGTTTAACGAATGAGCCAAGAAGAATTATACCTTGATGAAGATCCTCTGGAAGCGTACAAGCGCGAGTTCAAGGCAAGGAAAAGAGAGGAGCGAAGACTTGAAGCAGAGAAAAGACTCAGCGAGAAAAAAATTGAATTTAAAATCCTGTGGCGGATAAACTTCTTAGCTCTGTTCGCTTCTACCATCCTCATTCTTGACTATTGGCTGCCTGGGAAAATTTATAAAGAAGAGGCAGTTGAGATTTGGCAAGAAACAAGGGCCAAGGTTCAGATGGTCTTTATCACAACAAAGCATTTTGCATTCGATGCGCCACTGGAACTGGATTCGCAATATGGCTTGAGCACCATGCTCACCATTGAAGCAACACCAATTCTCAGGACAGTCAAATCGGTTTCGGCTACTATTAGCAAAGAGTACTGGTCTTGGGAACCCGAACAGACCATTTACAATAACGTTCCATATTTGCCTTACGTGATCCTCGTTGGTGCCTTGGTTGTTTGGAGAAGAAAAGACTTCAATGAAGTTAATTACTGGTTGTCGCTAGTACCTCTTCTTCTTTGTGGTCTTTTGATTTTGATTTCAGTGTTTAGTGTTTAAAGACGGCCAGCGGGTTTCACCACCCTTGTCACCGCAATCTTCTCTATTCAGATTATCCAAGGATCAAGTCAATTTTGTTTAACTCTTCTTTCGAGAAAGTAATATTTTCCAGGCAGCCCACTGCATCCAGTATGTGCTGGATCTTGCTTGCGCCAATCAATACAGAAGTAATTCGTTTATCCTTTAATATCCACGAAAGGGCCATTTGAGAAAGTTTCTGACCGCGAGCAATGGCCAACTGGTTTAACTTTTTGATCTTTTCTATTTTCTCTGCCGTGATCTGGCTTTCCGTAAGCGACCCTTTTTTTGCCGCTCTCGAATCGGATGGTATGCCATTTAAATATCGATCGGTCAACATGCCTTGTGCCAATGGAGAGAACGGAATACAACCAACTCCCTCCTTCTCCAGTAATTCCAATAATCCATCTTCCACCCAACGTTCGAACATAGAATACTTAGGCTGATGAATGAGACAGGGCGTTCCGAGTTGCTTGAGGATTCTAAAAGCCCGTTCTGCTTCCGCAGGTTTGTAATTGGAAATGCCAACATACAGTGCCTTCCCCTGCCTCACCATCAAGTCAAGGGTGGTCATGGTTTCCTCCAGGGGCGTTTCCGGATCGGGACGATGGTGATAGAAAATGTCCACATAGTTCAAACCCATGCGCTTTAAACTTTGATCAAGGCTGCTCACTAAATATTTTTTAGAACCCCAGTTCCCGTACGGACCGTCCCACATATCATATCCCGCCTTGGTAGAGATAATCAGTTCATCGCGGTACGGTTTAAAATTATCTTTTAGAATTTTTCCGAAATTCTCTTCGGCCGCTCCCGGAGGGGGACCATAGTTATTAGCTAAATCAAAATGTGTGATACCATGATCAAATGCACACTTCAAAATGTCAGTGCAATTTTCCTGCTGATCTGAATGACCGAAATTTTGCCAGAGGCCAAGGGAGATGGCCGGCAGTTTTAATCCGCTCTTGCCACAGCGGTTGTATGAAATGGTCAAATACCTTTTATTACCAGGAGTATAATTCATGAAAATAATTTTCCGCAAATTAAACAATTGCCAACTCTGTGAACTCAGAGTTTATACAAAAGGTGGATCTATAAATTAGTACTCACACAGACTCTTATCTGACTTTATCAAATAAGATTTATAATTTTTAGCCTTCGGATCCATGCAACCGATAAGATTTAAAAGTTCAATATTTTTGAAATCAACCGGCTGACTCTCCGCCTGCAAAGCAATGTAGCCTTCCTTTAAAGGAGTTAAATTTTTATCTAACCAATATTGAGAATTCTCAATGCGAGCTTCCTTCCATGTGTGCGTATCACTTACGAACCCACCGCCAATGATAGGATTGGTAAAAGTTAGTACGGTATCCCCTTCCACAATATGACGGACAAGCGAATCTCCGTAAACTTCAAGGGTTACACTAACCCATTGTTCACCGCCATAATTCTTTGAAGTAGAACTGATGCAATGCTCACTTCTTAAACTATCAGCCATGTGCACTTGTGTGCCGGGCGTACAGATGTTGCAGGTGGTTCGTTCAAGCGTGTCAAGTCCTCCCAATAATTGTGCTTCAAGCGATACAGGAAAATCCTGGTTAAGTTCAACAGATTTCGCTGACTGACAATGAATCATTACGCCACTGTTGCGCAATCCCCATTCGGGTGCGCCCGGAGTTTGCTTGCCTGTAAACCGATATTGGAACCGAAGTTTGTAATAAGAGAATGGTGTTTGATAGTATAGGTGACCGAATTTTCCATCAAAGGTTTTATAGTCATCGTACATAATCCGGAGCATACCATCTTCAGCACGAAAGGTATTTTTGTAGTTGTCGTTTAGTGGTTGACCGGCTATCTTGATATCCCACCCGGATAAATCTTTTCCATTGAATAATGGAATCCAATTTTCGATACTATTATTTTGCTCTTGACTACAGCCAACCACCAGTAGGTAAAGAAACAGGATCAGAAAGCTTGTTGATGTGTTATATTTTTTCATAACCTGAATCTACTTTGAGTCAATGCTCAATTCAGCACTTTTTAAATCCTTTCCGGTTGCGATAACTTTTATCTTGCCGGCTTTTGTCCCAGCTTTCAATAATACAGAAGCGATGCCTGCTTCCGCAGAAACCGGGTTAACACCTATTACTTCAGCGTCTCCTTCCACTTTAAATTCGATATTGCCTTTGTAATCAGGCACGAGCGTTCCATTTTTATCAACCACATCAGCGTACAAGAAAACAATATCGTTTTGACCAGCTTTCATTTCTTTACCGCTGTAGTCAACTCGAAGATTTATTTGTGCAGGAGTTCCTCGTGTTGACTGCTTTTGCTCCAGAATTTTTTTATTATTGATATACCCGATAGCTGTTAACGTTCCAGCTTGAAATGCTGGAACCTGAAATGTAAATGGCGGATGCTTTAAGTTCGTTGAATACTGATCATTATCCGGACGTTGTCTTCCAATTAATTTTCCATTCAAACGAAGCTCTACTTCATCGCAGTTGCTAAATACTTTCACCGTGGTAGCTGATTCCTTTTGCCAATAGTTGGCAATAAATAACATCGGCTTATTAAATTCTGTGCCATTGGTCAACACGGGGTCAACCTGGCTTTGGTAAAAATAAAAAGCAAACTTCGGTAGCCGTACAATGTCCATTATCCCGGATGATTCAATATCATCTGCATAACCTCTGTTGTAATCAAACATCAACCAATTGGCATCGCCCAATCCCGGGCTGTACAAATCATCGTTATGAGCCTCCTGATAATTGAGCGCCTGCTGTAATAATCTTTTTTCACCGAACCCACGAAGTTGCCGGGAGGTTCTCTCCTCTTCTTTTAAATCCTTAAATGCTGTTTGATTAAAGCCCGCATTTTGTGCGTAGTATTCCCAATCACCATATTCGGCAATCAGTAACGGCCTTGCATCGGTATGCTTCTTCCAATAGTCGGGAGCTTTAGCATGCTGGCGAGCCGGAAGAAATACATCGTACACGTCATTTATCCATCCAGCAGAATAAATATTTTGAAAGGGCAATTCCTCATGAACAATTTCATGGGCTTTTTTCATGTAATCCTTTCTCATACCCGACTCATTGAGCGATGCTTCCCATAAAATTATTGATGCGTGATTCCGGTCACGGTGTATCATATCGCGGATATCCTGAAAACTATTTTTCTGAAACTCTTCATGGCCCACAAATTGCCATCCGGGAATAGCATCCATTACCATGATACCAAGTTCGTCACAGGCATCTAAGAAAGCGGGAGATTGGGGATAGTGTGAGGTGCGGACAAAATTGAAACCCGCCAGTTTTATTTTATAAGCATCGCGGTATTGTGCAAGATCAGAAATAGCGTAGCCCAGATAAGGATATTCCTGGTGACGATTAGTCCCTCGGATCGTCACCTTCTTTTCATTCAGGTAAAGACCATCCTTTTCAATTCGAACTTTCCTAATCCCGGTTTTAATAACCTCGCTATCAATAATTTTATCATTTTTTAATAAGGCGACAGTAAGTTGATACAAGTATGGGTTTTCGGGAGTCCAGAGCGTTGGGCTCTTTATTAGAAGATTCTGCATAAACGTCCCAAAATCGCCAGCCTTCACAACTTGATTTTTAGAAAGCTCTTGGATAATCGTTTTACCTGCGTGGTCAGCGAGAGTAACCCGAACTTGCGCTTCAGCTTCCTCACTCCAGTCATTTTTTATTTCCGTCTTCACCGAAAGTGTTGCCGATTCAGCAGAAACATTTTCATAGTTGATCAATACTCCGCCTCCCGCTACCCTGTTTGCCGCAACCGGGTTGGTGATATACAGTTTATCTTTTATAATCAGCCATGCATTTCTATAGATGCCGCTGTAATAATTAAAGTCGAGATCCTTCAGGGGCTTGCCCGGTGGCACGAGCGGATTATCTTCATTATTCAACTTGACCAACAAACTATTCTCGGTACCAAACAATACCTTATCCGAAACGTCAACATAGAATGGTAAATACCCTCCGAGGTGTTTATAGATGTGTTTGCCATTTAAATAGACATCAGCCACCTGCATGGCAGCATCAAACTGGATAGCAATATGTTTTCCTTTATTGCTTTCCGAAATAATAAAATACTTGCGATAGAAGCAGGTGCCTTGCCATTGTTGTTTGGCTTTTTGAATCGGTTCGAGGTTGGCCGTGTGCGGAAGTGACACCTTCTCCCACTTTACTTCGCTTTTCTTTCCCAAGAGTTGAGAAATAAAAACAGAATCAATTTCTTTTACGAACTCCCAGGAGTCGTTAAATGATTGTTTTTGTGCGTCAACACAAAAAGGCCAGGTACAAATTAAAAAGAGTAAAACTTTTTTGAACATTTTAAATGTCTTTAAAAGAAGGACTACAGATTTTTATCTTTTCAAAAACCCACTGTCACCCAACCACTCCGTCAGACGCTGTGGCCATCCGGCTACTGCACCTGAATTATTTTGTCTCAATCCGAAGCCATGACCCGCACCAGAGTAAATGTGCAACTCAGCAGGAATACCAGCTTGCTTATACTTGATGTAAACTTTGGCCAAACCTTCTGCGATATCTGCCCGATCACCATAGCCTCCCAATAGAAATAATGGAGGAGAATTTTTAGCAACTTCGAACCGATCTGAACCACCCGGATAAACCAGTACCTGGAATGCCGGTCTTGAATTTTCACGATCAATAATATCTGTTGCTGATGGATTGCCTTTGTCAAATCGCATAGCCGACAATGCTGCCACTTCGCCCCCAGCAGAGAAGCCCATGACGCCTACCCGAGCTGTATCAATGCCCCATTCTTTAGCCCTATTTTTTACTACGCGAATGGCTCGCTTCATGTCGCCAAGTTCATGACTATCAATGGTGTACGTTGAATTTTCTTCCTTTGATAAGCGATACTTCAACACAAAAGCAGCCACACCTTTTTCAGAAAGGAACCGCGCCACATTGTAACCTTCATGGTCAATCCACAATTCTCTATGACCACCACCCGGTGCAATAATTATAGCCGCGCCTGTCGCTTTTTCAGGTGATGGAATGTATGGAGTGATCGATGGATTATGAATGTTGGAGACAACATGATCTCCTGTTTCGGCAATTCTTATTTTCTCGATACCGGTTTTGCCTTCAGAACCAGGCGCACCTTTTGGCCAGAGAAGAATTTCTTTTTGCTCATCGAGTAACACGAAACCTGTGGTCAGGCAAGTGATGAAGCCAATCAGCAATAGTTTAGTTTTCATTTGTGGGAGTTGGGTTTGAATACAATACCTGGAAATAAGTGGCTTCTAATTTATCAATGCACTGGTTGGCTTCAATTAATCTCCCCCGCCATTGGCTCCTAACGCATTTTCTGTTACTTCACTTTTTTCAAGCCAAATGCATTCTACATCAAACTGATAAGGCTTTTTCAGATCTACTGAAAGCAAATCTGAACCAATGGTTATTTCGATACGCTCCGCAGTGGCCAGTTTTAATTTATTAGTTGAAGAAGCATTTGTAAAAGTCAGTGGCAAAAAGCCAGGATATGGCCTGGGCATGAGCAAACCAGAATCTGAAGTAAAACTGCTTAGCGGAATTTCAAAGTTTTGAAAATTATTGGTTAGCGAAATGCTTGATGACACCGAGGATGCATCCGCACAAGTCAAAACGATCTTTGCTTTCAAAGGTGTTTGACTATTCGTTCTTGCCCTGATAATAATTTTCTTAAATGAATTCAACTCCTCCATTCTACCTTTCAGTTTGTCAGCAAAGGAAAATTGAAAGCCCATAGCACCCGCGTCACCCAATTCACTCGTGGTCATTCTCATTACCAACTGACCAGGTTTTTCTGCAGTGATGTAATTGGTTTGAAAACCTCTCCTCCAAACCGGAAAGGTGCGTGCTGCTCTATCCGTTGTAGCGTTAAAAATTTCGAGGCCGCCTTTTTCACCAGCCACAAAAATCTTCCAGGTTTCATTGGTATAGTTATCCCATGAAAAAGGATCACCTTTTAAATTACCCGGAAAAACAGAAACATCTTTTCCGTTTCTAATAATAATCCGGTAATTCAATTGACCAGGTGTTACGAGATCGGCAGGGATTTCAGCAGTGAAATCAAAAGCTGATCTTTTCACCATCGGTATGTTCCTAAACTGCCCTCCCATTTTATTTATCTGTACGGAAGCTCGCCCAGTATCCAGTCCAACAATTTTCGCCTGGATAGTGAATGGGTTGCCGGCAGAAACCTCTGTCAATGGCTCGTGACGTAAATACATTTCATTGAACTTCGACTTTGGTGCAATAAACTCGTTCAGCCCAATTGCCCCGATGTTCTTAATTTTTCCTGAAAACTTTTTACCCTTCGAAACCAATAAATAAGTACCAGGTTCAATTTGAAATCCATCGGAACCAGATGTGGAGGAATAGTTATTTCCCTCGTTTAAAGCCTTGATCGTAAAGTCATTGCCGAGATCTACAAACGAAATTTGCATTTGATTTTTCTGCCAGCAAATACGAGTGACTTCCTTTTTTGGAGAAGGTCGTTCAAATGGGTCGCGGATATAAATAGCATCGGGCATAACTTCCAGGCGCCATGCACCCTCCTCTAACTTATCTAGAAAATAGGCACCACTGCCGGCATACTTCACTACGGGTGAGTTACCAACACCCGCTACATGTTGAAGCTTGATCGTGCTGAGTGGTTTCGTGCTTGTAGAATTGGAATAATAAAACTCTTGTTCCGTATTCATTTCACTCAAACTCTCCTTATAACTCAAACGGAAAGAATCGAATGTACTATCAGCAGGATACACACCGTAATTTTTTGTACGGGGAACCTTGTGAAAGATGCGTGAAGCAATCAACATGCTTATTGCTTTTGCAGGCGTATAGGCAAGATTTAAATAATGGGTCTGATATTCAGTATTGGCATAAGCGAGCGCCATTGGGTCGTAGGCAAATTGAGTTGCCCATTGAAAGCCGGCTTGCCTGAAACTTTTTGCCATGGCCGGATACATAACAGGTTGCAAAATATCAGCCGCATCAAATTCATAAACCATCAATGCTTTTTTATGGAATGCCGGTATTGTGTCAAACGGAATTGTGTATCGATCAACATGAGGTAAGTAATTCCCTTTTAATGTACCTCCCGAAACAAGGCCCGAGGGATACCATTGAAAACTAAAACCATCTACCACCGAGGCAGCCACGGCATCAGCATAATATGGCCCCTGACTAATATTATAGAATACGGGTTTAGTCCAGCCTGTACTTTTTATCGCAGCAGCGAGCCGATTGATGTAATTGGTTACTCCGGGTTTGGGGCCGCTGTGGCTGGGTTCATTGTTTATTTCTACAGCAATTATATCGGGATCATCCTTGTATGCAAGTTTAGTATATGGGTTAACATGATTGAAAAATTGTTTGAGGTAAACTTCCTGCGCTACAATGGCCGAATCGTTTGTGGTTAGTTTTCCTCTTCCGTAAAATCGGGAGAACCCGGGCGTATTTTCATCACGTTCGGGATAACCATTTCCCCAAAAAGCAATTGGCGTTACAATGGTTTTAATATTTCGCTTTTTTAATTCCGCCAAAAGAAAATCAAACAACCTGAGATGTTCGTTCTCTAACAGATTACCAGAGACATCAGAAATTTCTGTATCCCAAACATGAACACGAAAAGCATCCAGCCCGATACGAGCCAGGTGATATACATCTTCTTGAATAGCTTTTTCCAAATCAACGCCAAGCGCTTTATGAGCACGGAAGGCATAAGCAAATGGTGTGGTGTAGTTCACACCAAAAAATGCAGCCTCGGTGTTGTTAGCTTTCCATCGCATTACGCCATTCTTATCAATATAAATTAATGCATTATCTTTTTTTGATTTTGATGCCTGACCAAACCCAGAATGGCAGGTAAGCATGATCAGAAAAAATACTCCAAGAAAAAAAACGGGAGCAATATGTTTCATAAGTTATAAGTCGAAGTCGGTTATTATTTGTTCACATGTTATTATCGAACATAATCATGCTTCATAAAGCCAATGCCCTGGTTCACATTTCCATCAAAGTCAAAAAAGGTGCAGTTTTCCCATGACGAGCCAGTGTTCCAGAGGTCTTGCATGCTCGAGGTTATCCAGGCAGGTTCCCAATACACGAGGCCAATACCACCACCATCAATCATTTCTTGTGTAATGTTTTCCATCATGGCCCGTTGACCTTGTGCAGTATATGGATATCCGGAAACAGGGGTTTGCGCACCAAACAGATTACTGTAACTATCATCTCCGGTATTTGTCCATGGGTAAGCGGTTTCCAAAATCATAATGTCCTTTTGATACTTTGATTTGAAACCAGCGACTCTACCAGACAACTGGGCAATTGGCACCTCGGTATGCAAAATTGGGTAATAGGAAAATCCAATGATATCGAAATCATTCACTGTGCCACCGCTGGTTACATTGTCAAACCACCAATCAACATTAACCGGGTCGGCCACATGAAGAAGAATTTTTGTTTCCACAGTAGAATTTGCCTCCACATCACGAATAGCCTTAATCCCTTTGTTTATAACCTTCCTCAAATTCCCCCAAAGTCCATTGCAACCGTTGCACGCAGGAAAGCCGGAGACAACTGCATTGTTATACTCGTACAGCATTCCGCAATTCGTTTCATTACCAAGTTGAACAAACTCAGGCATAAGACCCCTGTCGTTCAAATATTTCAATGACTTGAATGTGTAGTTATAAACTGAGTCTTCCAATACAGCAATTGTTTTGATGTTCAGCCATGCAGCCGGAATCTCTTGCGTACCTGGGTCAGCCCAGGTATCTGAATAATGAAAGTCGAGCAGCACCTTCATACCCCGTTCCTTTGCCGAGTCAATGGCTTTTGCTACGTCCAGCAAATCGCTGTATAGCTGAGTTCCATTGGGGTCGTATATTTCTTTTGTCCATGTGGGATTGTGCCACAGGCGAAGACGCACGATGTTGGTGCCGTTGTCTTTAAATATTTTATAAGGACTTTGAACAATCCCCTCTACTTTATAAACCCCGTTGTGATCCAAAATTTGATTGACGTAAGAGAGGTCAGCACCAAAATAAAATGTGGTGTCTTTTTCCTCTTCCGGTGGAATAGGATCGTCAGACTCCTTTTTGCAAGAGAAAACAAAAAGAAAAAAAGTAAAACCCACGATTAACATCAACCTCACTTTCATATGGACAAGATGCAGTTATGAAGAATAGAGTGAAGCCCCAATAAAGGGGCTTCATCTCCACTATAGCTCAATTGATATCAACTGTTTTAGCAATAAGATCCACGGTAAGCGTGTGGCTTCCGGTAGTTCCATTAAAATTGAAATTAGCATCACCACCAGAAACATTCAATTCAGTGTCAACGGTTGTGAAGTAATTGAAATTATACTCATTACCAGTAAGGCTCCAATCGGGATAATTAAAAAATCTAAAATCATCTCCATTGGTGAAATTTGCCGTTGCGGTAAATGTACCTCCGCTTACCCATGTCAGCACAGGTGCCGCACCAAAGTTCCAATTGGCGCCATCCCCAGCTTCACCCACAACAAGCAGAGATGGATCAGAAATCGTTATCGTTTTATTGATCAGCGAAACGGTGAACTTATAATATCTTGTTGCACCGGAATACGTGAAGTTGCGATCGCCACCACCGCCATCACCAAATGTGCCTGGGATAGTGGTAAACTTGTCATAACCATAACCCGAACCCCAATCATCCTTTTTTCCAAAGAATCGAAACGACCCATTGCTCACTTTGGCTATTCCTTCATACACACCTACTGATACCTTTTGCAAATAGGCTGCATTGTTAAAATTCCATCCGAACGGATCTCCGTTAACAAGCAATGTCGCTGGAAATGGCGGAGGAACAGGTTCTACAGTAATGGATTTGTCTGCTAATGTTACTTTAATTTTAAAGTATGTGTTTGGTTCAGGAGCAGGATCGCTCAGGAAAATAAAGTTGGAAACATCATCATCACTGTTACCTAAGTCTGAGTCTATTAACGATTCATCAAAATAACTCCATCCCCATTTTTCCGCTGTCCAGCTTTTTGTTGTAAAAAATCTAAACTTCGTATTCTTAGGAACGAGCAGAATTTTTTCATACACACCTTCCGATGTACTCGGAAACTCTACCGCATCGTTCAGGTTAATGGTTTGGGATGTAACCAAAAACACGGAGGCTGGTGGTGGCGGTGGGCCAGCCAATTCGATTGTAATACTCTTGGTCGGAAGAGTTACTGTGATATTATAGTCCGTGGTAAGTCCACCAAAAATAAAATTGGAGTCTCCATCCTGACCATTTCCAAACTGATCGGGAATAGTGCCTCCAGCACTAAAGTAACTCCAACCCCACTGCGTTGCGCCCCAATCGGCTAAAGCGAAAAACCTGAACTTGCCATTGGTTTGAAATTTAGCTTTCCCTGTGTAAACGCCCGGAGTATTACTTGTTAGCGCAACAGCATTGCCAAGATTCCATGCCTGCGCATCACCAATAACATATATCGGTGGAAACGAGAGCATATAAGGCGTTAAGGTAAGGGCAAGCTCATTGGAAATTGCCGGGTCAACAACGTAATTGACCCAAGACCTAACTCTGATTTTCACATCGGCTGCCTCGCCTGGGGTAATACCCAACTGTATCAGGGCTTCATTGATTTGCTGAACAGTAATGGAGGTAGTTAACGTGCTAACCGTTACCACATCAATGGCGTCAGCAAATTCTTTTACTGCAACATCAAGCTCAACACTGTACTTAACTTCAGCTGTGCCAAAGTCAACAGCTGTCCACTCCAACGTTACGAAATCATCCTCGGCATCATCTTGCGAAAGCACAAACGTGGTACCAGAGAGATCGCTGTCTAATGTGTTAGGAGCAACCATCGTAATATTATCATCATCCTTCTCGCAGGCTAATAAGAACGCACCTAATCCAAAAAGGAAAAATATTTTATAAATTTTATTTTTCATGTTTCTCATTTTTATAAAAATTTATTTTAACTCCCTGAGTAACCTGGATTTTGTTCGACTATTCCATTTGACTGATTGATGACTGCCGCGGGAATTGGGAACAATACTTCCCAGTCATCTGCATCCTTACCTCTGGATACCGCATTGGAAATGAATTTTCCGTGGCGGATTAAATCTTGTCTCCTGGACCCTTCCGCATACAATTCGCGACCACGCTCATCTAAAATGGCATCTCTGAATTGCGATTGTGTCATCCCAGAAAAATCTCCAACGCCAGCCCGCTGGCGAATGGGATTCACAAAAGTATAGGCTTCGGTTGTTTTGTTTTGTTCGTTGAGCGCTTCCGCAACCGAGAGATAAACCTCTCCAAGCCTGAAGATAACTACATCATCCGAGTACATTGGCCCCGGACCGGAAATACCAGTATACTTTAATGGAATTGCTCCGCGAAGGCCATTCGTTCTATTGGTTGTTCCACCATCAACATTTTTGTACGATGAAATTATTGTGTTTTTGCTTCTTAAATCTGCAGTTTCATATTTATCAAAAAAGTCCCAAGGCATGGAGTAACCATACCACCCACCACCTCTTGTTATGATTGGCGTTGATGCGTAATTGTCGGGAAACACATGTTGAGGATACCAGTTTGGCGCTGCTGTGCTAGATGCGACAGCAAAAATTACTTCATGATTGCGTTCGTTCTTAAAAATATCGGCATAGTCAGCTTGTAGAGAATAATCCATAGCAATGATATCTTTTCCAACATCTTCAGCTTTCGCCCAATCTTTTGTATGCATGTACAATTTCAGGAGCAGCATCCTGGCCACACCTTTTGATACTTTGCCCCAGTTTGCCTCCGTGTCATTATACATATCATCCAAGTCAGGTATAGCCTCTAACAAATCCGTTTCGATTTGAGCCGTATAATCGGCATCGGATGGACGTGGATCAATTACAGTGCTGGTTAAAGTAGCAGGATCTGTTTTTGCATTTACAGGGCCAAAGAAATCATAAAGCACATACATCAGCCATGCACGCATTACTTTAGCCTGTGCTATGTATTTTGCCTTGATGGCATCGGGCACGGCTGTTGATTTACTCATGTTATCAATTGCCGAGGTGGCCCTTGCTACATATTTAATTTTGTAATAAACAGTTTCATTACCTCCCTGCCAGGTAGCGGGTCCCCAGTTAAATTGTTCGAGGTTTGCATCCCAACCGTTTTCCATTTCGTCTGTGGTAAGCAAGCTGCGAAGCAGGTAGGTTCGGTTGTTGGCATTATATATAGCGGGATACCATGTTCCATCCCCCGTATCTTCCGTTCCCCAATCAGAAGTAAATGGATTGAATAAAGTGGTTACGGCCGAGTTAAAATCCGCCTCACTGCCATAAAAATTCTCAGGCGTAAGTTGTGAGAATATTTTTGTCTCCAACTTATCCTCGCACGCTGTGCCGGTAATCATCAATAAGATTACTATGGTTAGAAGTTTAATATTTTTCATATCTCAATTTTTTTATTTCTTAAAATCCCAGGTTAATTCCAACGGTTGACGATAACGTCATCGGGTAAGGGTTGGTCTCCATGATCTCCGGATCAAGCCCTTTGAAATTTGTGAATTTGGCAACGTTTTGTACGTCAGCAAAAATCCGTGCCGAGCGAATGTATTTCTTACCAAAGGGTATGGTGTAACCCAGGGTAATATTTTTTATTCTAAGAAAGCTTGCGCTTTGCAAATAGAAATTATTGTTGCCCGATGAATTATTACCGGAGTATGGGTTTGCAGCCATGCCCGGCAAAGTGCCAGTGGGGTTATCGGCAGTCCACACCTCCCTGATGTCGGTTGGTACATTTTGCATATTACTTAATGCCAACCGCTGCCCGGGATTTGCCGGATCATACCCTCTTCCAATTGAATTTATGTTTGCTGTATTTCCCGTGTAGGCATACAGGAAAAAATTCAAATCGAAATTTTTGTAGCTCAGGTTGTTGGCCAATCCAAGGTTCCATTTCGGAGCACTCTGGCCAAGTACTTCAATATCTTTATTATCGAGGAGCCCGTCATTATTAACATCAACGTACCTGATATTGCCGGGCTTGGCATTAGGCATATACGAAGGAACCTCTGAAGCACTTTGAATGATACCATCTGTTCTCCAGCCGTAAATTGCAGAATATGGATCACCATTTTTTATCCACGGACTCGTTCCTATTGCGGGGTTTCCTTCCACCCAGAAACTCTCCGACACTGAAGCATTAAATGTGGTGGACCATGTTACTGCCCCCTGCATATTGACTGACCTAATGATCAATTCGATACCCTGGCTTCTTGTACTTCCGTTGTTGGTCAATAGCCTCGATACATCATTGTTCAGAGGCAAGGTTGTATAAGACAGCAAGTCTTTTGCCGTACGTCTGTAAACATCCAGCGAACCTGATATTCTGTTATTCATAATTCCTACATCCAACCCCAGGTTTATAGTT
>Ga0315912_10001972_pt1 | contig 23069 bp, 24 predicted proteins | sample VfabasoilMG_FD_204469 | JGI IMG/M metagenome (GOLD analysis project Ga0315912, IMG submission 204469) | Garden soil microbial communities collected in Santa Monica, California, United States - V. faba soil | ecosystem: Environmental > Terrestrial > Soil > Garden | place: USA: California... | reverse complement strand
GTCCGTATTCGGCGGCGGCTCTTCACTGGTCTTGCTCATGTGCACCGCGATGACCGGAGCCGGATGGACGAGAGTCCGGATCGCCTGCACGGCTTCTTTATAGTGCACTCCGAATGGATTGGTGGTGGAGACCACGATCAGCCCGGTATCGATCAGCAAACGAGCGACTTCACCATACCGTCTGGCCATTTCATCGGTCTGTCCGCGCTCCTCATCGGTCAAGTCCGCATCGAGTCCGCGGCGAAGGTTCTCTCCATCCAGCAGATAGGCATGCCGCCCGTCGGCCACGAGCCGTCCTTCCAACTGCCTGGCAAGCAGGGACTTGCCCGTATGTCGCCCGCCGGTAAACAGAACGATGGCGGCGCGATGCCCGTACTGCCGCGCACGATCCTCGACGCCGACTTCGCCTTTGACCCAGGCGAAATCTCGACGGCGGGCTTCCTCCCGCAGAAACTCCTGATCGTCGTGAATAAGTTCCGTGACGATCCCGCCGCCGGCGATATCATATTCATCGACTAAGACAAACCGTCCGGTCGCTTCAAACGAGGCAGATAGATCGAAGGCGACCGGGGTTTTTGTCCGCAACGTCAGCTCAGCCACCTGATTCTTGTTGACGGTCGTGCTCCCCTGTTGCTGCGCCAGATCCATCGTGTCGATAATCCGGTGAATGGTCGCCACTTCACAGTCGACTTCTTTATTGGCCACCCGCAGCTGATATTTACGGCCGCGCTCCAGCGGACGCTTCCCCAGCCAGAAAAGATTGGCTCGAAACGCCGTCGAGACGGACGGCAACTGGTCCTGGTGCGTGGCAATCTCTCCGCGCTCCACGAAGATCTGCTCATCGAGCGTAATGCCGATCGATTGACCGGCATACCCCTCCGTCGGTGGCGGATCGATGTTGAAGGCTTCGACAGAGCGGATATTGGCCCGCTTGTTCGACGGTGAGAACACCAGATGATCGCCGACTTTCAACTTCCCGGCGGTAATGCGACCGGCGATGATACGGCGCGCATCGAATTTATACACATCCTGGACCGGGAACCGCAGCGGCTGTTCCGATTGTGCCGCTTCTTTCTTGAAGCGACTCAGCTGGTCCAATACCGTCGGACCGGTGTACCACGCCATGTTGTCGCTGCGATTCGCGATGTTGTCGCCGAGCTTGGCGCTCACCGGAATAATACACTCCGGCACGGCCTTAAACTGGCCAAGAAACTCCCGATACTCTTTCTCGATACCGTCGAACACATCCTGCCGATAGCCGACCAAGTCCATCTTATTGACGACCACGGCGAACTGCCGGACTCCCAGTAGCGACAGCAGATAGCCATGCTTCTTGGATTGCTCCTTCACACCCTCGAGCGCATCGATCAGCAGCAGCGCGGCTTCCGCCCGCGCGGCGCCCGAGATCATGTTCTTGAGAAATTCCTTGTGACCCGGGGCATCAATGATGATGTACTGGCGCCCTTTCCAGATAAAGAAGGTGCGCGCCGTATCGATCGTAATCCCTTGTTCCTGCTCTTCGAGGAAGGCATCGAACAGGAAGGCATATTCAAACTCCTTGCCTTGCTGACGACAAATCGCCTGCACCTTCTCCAGCTTGCCATCGGGCAATGACCCGGTGTCGGCATAGAGCCGTCCCAGCAAGGTAGACTTGCCATGATCGACATGCCCGACGATGACGATATTCAGACTTTCAGATGGCTTATTGCTTTCGATGTTCATTGCCACTCCTCAAGAGTTCTCTCGAGAATGATCAAACGGGCGGCCCAGCAAGGCCGCAGGCAAGGAACAACCGGAAGCGTACCCTCTGAGGTACGTTGAGGATTGTTTCGAGCCGAGAACGATGCTGGGCGCTCGTTTCAGCATTCTTTCGCTACATGTATCCGTCTTTTCGTAGAAGCTCCATGCCTCGCCCTTCATCCTGCGCGCGGCCGGCCCGTTCGGCGACCGTCGTGTGACGCAATTCGTTGATGATCTCGTCGACCGTTTTCGCGGTCGACTTGATGGGCGTGGTGCAGGGCGCGCAGCCGAGACTGCGATACCGAGTTCCGTCCCCCTTGTCGAGATACAAATCCATGAAGGGAATATTTTCGTACTTGATGTACTCCCAGATATTGATCTCCGTCCAATCCAGCAACGGGTGGATGCGAATATGGGTGCCGGGCGGAAAAGTCGTTTTGAACTGATTCCAGAGTTCGGGCGGCTGATCGCGGAAGTCCCAGTCGCCATGCTTATCGCGGGGCGAAAAATACCGCTCCTTCGCTCTCGTCCCCTCTTCGTCCGCTCGCACACCGAGAATAATACCGGTGTACCCCTTCTGCTCGATCAGTTGTTTCAGTCCGTTCGTCTTGAGGGCGGTACAACAGGCGACCCGGCCCATCGTGTGATTCATACCCGCCGCCAAGGCTTCTTTGTTTTGCCCCACCACCAGATCCAAGCGCCATTCCCGTGCAATCCGATCGCGGTATTCGATCATGGCCGGAATTTTGTAACTCGTATCGACGTGGAGTAACGGAAAGGGCACCTGTCCAAAGAAGGCCTTGCGGGCGAGCCAGAGCAGCACCGTCGAATCTTTGCCCATCGACCAGAGCATGCCCAGGTTGTCGAAATTCTTGTAGGCCTCGCGAAGAATGTAGACGCTTTGATCTTCCAACTGACGAAGATGTTTCACGACCGACGACCTTTCCCTTAGCAGGCTGTTAGTTATCCCCGCTTGCCGACCGCAAGAGGCACCTGCACCAGTTCATCCAGCTTGCGCCCGGCTGTGCCGCTTTCGAGGGCGACGCGCGCCATCGGCAGACAGGCCGGCAGCGTGGCCCCTTTGCCGGCGGCATACAGCAGCAATGCCGCATTCATCAATACCCAATCTTTCGGGCCGCCCGGAATCTGATTCTGAATGATCCGCCGCAGCAGCTCCGCTTCCTTGTCCTGTTGGCCAGGGGGAAACCCGGCCATGTCGCGAGAAGTGCCCAGAGCCAAACCGAAGTCCTTCGGTGAAATTCCCAGCGGCGTGATCCGCTCGTCCCGCAGCTCCAACACCCGGGTCGCTGCCGTGACGGATAGCTCCGGATCGCCTTCTACGCCCCGAATGACTAGGGCACGCGGACAGCCCAACATCCGCAACACTTCCGCCGTTTTTTCGAAATGAGGCGGATGCGATAAGCCGATCACTTGCGCCGCCGCCCGCGACGGATTCAACAAGCGGGCGATCGGATGAAAGAGGTTGCGCACGCCGATTTCCTGACGCATCTCCAGGAACCGATAGAGCGGCGGATGATACATCCCGATATCGAGATAGACGAATCCTTTTTTTGTGACTTCTTCACCGGCCATCTTCGGATCCAGATCGATCGGGATACCGAGCGCTTTTAAGACACCCGCAGCGCCGGGACGCCCGGGAATACCATCATAGCCATGCATCACGATCGCCGCGCCCGCGGACGCCGCCACGATCGCTCCGGCAATCAAACCGTGAAAGGTCTCCGACTTGCCCGCGTAGCTCGGCACATCGACTACGGCCAGCTCTTTCGGAACCGACAGCGGGGCGACGTACGCGCGCGCGGCCGCCGTAAAGGCCGCCAGCTCCGAGACCGATTCCATCTTGAATCGCATCGCCATGAGAAAGGCGCCGATCTGCGCCTGCGTCGCCTGGCCTTCGATCAACAGTTTCATCACCTGTTTGGATTCATCCCAGGTCAGATCTTTGGAGGCTTTGGGCCCCTTGGCGATTTTCGCAATAAAATCTTGAATAGGCATATTAGGATTTGTGGAGTCCACACTCGGTCTTGGTAAAGGTTTTCCAACGTCCGGCCCGCGGATCTTCACCCGGCGCCACAGGAGCGGTGCAATGGGTGCACCCGATACTCGGATAATTCTGATCATGCAACGGATTGTAGGGAACCTCGTAGACCTTGATGTAGGTCCAGACGTCTGCCCAGGTCCAGCGCGCCAACGGATTCACCTTGACCAATTGAAACCTGCTGTCCCATTCGATCAATCCCGCGTTGGCTCTCGTCGGCGACTGATCCCGGCGGATGCCGGTAATCCAGGCGTCGTACCCTTTCAAGATACGCGTCAGCGGTTCCACCTTCCGCAGCTGGCAGCAGCGATCCGGCTCGGTCGACCAGAGCGCCGGACCATGCTGTGCGGCCTGCTGATCCGGCGTCAGCAGCGACTGCACCTGAATGACCTGTGCCGGCTTCAGGGCATACTGCCGAATGATGCGATCGCGGGTCTCATAGGTTTCAGGAAACAGGAAGTCCGTGTCCAAGTAGAACAGCGGAATCGAGGGATCGATGCGATGCACCATGTCGACCAACACGACATCTTCCGCACCGAAACTGCAGGCGACGACAATCTTCGGGGCGAACCGCTTGATCGCGTCCTTCAACACATCTTGCGGCTGCTGAGATTCGAACGCGTCGCTCGCGCGTTTCAGTTCCGCCACCATCTCCGGACTTCCGCCGCTGGTCATGATCGTGCTCCGACTCCCTTAGCCTTCGACCTTTTCTACGAGGACGCGATAGTGCGCGGCCTCAGGCTCCAGCGCTTCCTGGAGCAGGACGAGATGTCCGTCGTTCTTCAGACTCATCGGGACGTTCTTGATCGGCTCACCGGCATCCAGCCAGACTTCGAGCTTTTCACCCGCGTCCATCATCTCGAGTTTGAGCTTGGTCTTCACATAATTCAGCGGACAGGCGACACCGCGGAGATCATAGACCGGCGCCCCGGTTGGCGCAGGAGCGGCTGGTGCAACCGGTGCCGCGACCACTTCCTTCACAGGAGCCCCCGTCTCTTGGGCCGGCGCAAGCTTCAAATTTTTTCCCATCTGTTCGGTCGCAGCGCGGCAGGCATCGACGAAGCCCTTCGCAAACACCATCTTTTCACGCGCCGACTCCGCGGTCGTATCCTTAGGACCGAGATCGCCTACTTTCTTATTGAGTTCGCGATACTGCGTAGGGATGACCCCCTTCTGCGCAATCCGGCTATCGAACTCAATGAATGTTTCCGAGTCGGTCGAGGGCTCAAGCCCCTCCGTGACCAACATCGCTTTGGCCGCAGCCAGCACCGCACGATAAGACTTATTCACCGACACCGAATACTGATGGTTCTCGACCAGCAGCTTGGCCTGATACAGCTCCTGATCTGCCTCAAGGATCCCGTTCTCAATCATCTCCAGCGCACCGCCTGCGCATTCACCGGGACCCAAATCCTCAAGAATGAATTCCGATTCACCTTCCCAGTCATAATAGAAGGTAGGATCGTCCTTGTAGGCAGGGACGATGGTGTAGGGAATCAGCTCGTCCTTGAGTTTATTTTTCCCGGCGCGCGCGATGAAGGCGGACAGGTTTTCCTTCGGCAGTCGATCCCGCCGATACACGGCGACGAGATGCGACAGGGCAGCCGGCACAGCCTTCGCCGGCAGCTTGACCGTCATCTGCCCGATCTTCGGAGTGGCATCCACTTGCCCCCCGAGATGCAGTTCATAATGCGGCGCGACATGCTCACCCAACCGCTTCCCGACGCCATGCAACCCGATCGTCGAGATGTGATGTTGCGCGCAGGAATTGTGACAGCCGCTGATCTTGACGCTCACATCCGACAGGTCTTCAGGGACACGGCCGGCCGGAAAAACTTCGGCCAGTGCCCGCGCCAACCCCTTTGATGAGGTGATCCCAAGACCGCAGGTATCAGTCCCCGGGCAAGCGATAATGTCTTCCACTAACTCTGCGCCTGGATCGGAAAGCCCCTGGGTGGAGAGTTCGCTATACAGCGATTCGATCTGCGACTCAGGAATCCACCGGATCACCATGTTCTGGTTGATGGTGGTTCGAATATTTCCATTGGCATATCGCTCGGCGAGGTCAGCCACGCAGAGCATTTGCTCAGATGTCAGGTCGCCCATGAACAACTTGATCGCAGCCGTCACGTACCCCGGCTGTTTCTGCTTGACGACGTTCGTCCGCTTCCACATTTCAAACGGGGTTTCATGACCGATGCCATGACCGGTCCCATTGCCGTTCGACGATGTGTGCCCGGATCCATTGCGCGTCGGCATGATGAGTGGGGTGGGCTCGTCCGCATGGGTGAGCAACGCGATGGGCTCGTGTGATGGACGGGCATAGCCCATCGATTCGTAGGCGGCTTCCCATCGTCGCTTGAATTCATCAAATCCCAGCTTCTCGATGACAAATTTCATGCGGGCTTTGTTGCGGTTCTTGCGGTTCCCGAGCGTATCGAACACCTTAATGACGGCTTCGATGCTTGGCAGTAATTCGTCCATCGGGGTAAATTCGCGAAGCACTTGGGCGATGCGTGGCGCCGACCCCAACCCGCCGCCTGCTACCATGCGAAACCCGATCGTCCCGTCGGCCCGCTTGGCAGCCAGCAATCCGACGTCATGAATCGGAGTCAGGGCACAGTCCTGCTTACAACCGGAAAGCGCAATCTTGAATTTTCTCGGCAGACTTTGATTCAAGGGATTGCGCAACAGATGATACGCGATGGTCTTCGCGTAGGGCGTCACATCGAAGACTTCCCCCTGGCACACCCCGGCCAGATGGCAGGCTGTCACATTGCGGACGGTGTTGGCGCAAGCCTCACGCGTCGTCAGCCCGACCTCGGCCAGGCCGCGCATGATGGTCGGCACATCCTTCAACTCGACAAAATGCATCTGAATGTCCTGGCGCGTCGTGACATGCCCGACGGCGGTGGCATGGCGATCCGCCAGTTCAGCGACTCGTCGGAGCTGATTCGCCGAGATTCCCCCGAACGGAATTTTGATGCGGACCATCTGCACGCCAGGCTGACGCTGTCCATAGATCCCGTATTGCAATCGAAACGGCTTGAAGAGATCGTTCGAGACTTCCCCCGCCATAGTGCGAAGGGCTTCCGCTTCAAACGTTTCGATTTCCTCTAGAAAGGCAGGAGGAATCGGAGATGTTTTGATCTCCGGTATGGTTAACTGATCTTGGGGACTCATATATATTTCTCCCTTGCCACGACAGAGACACCACCCTGCCAAATCAGATGTGATACATCGGATTCTGTTGCTGATCGAGCACTCGTTGGCGTTCAACTAATTGATCGATCGTGATAGCAGAGAGGACACCTCGTTCGGCTTGATGCACTTTTTCCCACACACCCCCGAGCAACAGCTGCTCTCTCGTATCGCGCCGACTCTGCCCGGTCCCATTCTGTGACGTGTCATGAAATACCGGCCCATCAAGGGCCTCAAGCAAATCGGCCACTGACAACTCGGATGGAGCACGCAAGAGTAGATAGCCTCCCTGTGCACCCCGCGTGCTATCGACAAGACCGGCCTTCTTCATGGCATGCAGTACTTGCTCAAGAAATCGCACAGGGATTGATTGCCGCCTAGCGATGGCCCGAGCCTGAATGGGGACTTCTTTCCCATTCATGGCGAGGTCAACAGCAGCCAATATTCCGTATGTTGCGCGATGCGACACTTTCATTCTTGATAATTCCGGTAGGAATTAGTCATCGAGACATATACAGCTCACAACTCCCACCTGTCAAGCAGCCGATTTCGCCCTTGTGAAAATCTCGATTCTCGCAGGGGAGAGTTAGGCGCCACCTCGGGCGCAGGCCCTTCCATGGGAGTTCTATTCTGGAAATCGTGTGCACGGCTTTTCCATGACAGACACAGCGAGAGATGCACGTTCTTCTCTCACTCTTTTCTTTTCTGACCCCGATTTACTTACGGCAAGGCTCAATACCGGGGGAATATCCATTTGACATCATGTCGGCCCTGGGCAATAATTCCGCCCTCTTCTTCGCATGGTGCCCGCATGTCGGTTCCCACATCGGTTTTTTCCATTCTGTTACTGACGGCGGATGCCGATATCCACGCTCAGTTCAAAGCCGTTTTCGGAAACGCCTCTGTCACGATGGTACGGGATGCGGCCTCGCTCCCCAAAGATCTCCCCAGACGCCACTATGATGCTGTGGTTGTGGAGACTGGTCCAGGGCAGGGCCACTCCGAGACGCTTCCTGCGCTGATAGATCCCGCCCAAACTCTGGTCATCGTGGGATCACGGACTGTGCTGAAGCGGGCTCCAGCTATGATCAAAATGATGAGCCAGCACCGCGAGGAAACCCAGAAGAACAAGGGACACGATCTCTCATTGGAAGACTTCCTCGACCAAAAAATGGGTGACTTCGTCAAGGGGATGCATAACGGCGCCGCCAAGAATCTTCACCCGATGCTGATTTCAGCCGTCGAGCGACCTCTGATCTCGTCAGCCCTGCGAGAAACCCAGGGCAATCAAATTCAAGCGGCGGAATTGTTGGGCCTGAATCGAAATACGTTGAGAAAGAAGATTACGAATCTCCATATTCCATTGAATCGGGGTCGCGTAAAGGCTACCGGCTCCTCCTAGTGCTGCGGTGCGGCAGGAGACCCGGCCCGGACAATGGGAAAGGCCTCAGGCGTTCGGCATCCTCATTCATTCATAACCAAGGAGGGGACTGATGACCAAGGAAGAGCTGATTGCGAAGATGGCAGCCTCGGCAGGGATCACCAAAGTCGCGGCGGGCACCGCCCTGCAGGCCTTCACCGGAGCCGTCACCACGTCGTTAAAGAAAGGGCAACGCGTCTCTCTGGTGAATTTTGGTACCTTTACGATTTCAAAGCGGAAAGCGCGGATGGGCAGAAACCCACGCACCGGGGAATCGCTCAAAATTCCGGCCGCCAAGGTCCCGAAGTTCTCTGCGGGGAAGGAACTGCGTTCGGCGGTCAAGTAACGACCCCGCGGCATTTCCGGTAACGCAAAGAGAAGGCGGTGCCTTCCAGAAACTGCGGGAGGAGGCTACCTTCTCTTTTGCATTTCTTGACAGTGTGGCCAGGCCTATATTAGCATGCCCACCCGGACAATAGGCGCGTAGCTCAGGGGGAGAGCGTTACCTTGACACGGTAAAGGTCGACGGTTCAAGACCGTCCGCGCCTACCATTTCGGCTAGGGGCATCCGTTTGCCTTGAGGCGGCGGAATGCCTTTGTTGTTTTTGTTTGGATTAAGAAAAGCACTGGGGCGGATGAAGATCACTCTCAAAGGCGGGAATAGTCAGGTCCTGGAAACGGGACAGACCGTGGGGGCGGCCTTGAAGGCCTGCGGCCTGTCGGTCGGATCTGATGTCCTCGCCGCCAAAGTCAACGGAGTCGTTGTTGATCTGTCACGTCCGCTGACTGAAGATGCGGTCGTAGAACCAGTCCGGTTTGATACGGTAGAAGGACGAGAGGTCTACCGCCATAGCAGCACGCACATTATGGCGCAGGCGGTGAAAGAAGTATTTCCCACGGCACAGATCACCATCGGTCCTGCGCTTGAAGATAGTTTCTTTTACGACTTCGCCTTCGAGCGGCCTTTCACGCCAGAAGATCTCGAGAAAATCGAAGCTCGCGTCCGCGAGATTATCAAGCGGAACCTGCCGGTCACGCGGAAAGAGCTGTCGAAGCAAGAAGCCATTCAGTTTTTCCAATCCCGCGGCGAAGCTTATAAAGTCGAATTGATCCAAGGATTCCCTGAGCATGAGCCGATCTCGGCGTATAGCCAAGGCGAGTTTGTCGATCTCTGTCGTGGGCCCCATCTCCCCGCCACCGGTCACGTCGGCGCATTCAAGCTCCTGACGACCGCCGGCGCCTACTGGCGCGGAGATGAGCGCAACCCGATGTTGCAACGGATCTACGGAACATCCTTCCCGACCCAGGCCGAACTCGACGCCTATTTAGCGCGTCTTGAAGAGATCAAGCGCCGCGATCATCGCAAGGTCGGGAAAGAACTCGACCTGATTACCATCCAGGATGAAATCGGTCCGGGTTTGGTCCTCTGGCATCCGAAGGGCGCTTTGGTGCGTCTCTTGATCGAGAATTTCTGGCGCGAACAGCACATCAAAGACGGCTACGATTTGGTCTACTCGCCCCACATTGCGCGACTCGATCTGTGGAAGACGAGCGGCCACGTGGACTACTATCGGGAGAATATGTTTCCCCCGATGAAGCTGGAAGGCAGCGAGTACCAGCTCAAGCCGATGAACTGCCCCTACCACATCATGATTTACAAGTCGCACTTGCGGAGCTATCGGGATCTCCCCATCCGCTACGGCGAGCTCGGTACGGTCTATCGGTATGAACGCACGGGTGTCCTGCATGGCCTGTTGCGCGTCCGCGGATTCACGCAAGATGATGCGCACCTCTTCTGCCGGCCCGATCAGATTCAAGATGAAGTCAGCCGTGTGCTGGATTTCACTTTCTTTATCTTGAAATCGTTCGGCTTCGTCGACTTTGAGATCTTCCTGTCGACCAGACCCGAAAAATCCGTCGGCTCGGATGACAAATGGGTCCTCGCGACAGATTCGCTGGAGGGAGCGCTCAAGAGCCGGGGAATTGCCTTTCATTTGGATGAGGGGGGCGGCGCCTTCTACGGACCGAAAATTGACATTAAGATCAAAGATGCCCTTGGCCGATCCTGGCAATGCTCGACCATTCAGGTAGACTTCAACAATCCGGAACGGTTTGAGCTCAGCTATATCGGTGAGGATGGAAAGTCTCACCAGCCCATCATGATCCATCGGGCCTTGATGGGATCCATTGAACGCTTCTTCGGCATTCTCGTCGAGCACTATGGCGGTGCATTCCCGACCTGGCTGGCGCCGGTTCAAGCCGTGGTCATGGCCATCACCGACAATCAGCGTGAGTATGTGAACACCGTCGTCGCTCAGTTGAAAGCCGCAGGCTTTCGGGCTGATGCCGATCTGCGCAACGAAAAAATCGGCTTTAAGATTCGCGAAGCGGAGAAAGCCAAGGTCCCCTACATGCTCGTGGCAGGGGAGCGGGAAGTCCAGAGCGGCACGCTCTCCGTCAGAGGACGGAGCGGAGCAAATCTCGGCAAGATGACAGGGGCTGCAGTGATCGATCTTCTCAGGAATGACGTCACGCGCGCGCAGCCGGAGCTACAACCAACACACTAAGAGGTGGGTTATCGTCCCCAAACTGCGCGTGAACCGCGAAATTCGAGTGCGAGAGGTTCGAGTCATCGGTCCGGAAGGAGAGCAACTGGGGATCCTCCCCACGCCAGACGCGTTGCGCCAGGCCCAGGAGGGCGGCTACGACCTTGTGGAAGTCGCTCCCACTGCAGCACCGCCGGTTTGCCGAATCATGGATTACGGCAAATACAAATTCGAGCTCAGTAAGAAGGACCATCAGAATCGACGTCACCAAAAGTCAACCCAGGTCAAGGAAATCAAGCTTCGGCCGCGCACCGATAAGCACGACCTCGGCATCAAGATCCGTCAGATCAAGGAATTTCTGGCTGACGGGAACAAGACCAAGGTCACGTTGACGTTTCGTGGCCGTGAAATGGCCAATCAGGAGATGGGCCGATCACTCATGAGCTCAGTGATCGCCGAAATGACTGAGATTGGAACGATAGAGTATGCCCCGCGCATGGAAGGCCGCAGCCTGATCATGATCGTGGCACCCAAAAATTAGGGATACATTTGCAGCTTACAAACGGAGAGGATGGATTCGATGAAAACGAAAGCCAAAACACACAAAGGGGCTAAAAAGCGGTTTTCCCGCACAGGAAGCGGAAAGCTTGTCCGACGGAAAGCCGGAAAGCGCCATTTGTTAAGCCATAAGAAAAGCGATCAAAAGCGCCGGTTAAGCGGAACCGCCGTGGTGGATGCTACTTCCACCTTGTCTTTGAACCGCCTCTTGCCGTATAACTAACCCCTTAAAGAGCGACCCTCACGGATAAAAGGAGTATTGAGTCATGCCCCGCGCAAAAGGTGGACCGAAAACAAGAGCAAGACGGAAGAAGCGGCTGAAACTAGCAAAGGGACAGTACGGCGCAAAGAGCCGGTTGTTCCGCTCAGCCACAGAGTCGGTTGATAAGGGACAGCAGTATGCCTATGACGGACGAAAGAACCGGAAGCGGGATTTTCGCCGGTTGTGGATTGCGCGTATCAGCGCCGCCGTCCGGGCACAGGGACTGACCTACGGTCGGTTCATCAACGCGCTCAAGAAAGCGGAAATCCTATTGGATCGCAAAGTCCTGTCAGACATGGCGATCAAGGACGCCGCGGGCTTCGAGAAGTTGGTCGGCCTGGCCAAGCAGCATCTGACTCCTATCGCGGCGTAATTCAGCCGTTCCGGGGCACTACGAATTCAAGCAGTTTCTCTGATCTTGGAGGGCGACACCCTGTCGCCCTCCATCAACTTATCAGCCAGCAATCCTCCCCCACCAAAGCATCTTCGATGGATGCTTGTCGGCTCCAGTTTTTTGAATTCGTCCGTTCACCTGCATTCACATCACAGCAATCAGAACATATCGTCGGTCATTCACCGTGACTTCAACTTACGGACAGCCACGAGACGAATAGTCGAAGGGGGATAATCGAACGCTAGCTCAACAGCACATCGCTTGCGCCAAGTCCGTGCCCTAAAGTGACCCAGAACGTGACAGCCGTCGTGGGAAATTCCAGGGGAGCAAGATGAGATGGCACGGCTAAAAAGCAACTAGCTCAGATCTGCCAATTGAGAGAGGTTCACGTCGAAAGAAACGACCGGCACGGTGACCTGCCAGCGCTCGAGGACTTCGGGATGGACTTCGCCAATGACGCCGATGGGTTTGCCTGCAAGGACGATGCGCCCCGCACGTCCTTCCAGGAAGGACGGATGCTGGACCGGCTCCAGGCTGTACTCTTTCCCCAGATGGTAGAACAGGATATCAAGACACGAATGGATTTCTGAGAAATGGGCAGTCGCATGGGCGATGACGGCGCCCAACACCGTTTCCGTGCGTGAGCCCAGCTCATGCGTGGAATCAGGGATCGCCACGTCACCGGCTTCGAACAGGCGGTGTGGATAGAAGGCCCGATTGGACGCCGCTTCGACACGCAGAAGAGAAGGCAACATCCATTGGCGCAGGCAGGAGAAGGTGAGGGTCATGGCATTGTCCACTTCGACCATCCGCCCCCACTCTGTATCAACCAGGCGCATGGTGTCGCGATAGCTCTCCGGCGATCCCATAATGTTGGAGATGATTTCCTGGAATCCCAACCCGACCATGAGCTCACGCGACCGATCGGAGGTCTGCTCGATTCGCGAGAGCCCTCCAACCGTAAACTGCGCCGGCATTACCGGGGCGAATTCTCCGTAGCCACGGCTGATCGCGACATCTTCGACCACATCCATCGCATGCATGAGGTCCTGCCGATAGGGCGGCAACGTGGCCCTGACCGATCCCTTTCCGGCTGAGACCTCGTAGCCATAGACTTCCAGCGCCTGTTTCACGACCTTCACGCCGAGTTCTTGGCCGAGTGCCTGCTCGATGGTCTTGAGCTGAATCGTTTTGGAATTCCCGAGATCCTGTGGCGTGACAACCCGTTTACCCAACGGCGTGTTCTTGGGATAGTGCACTTCAACCGGTTCAATCGTGGCGCCGCGATCGGCAAGGTTGGCAGCAAAGATATTCAGCGTGAGGACGACCATCAACTGATCGGTTCCGGTCACTTCGACAAATAGTTCGTCGTCCCCCACCCGCACTTCTCCCACTTCCCGGCTATTGATGATCGGCGGGAACGACAAGGGTTGATTCTTCGCATCGCGGAGAATCGGCAAACGACTCTGCCCTGCCAGGATATGCCCATGCTCCAACCCTTTCGGATGGACCATGAGAATTTCCGCCAGTGTCATCACTGTCTCCATACCCAGCGGTGTGAACTTCGCCTGATCCGGCTTGACCAACTCATAGGTGACCGGGAACGTAATCTTCGGCAGCTGGTAGATCCCGATTGAGACGGTCTTTCGCTTGTGCCCGAAAATATCCGCCAGCTTCTCCTGTGTCTGAATGAGTTGGGCTAATCCTTCCTCGGTGACCCGGTACCCCCTGGCTGTGCACGCGGCGACATAGGGACGCACCTGTTCAAGCCCCGGTGCGACAATCAGAGATTGTCCCTTCTTCGCGTTCTTAGCAAAGAAGGGATAGGCCTTGAGCTTCCCCTGCTGCTTGATACGGATTTGCCGGGCGATGCCCTCGCAACACCAAAGGTCCGGCCGGTTGCTGTCTTGCAATTCGATGCGCAACTCTCCGGTTTCCTGGTTGTGCCCCTTGAGCTCGCCCTTGACGAGCATCAGCCAGTCTTCCAATTGTTCAATCGAAACTGGCGAGACCGGGCGCTTGGCACGACCGCCGAGAGCCAGCAGCGATTCGAAGTCGTCTTTGAAAATAGAAATCGTCGGCATGGCGTACGCTAAAAGATCCCTCTCGTGGTCCTGATCAAGTCCAGATTATCAGTGAACAATTCGCGAATGTCATGAATACCTAGCGCCACCATGGCCATGCGATCCAACCCCAGCCCCCAGGCAATGACCGGCACGGTCACACCCAACGGCAAGGTGACTTCGGCCCGGAACAACCCCGCTCCGCCCAGCTCCATCCACCCCAGGCGCGGATGCCGCACATGCATTTCGACCGAGGGTTCGGTAAAGGGGAAATAGGCCGGCAGGAACTTCACTTCCTTGGCCTGGGCCACTTCACGCGCAAAGAGATTCAGCAGACCGAGCAGGGTACGGAAGTTAATATCCTCGCCCAGCACAATGCCTTCGACCTGGAAAAAGTCGGTAGCATGGGTGGCATCGACTTGATCGTAGCGAAAGCAGCGGGCAATCGAGAAATACTTTCCCGGCACAGCCGGCACCGACGCCAGCGTCCTTGCCGAGACTGCTGTCCCCTGACTCCGCAACACGAGCCGCTTCGCCCGTTCAGCGTTGAAGGCATATTTCCACCCGGTGGAGCCGGTCTTGCCGCCATCCTGATGAGCCTTCGTCACGCGTGACAGGAACGGCTCGGCAATCGTATCGGCATGCGTAGGTTGCTTCACAAAGTAGACGTCGTGAATATCACGGGCCGGATGGAACTGCGGCATGAAGAGCGCGTCCATGTTCCAGAATTCCGTTTCGACCAGCGAGCCGCGCATTTCCTGGAAGCCCATACTCACAAGCTTCGTCTTGACGGTATCGAGAAACTCACGGTAGGGATGCTTCTTCCCGGTTCCGATGCGGGGCGCGCGCAGACTAATGGTGTACTTGCGGAATCGTTTGTTCCGCCAACTACCGTCTTTCAACAGCTCGGGCGTCAGCTGCGAGACTTCTTCCGCCACCCCTTCCTTGGCGAGGTGCTCCGCCGCCGCTACTCCGGCAGGAGAGAGCGTGAAGGATCGAGTGACCCGATCATCCACCCGGAATGGTTCTTTGGCGTTTCCACGCTTGACCGCGTAATCTTCGATCACCTGGCGATGCGCCTCGGGAAAACTCTTCAGCTCCCGAGAGGCCTCGTTCACCTGTTGCAGCAACACCCGGATGGCCTCAGCCGTAGGGCTGGGTCGGCCGGTGGACTCTATACAGCCGCCCTGGACGATTAATAACACCCCTTCTTTTTTCAACCGTCCGACGGCTTTGCTGACATCGGATGGATCTAATCCATCCTGCGCCTGCAGATCAGGAATAGTCAGCCGCTTCCCCGTACTGGTCACCTCACGCGCGGCCGAGAAGACTCGCTCAATCGGTGACGCACCACTGACATACTGTTCGCCCACCTTCGTCAGGGACACCACCGGCGTCACTGTTTCGGCGTGGACCACGAGCAGGGACTTTGCGAGTAACCACTCGATCGCCATGCTCAGCTGGGATGGCTCTAATTCAGCGGCGGCGGCTAACTGTTCGGTTTCGAGTACCGTGTCGGCAGGACGGGACCCGAGCGCCATGATGACTTTGATTTCGAGAGGATGCAGACTGTCGATGAGTGCGGAGGTATCCACCCTGAACAACCTATCGATGGGAGGCGGCGTGAGAGGTGGTTGTAGCGGCCGGCTGCCCTGCGGCCCGCAACGCTGCAATGGTGCCGGCATAGTCCCGGCTCGCAAAAATCGCCGAGCCGGCAACCAGGACAGTGGCTCCCGCTGCGATGATCTGCGCGGCATTGTCGGGTTTGACCCCGCCGTCGACTTCGAGTAACGCCCGGCTTTGGAGACGATCCAACATCTCCCGAATCGCGGCAATCTTCTTCAACACAGACGGAATAAACCTCTGCCCGCCGAATCCTGGATTCACCGACATGATTAAGACCAGATCGACGTCGGCCATAATCTCCTGCAGTAAACTGACCGGCGTCGCAGGATTGAGCGTCACGCCCGCCTTGACGCCGCGCTCCTTGATCGATTGAATCGTCCGATGGAGATGGGGACAAGCTTCCACATGCACCGTGATGTAATCAGCCCCCGCCGCAACAAATTCCGGGATGAACGTATCGGCATTGGTGATCATCAGATGCACATCGAGCGGCACTTTAGCGACTTTCTTGATCGACTCGACGACCGGAGGACCGATCGTGAGGTTCGGCACGAAATGGCCGTCCATCACATCGATATGGAGCAGATCCGCACCGGCTTGTTCCACAGCCGCAATCTCATCAGCCAGACGCACGAAATCGGCTGCGAGGATCGAGGGGGCAATCAATACCGGACTACTCATAGAAACCCTTGTGTTTTTCTCAAGCGGACGGCATAGAACCCGTCCATTCCGATGGTATTTCCCATCGTGCACAGCGCACCCTGCGTCGTCGCAAAAGGAACGGCGGACGCGTGAAGCCACGGGACGATGGACTCCCGAACATATTCTGAATGGTCCCGAGAAAACCGGGCGATCACCTCTTCGGTCTCTTCCGGTTCCGTCGAGCAGGTACTATAGACCAGCACCCCGCCGGGCCGCAAGACAGAGGAGGCCTGTTTGAGGATCTCAGCCTGCAAAGTCTGGTGCCGGGCAAACATCCCGGCATCTTTTTTCCCCTTCGCATCAGGATGACGGCGCAGCACCCCAATGCCACTGCAAGGCGCATCGACCAGGATACGATCAAACAGGCCCATCGGTGGGAACGGTGTCTCTATCTTCTGGCGAGGGACAATCATGCCAAGCTCTCTCGCATCCCCTACAACTGGAGCAATGATCGTCACACCAAGCCGCTGGCAGTTCTCCTTCAATGCCTGTAACCGCACAGCGTGACGGTCCATTGCCACGATCTGACCACGATTCGACATCAGCTCGGCCAGATGGGTGGCCTTTCCTCCAGGGGCCGCACAGACATCGAGAATGCGTTCGTCCGGTTGTGGATCCAAGAGGAGCGGAACGAGTTGCGCAGCTTCGTCTTCGACATAGAACAATCCCTCTTGAAACCCCGGGATCGTGGTCACGGCCCGACCTTCTTCAAGGATCACCCCAACGGGGCTGACGGTTGTTGGACGGGCGGCAATCCCCGCGCCGATGAGCTGCTCAAGAAACGCGTCACGGGTCACTCGCTGACGGTTGACGCGCAGTGTCAGGGCCGGAACGGCACTCACCGCTTGACAGGCAGCCTCCGCGCTCTCAACTCCCATCTGTACGACCCAGCGGGTACAGAGCCACTGTGGCACCGCGTAGCGGATCGAGAGTGCCATGGCCGGATCCGGTTGAAGCTCAGGGAACGGCCGTTCCGGCAAACGCGTCACGGTCCGTAACGCGGCATTCACGAGGCCGCTCCAATCCCTCCCGAGCTGTGCCTTGTTGGCCTTTGCCAGATTCACGGATTCATTCACCGCTGCAGAAGCCGGCACACGATCCATATAAACCAACTGATACATCCCCATCCGCAAGAGCATCTGTACCATCAGCGGGAGCCGGGGCAAGGGTTTCTTCAGCGCCGGCTCCAAACGCCAATCAATCGTCTCCTGGCGCCGCAGCACCCCATAGACTAATTCCATGGCAAAGGCCCGATCACGGCTATCCATTGCCTGTCGATCCCACAAACGATGGCATACTTCATCGAGCGGGTCGCCTGATTTGTGCTGGGTCAACAGGGCCGTCAGCGCGCGGGCTCTTGCAGAAGGAGGGAGAGACGGTTTTGAGACGGGAGGAGAAGACATGATACGGCCGATCACGCCGGCAGTTCTGACAGCGGCGGCTCTGCGTCAAAACGTTGGCCTGCACTCACGCGATGCCCCGCCAGATATTGCGCCACAGTGAGTCGCTTACTATTGGACGGTTGAATCTCTTTCAGCGCCAACACACCGTCCCCCGTCGCGACGTGGATAAACTGCTTCGTCACCTCGATGATAGTGCCAGGTATGACATCTGGCTTCCCCGGACTCTGAACTGCGCTCCACACCATCCATCGTTCGCTACCGATATATGTATAAGCACCGGGCCAGGGAGAAAGCCCTCGGACGCGATTAGCAATGTTGCTCGCACTCGTCGTCCAATTAATCACCCCATCTTCTTTCTTCAAGGGCGGCGCCAGAGTGGCCAGAGCATGATTCTGAGGCTGCGGTGTGATCGTTCCCGCCTTGAGCCGCGCGATGGTCTCGACCAACAACCTTCCTCCAAGTGCGGCCAGACGTGGCGCCAGCGATCCGGCGGTGTCTTCAGGCAAAATCGGCAGTGACTCCTGCAGGAGCATGGCTCCCGTATCCATCCCTTCATCCATCATCATGGTAGTAATGCCGGTCTTGGTCTCTCCGTTGATTACCGCCCATTGAACTGGTGCCGCTCCGCGATATTGCGGCAGCAGCGAACCATGCACGTTCACGCAGCCCATCGGTGGCAAGGTGAGTATCGGTCTGTGGAGGATTCGACCATAGGCCGTCACAGCTATCAGATCAGGCTTCCAGGCTGCGAGGGCCGTGAGAAACTCGGGCACTCTGATTTTCACAGGCTGCAGAAAAGGTATGCCTTCTCGTTGCGCAATGAGCTTGACCGGAGGCGGAGTCAAGATTTGCCCGCGACCTTTAGGCCGATCAGGTTGAGTGACAATGCCTACAACTTGGTCGTCGGATTTCAGCAGCGCCTCCAGTGACGGGACGGCGAATTCCGGCGTGCCCATAAACACAATACGCATGCTATGGCTTTAACATCGCACTGCACTGAATGCAACGGTACGCAACTCAGCTTGACTTGCCGTTCAACGCTTTGTTAGTCTCCGTCTGCGGGGTGGAGCAGCCTGGTAGCTCGTTGGGCTCATAACCCAAAGGTCAGAGGTTCAAATCCTCTCCCCGCAACCAATCAGATCAATGAATATCAAGGGGTTAGCTGGCAACGGCTAACCCCGTTTTTCTTTCATCTAACAGCCATCTAACAACTCCCGACAGTTTTCCATTCCGGCATCATTGTGCTGAAGTCTTAGTAACGAAGTACAACCATTTCCCCCACTCGTCTCTTGTGCCTTCCTTCCCGCCCTCCTACAATACGCCACCCTACGAGGTTCTCATGCCTTTCTCGATTCGTCCCTTCCGACGCTTCCCCGTAGAATGCTCTGTCACCTACAACGCGGGTCCATTCCAAGGCCAAGGAACCGTATGGAATCTATCGCCTACCGGCTGGCGGTTCTCTGGCAATCTGCCGCTGCGAGTCGGGGAAGTGTGTTCGCTCACGGTGAACCTGCCGACTCAGGAGACTACTTACGTGGCCGCCGGCATCGTGCGCTGGATGCGAGGCGAGGAGTACGGCGTTGAAACGCTCGTGATTGACGACGAGTCACGGGAGGAGATGGAAGAGTACCTCTGGCAGTGGGAATAGTAATCCGCAGAGTGCATTGCGTGACCAACCAATGACAAGATCAAGGACACGATTGTGGCGAAGCAGAAGTGATCGGCCTCACATGCCGGCATGAGAGAAGGTGGGGAGCCATGGCGCAACCAAGGAGGGACCTCTGCACGCCACATGATCCATGGACATCAGCACATGACCACGATCAAGCAACCCAAAGATCAAGCGTCTTCCCTTAACGATTGCTTTTCAGGAAAGGAGAGCGACCATGACGGATAAATCGATTCTCGAAGTGGCGAAGTCGCAGATCATCTACTACAACGAAAAGAACTGGGCCGCGGCGAAGGAGGTTCTCACGCCGGGCATCGACTATGACGAAGCCGCGACGCAGCGCAGAATCACGGGTGTGGAGGATGTCCTTGCGGCCTGGAAAGGCTGGGCCAAGGCCTTTCCGGACTCCAAGGCGAGCTTCGACAAGGAAACGGTCGGCGGCAACACGGTGGTCATCGAGCTGACCTGGCGCGGCACGCACACGGGACCTCTGCAGCTGCCCGGCAAGGATCTCGCCGCCACGGGCAAGAAGATCGAGTTGCGCGCCTGCCAGGTCATCGAGGTCTCGGGCGCCCAGGTCAAGGCTGTCCGACACTACTTCGACTTGGCGACGATGCTGCGGCAGCTAGCGTAATGTCTTGAGGGTGCGCCGGAGGGACCTGGCCGGTAGTCCACCGAGACGTCCATGTGGGCTTCCCAGCCACCAGCGACGCGAGCACGGATAAGAATGTGGCGGATCAGTAGTGAGGAATTGTCATGCCTGTTCCGCCTAGGTGACAAGCAGAGCCATGACGCCACATCTCTGACGAGCGGGCGTGCCTACCCAACGAGTGCGGGACTGCGGCGGAACTCCGCCACCACTGGGAACACGAGTGTGTGGAAGTCCCAGTAGCGCATTCGGATCGCTTCTGAATGCGTTCCGGCCTGGAAGACGATGAATTCATCTTCCGTCAGCGAGTGATCGACATACACTGGCATCCCATAGAGTATTCCAAACGGTGGCATGGCTCCGAGCTCGCAGTCCGGGAAGAGATCTTTGAACTCTTGTTCCGTGGCCAATCGCACCTGGTCGGGGATGAAGCAGTTCCGGAGGCGGTGGAGATCTATGGTCCAGCTGGCCGGAAGCACCGTCATCACGAACCGCGTTGCGACCTGGAAGATGACAACCTTTGCGATCTCCTTCTCTGGGGCGTGGAGCACCTGAGCCCTAGCCAAGGCACGAAAGGCCTCGGGGTGGGGTAACACATCGTAGTGGACATGTTCTTGGTCGAGATACTTTTTCAGTCTCCGTGAGATGGACATCGCGGCACCTCCAAGGATAAGCGACCGTTCCTGGCAGATCGCGTTTGGAGTAGGGTGAGAGGGACGGCTGAGGGCTCGATGACAAAGTGAGTGAGGTGAAGAACCAGTCTCACGATCATGACTCCCCACTGATACCGACGGGCTGACAGTGGTCGGTAGTATACTCTGTCGACCAGGCGAAGTCTTCCAAAATGTACAATCGAAGGTAGGGATGCATTCCCAGGCTACCACCAATAGGATTTCTGCCGTCCTGCACAAGGGGCTGTGGACTACAGGCTACCTGCCTATGAGTCCAAGGGCACCCCTCTCATTGACTGTCACGCTCCCGAATGAACATTGGATTGAGATGCTGGGAGCGACGGAACGAAGCTACTAGCCCCACCGCTATTGAAGGGACCATGTACAGAAGCATCGTTGTATTTGTCTTAGCTCTCACACTCGTTCCCTTCGCCTCAGTTTCCATTGCCGCCGACTTCACCGGAAGAGTAGTCGGGATAATCGACGGCGACACCATCGAAGTCCTGCACAACCACCACCCTATCCGCATCCGCCTCAGTGGGATCGACTGCCCTGAGAGGGGGCAAGCCTAGGGCAGAAGGCCAAGCACGCCGCCTCAGACCTCGTGTTCGGCAAGGAAGCTACGCTGCACACATTCGGGAAGGACAAATACGTGCGCACGATTGGCCAGGTGTTGCTAGCCGATGGAATGAACATCAATCATGAGTTAGTCAAAGAAGGCCGGTGCTGGTGGTATCGGAAGTATGCGCCTGGATATGCGACGCTGGAAGGATTCGAGAACGAGACACGCGAAGAGAAGAACGGGTTGTGGGCCGATCCGCAGCCGGTGCCGCCGTGGGAGTGGAGGAAGCACAGAGATTAACGAGAGAAGCATAGTCTCTCATGGTCTCGTCGGCAAGAAAATCTCCATCCCATCTAGCACACGGAAGAAATGGTCACGTACACATACTCACGAATTTATTGCACGCGGTTGAGGTGAGCGCATAATTACGTTCAAGTACCTGCTACGCTGCTTCTCACCTTTCTGCTACGGAGGGGAACCATGAAGCCCACAATCACACAGCCTTCCAATTCACAATCAGTCGATCGAGAAGTGCTTCTGCTGCTTAGTCGAAAAGGGGCACAAACAATAGATGGTCTCACCATGCTGACGGGCATCGGGTGGGGGCAAGTCTTCGAGTCAGTGGACCGTCTCAGCCGGATTGGAAAAGTCTCGCTGGCTCCCGTTTACCCCAATGAGTACCGCGTGTCGGTCGGTAAGGCAGTTCACTAAGGTCATCCGGCCCCCACCCTTCCGTCCACACCACAGCACCATAGATGAATGGCTAGGCGTGGGGGTCTACAAACGGCCCCCCGCCTACTGACAAAACTCCTTTTTTTCACCGGGGCACTGGAGCGGTTAGAAACCGAAGCACGAGAGGCGGGGAGAGACTTGTGGGCCGATCCACGGTCGTTGCTGGCCTAGAGTGATGAAAGAGGAAATCAGGTTAGTGGGTAGGCTCATTTCTTCGTATTGGCGCGCGTGGGCTCTGCCTGCGTAGTTCTTAGTGGGATGCGAATTGATGGGGTTTAATCAGGTGAGAATCTATTCCCCGCAACCAAACGGCGCTCCCTTCCTGACAGCCACTTCACCTCAAGAATTCTGAATCTTCTCAAAATAGCTTTACCGCAGAGTTCCGCCGCAATCATGCGGAGATTCGCAAGTTCCTTTTGCGGTCTCTCCATTTGCGATAGGATCACCATACGCTGACTGGCGGGAAGGGAGCGGAGTCGTGAATTTTATTCGAATCGGTAACCGCGCGCTGAATCTTGATCGCGTCAACCATTGCGAGGTGCAGATCTGGCAAGATGCGATATCAGTAAAGATTTACATGGCTGGGACCGCGAATAACACCCCAGTGGTGCTGAATGAAGAAGAAGCCAAAGAATTCTGGAAATATATCGAGTATGTCGCTGAAAAGCCTGTGTGAACCAGCGCTAGCTTCCTACACCTGCCTCATCTATCTATTCTCTAAATCCATATGATCGTGCTTATCGGTAGGCTACACCAGTCGTAGTGGCAAAAAAGTCCGGCGCCTGGGACCGATAGTCCCGATAGTAGCCCAT
>Ga0315912_10001971_pt1 | contig 23069 bp, 15 predicted proteins | sample VfabasoilMG_FD_204469 | JGI IMG/M metagenome (GOLD analysis project Ga0315912, IMG submission 204469) | Garden soil microbial communities collected in Santa Monica, California, United States - V. faba soil | ecosystem: Environmental > Terrestrial > Soil > Garden | place: USA: California... | reverse complement strand
CCCGGCTTCGCTGGGGCACTCGCGGTTACCGAAAAGGTGAGCGTCCCCTCTAGCCGTAGCCGCGGGCGACGAGGACGGCGATGAGCGGCAGGATCAGCCAGAGCCCGAGTCCGAAGGCGATGCTGCCCTGGATCCGCTCGATTTCCCTCGTCAGCGGGGCGAAAGTCGGGGCGCTGCGCGCCTCACGGTTCCAGCGGATGCACTGGAGCGTCGGGGCGACGGCCACCACCACGATCAGGCCGAAAATCGCAATTTTCAACCAGAACAAGCGGTTAGCGATGTAATAGTCCGCGTCCTGGCCGAAGTAGAGGGCGCGTGCGAGCCCGGTTGCCAGGGTCGCGATGAGGGAGAGCTGGTAGCCCAGGTCGACTTGCCCCAGGAGCCTCACCTGGACCCGATCGGGCATCCGGCGGCACAGCCAGTATTCGGTCAGGAGCAGGCCCGCGCCGACCCCGATAGCGAGGAAATGCAGCCAGGCAAAGAGCGCGGCAACGATGGGCGGTCCGGTAGGCACTTAGGTGCTCATCAGATGGGCATAGGCCTCGGCCGAGATATTGGATCCGCACACGATGAGGCCTACCCTGAGCCCCGCGAGGCGATCCCGCAGGGGGCCCAGGAGCGCAGCGGTCGCGGCCGCACCGGCCGGCTCGACGGCCAGGCGGGCATGGGCGGCCAGGAAACGCATGGCCGCGATCATGTCCGCATCTTCGATGCGCACAATCTCTTCGAGGCTGGCGCGGCAGAGCGCGTAGGAAATCGGCATGGCATAGGGCGCGCCGAGGCTGTCGGCGATGGTGTCGATTTTTTCGATGCCCTGGGGCGAACCCGCCTGGAAGCTCCGGTACATCGTGTCGGCGCCAAAAGGCTCGACGCCGAAGACCTGGCAGTCGGGCTTGGCCAGCCGGATTGCCGTTGCAAGGCCGGCCGCGAGCCCGCCCCCGCCGACCGGCACGATCACGGCGTCGAGATCCGGCGCCTGCTCGATGAACTCGAGACCGAGGGTGCCCGTGCCCTGGGCGGTTCGCAGCCCTTCGAAGGGATGCATCAGCGTGCGGCCTTCTTTTTCGCGGATTTCCTCGACCCGGCGGAAAGCCATATGAAAGTCCGGTTCAAACACGACTTCACCGCCGTAACGGCGACATTCGGCGACCCGGAAGGCGCTCGCGCCCTCCTTCATGACGACTTTCACGCTCGCGCCGACTGCGCGCGCGGCAAATGCCGCGGCAATCGCGTGATTTCCGGCGCTGATGGCGCAGATGCCGCGCGCCCGCTCGGCTTCCGTCAGGGCGAGCGCATTCACCAGGGCACCGCGCGCCTTGAAGCTGCCGGTGTGCTGGAACAGCTCGAGCTTGAGGAATGCGCGCGTGCCGGGCGCGAACGCAGCTTCGACCGCAGGGCCCAGTAGCGGCAGGACGGGAGTCTTCAGGATCCGGTCGCCCAGCATGGCGCGCGCCGCGCGAATCTCCGCAAGAGTCAGTCGGGGCGTGGCCGGAGCCTCGGTAGCCATGGGGCGGCATGGTATCGGATCGCCTGTAATCAGCGGCTTACCGCACCGCAAAATACCGGCTGTCGGAGCGCGCTTTCCACCCCCCACGCGCATCGGCATACTGGCCGAAAACGGCGGTAGCGCCGGTATAACGACGCGGGGATCAGGGGAAATGGAGCGCCGCCTACACAGCCGTCATCGGGCCAGGGCCACGGTATACGTCGTGGTTCCCGGACGTCGCGGGTCGCTCTGCAAGGCGCACAACCTGAGCGCCAACGGGGTCTTTGTCGAGACCCGCAACCTCGGGCTCGCCAAGGGCTCGATCGTCGAGCTCGCCTTCGCGATCAACCTCGGCGCCATTACCAAGATCCATCGCCGCAAGGCGATCGTTGCCCATGTATCGCGCGGCGGCACTGGCCTTAAAATGGAGTGCTACGCGGCGCGCTGAGGCGCCGGCGCGAGGCCCGGTTTCCATGTCGGGGAGGGTTCCCGATCCCTGCGGGGCGCGGGGGCCCTTCCCCTTTTTTCCAGGCACGAGGCTCGAAGCATGGCCAAGATCTACGACAACATCCTGCAGACCATCGGCCGCACGCCGCTTGTGCGACTCAACAAGATCGGGCGCGACCTTCCGGGGCGCATCCTGCTGAAGCTCGAGTTCTTCAATCCTTGCGCGAGCGTCAAGGATCGCATCGGCGTCAGCATGATCGAGGCGCTCGAGAAGCAGGGCCGCATCAAGCCGAACACCGTGCTGGTGGAACCGACGAGCGGCAACACCGGCATCGGGCTTGCCTTCGTCGCCGCCGCAAAAGGCTACCGCCTGGTGCTGACGATGCCCGACACGATGAGCCTCGAACGCCGGCGCATGCTCGTCGCTTTCGGCGCCGAGCTCGTGTTGACCGAGGGCGCCAAGGGCATGAAGGGCGCGATCGCACGCGCCGAAGAAATCATCGCCAGCGATCCCGAGCGTTTCCTGCTCGTCGGCCAGTTCTCGAACCCCGCGAATCCCGAGATCCACCGGCGCACCACCGCCGAGGAGATCTGGGAAGACACGGATGGCGCGGCGGACGTGCTCATCTCCGGCATCGGCACCGGCGGCACGATCACCGGCGTCGGTGAAGTCATCAAGAAGCGCAAGCCGGATTTCCGCGTGGTCGCGGTGGAGCCGGCCGCAAGCCCGGTGCTTTCCGGCGGCCAGCCGGCGCCGCACAAGATCGCGGGCATCGGCGCGGGCTTCATCCCGCAGATCCTGAACACCAAGATCTACGACGAGATCATCCAGGTGACGAACGAGCAGGCGGCCGAGTACGCGCGCATGCTCGGCCGCGAGGAAGGCATCCTGGTCGGCATCAGCTCGGGCGCCGCGCTGTATGCGGCGTTGCAGGTCGCAGCCCGGCCCGAGAGCAAGGACAAGATGATCGTCACGATCATCCCGAGCTTCGGCGAGCGCTACCTCTCGACCTGGCTCTACGAAGAGGCGCCCGCCAGTGCCCCGCGCATCGTCCCGGCCTGACGCGACGCCGCAGGGAAATCACGCGGAGATCGCCGAGCGGCTGATCGCCTCGGGCGATCCCGACTACCGCGTGCTGCAGGAAGGCTACTGGCCGGATCGCGCGGTCGTCCTCGGCGCCATCGACCGCCTGCATCGGCTGCTGATGGCGGAATCGCTGCCGGACACGAAAGCCGGCGAATCGCCCGCCGCGCGCATCGCGCGCGAGGTCGCCGACATCGAGGCCGCGCTGGTGCCGCAGCTCCATCGCGCATTCGAGATGCCGGCGCGCCTCGGCGAAGCCGGCGCACCCGGAGCCGAAGCGGCTGCACGCGAAGCGCGGCGCGCCGCAGACGCGCTGCTCGCGAGGCTGCCGACGCTCCGCGAACAGATCTTCGACGACGCGCGCGCGGCCTGGCGCAACGACCCGTCCTGCCGCCACCCGATCGAGGCGCTCTACGCCTACCCCGGCGTGTTCGCGATCACGCGCCATCGCATCGCGCACATCCTGTACGAACTCGACGTCCCGCTGCTGCCGCGCCTCGTCGCCGAGGACGCGCACCGGCGCACCGGCATCGACATCAACGCCGGCGCGACGATCGGCCGCGAGTTCTTCATAGACCACGGCACGGGCGTCGTCATCGGCGAGACCGCGGTCGTCGGCGATCGCGTCACGCTTTACCAGGGCGTGACGCTCGGCGCGAAGAGCTTCCAGGTCGACAAGTCGACGGGCCGGCTCGTCAAGGGCGTGCCGCGCCACCCGATCGTCGAGGACGACGTGACGATCTACGCGAGCGCGACCGTGCTCGGTCGCATCACTGTCGGGCGCGGCAGCATCATCGGCGGCAACGTCTGGCTCACGCACAGCGTCCCGCCCAACTCGCGCGTGTCGCAGGCGGCGCTGCAGCAAAGCGGCTTCACGGACGGCGGCGGCATCTAGATTCGGCGCGCGGGATCCGGAAAGCGGACTCGCATCGAATCGTCAGTGGGACGACCGGGGTTCCCTCGCTCGCGCCGGAACTTTATGCGCTCGCTCGGGACCCCGGTCGTCCCTGACGATGCGCGGCTAGCGCGCATTCCGTTTCACGGATGCCGAGAGCGGCCTCCATCCGCCGCGCATGCATCGAGCGATTGCGGCGCACGCGGAGGCCGGGCGGGCACCCGAGCGAGCGCATAAAGTTCCGGCGCGAGCGAGGGTGCCCGCCCGGCCAACAGCGCGCAGCCTGCACGCTCTGCGCATGGAATGAGTTGAGGATGGTGCCGGCGGAGGGAGCTTAAAAGTACAGTTAAGTCTTTGACTGTATTCGCCTACGAACACTTGAAATTGGTCGGTTGCCCCCAAAAATGCCCCTAACTGCACCACGGTCCGACTTGTAAAAGCTATTGCGGGATCAAATTGTCAGGTTCGAAAGCTGTCCGGTGTCAACCGTGGAGATAATCCTTCGCAAGCCGCAAATACTGGCTTCTAAAAAAATGTCCCCGTAGTGGCACCGACGTACCCGCATTGACTTGGCAGACCCGTGTATGAGTTGTTGCAGAGATAGATGGTTCGACCACGCATGGTTCCAAAGACTGTCACCACTCGAAGGCGCATTGACCTACCAGAGCTCTCTGTTGACCAATGCGTGATCGCGGTGTCGTATTGCAGCTTCTCCCTATAACTCGAGAGTCTTAATAAGTCTTCGCGCAAGCATGGGTGACAATGCATAGCCGAGTTCCGGATGCGCGAGCTCGAAAATCGCATCCCGAAGTTGCTTAGCGTTCTCACTGGCTAGAGCAATATCCTCGCGGCCCTCGATTGTTTCGGCCCAACGACGAATTTCCGCGGCCGATCGATGACCAGAAATGAAGTCGTTGAGCATGGCAGTAACGTGTTGCCAATTCAGGGTTACTAGTTCGATTTCACTGTCCCATCCAAACTCTGCCAACTCAATGGTTAACAACTCGACTGGACGCGATCCATCGAGAAGGCGGGACAGGACTTCTTTGCGTCGAATCAGGGAACTACTGCTCCGGAAATCTTGTCTTTCGCGTGCACGATGTTACCAGCAGGGCCATACGTAGTAATCGTATATCCCAACGTGCGGCCCGATGCATCTACTTGCTTTTCATAGACCGCTTTTGATCCAGGTACTCGTCCAGGGACTGTTGACTGAAACACTCGTCCGCCTCCTGGCAAGTCGCGAACCAAAAGATCCTTAGCGCCATTGGGAAGGTGCTTCATGAAGCGAGACAGGTTTGCAGCTTGGAGGTCGTTTAAACCTTTTAGGCCCTTTAGCGGTTTTACCGTAGCGAACACAACGGCAATGGCCGCTTTATCATAGTTACCTGCGCGGACCTCGTCGGCGCTGACCAGAAAATCGTCGATTAAGCCCTCGTAAACGGCGGTGGATGCAGCGTAGACGATGCCGCAGGCGACACCGCAATCCTGATCGACTATGTAGTCTTGCGCCTGCTCGAGCAAAGCCCTTCCATGCTTCGCTGTGAAATTCGAAAGCAGTGGCACACGCTGAGGCCACTGATTGCCGAGGTAAGCTTGGCGAAGTCGGAACAGAACCGTGAGATCGACCTGGCGATCGTAAACGTACCAACGCCAGTCATGGTTGAGGTCTGGGTTGTTGCAGTCGACCCCCAGATTATCTAGGTCAATAAAGCAGTTTGGGAAGCTTGGCGTTCCAGCATCCGTCCCGGTAACGTCGGCCGCGGTGAATCCAGTTGGGTCGATGAGGCTCAGAGGGTTGTTCCATACATAGGAGTAGGAGTTCGGCGACTGACTGTTGCCGATCTCGACAACCGGGTCTGCCCCTAGAAAGCGCCCCGCCACGGGATCGTAAACCCGTCCGTTCATGTGGATTAGCCCGACGGCATCCAGGTGCTCGTGGCCGGTGAAGCCGCGCCGGGTGATGCCTGAAATGACATTCATATCGGCAGCGGACGGTGGGCCGCTCCAGTCACTACCGTCCCGACGCTCGCCATAGGCGCCGAACGAGAGCCGCACCAGTTCGTTGCCGTTACTGGCGGTAAAGACTTCCGGTGAACCGAGGTGGTCGCTGTGCACGTAGTAGGTGGACCCGCTGCCGCCGCTGCGGGTGTGGATTGCAGCCACGCCGTCGCCGCCCGGTATGTAGTGCCGGAACTGGATTCCACCAGTTGATGGCAACACTCGCTCAAACAGACCGCCGACGTAGAGAGTTTCTTCGCTTACTCCGCTCGCCACCGCCACCTGGCGGTAGCGGTTGCGAAACGTACCGTAATACAACGCGCTCGAATTGCTGCCCGAATTGATGGTTGTCGGCAGGTTGTAGCTCGAATACACGACGTCCGACCCACCGCGCTTGATCATATTCCCGTTGGCGTCATAGCAATACACCGTCGATCCGATCTTGTGTACGGCTCTTGGCTGCAAGTGCGGAAAGTTGTACGTGCATCCAGTCTGTCGCGTGTACGTGTACGTCAGTCCCCCTTTCGTCTGGATGTTTCCGATCGGGTTGTTGTAGACAACGTCCAGATTCTCCGCGGTGTTCAAAGTGGAGCGATCGAGTCTGTTGATCGTGTCGTACTGGAACACCTCCGTAGCTGCGCCAATCCTGTTGTCAATTCGTGACTCGAAATTGCTGTTCAAGTCCCAATCAAGGATTGCGTCAATGCGATTGGAACCGCTTGTGCCGCCGTAGCGCCTGGACAGCAAACCACTCGCTTGGTCGTACTCCTTGATGACCGACACTCCGTTGCCAAACGTGGCGTTCTGGTAGTGACCCCAAGCGTCAGTGTCCAACGCTGACCAGAAGACAAGAGAGTTGTTGAAGTCCTTGACCGAACTCAGAATGTTGTTCTGATAAGTATTCTGGACAGTCAATCGAAAGCCGTCTGAGTTGGCTGGGTACTGCAGCCAGTTCAGCAATCCGGACGCCGCGACATAGTCGAAGTCCAGATCGAATGTCTCGCTGCCGATCTTCGTCTGCAGCTTCTTAAGACGCGAATGCGCGTCAAAGGTGTTGATCTCTTCATATTGGTTGTTCGACAGCTTCGTCGATTTCAACCGCCCGATGTACTTCGCCGTATTCGTATTGTGAGCCGAAGTCCCCCATGTGAAAGTCGTAGTTAGCGACTCTGGCACGTCGATACGGGAAGTGATCCGCGAGAGTTTGTCGTAAACGAACGTAGTGGTGAAAGCAGGAGATGCGGTCTTAGCATCCCGAATCTTCGTCGTTTCTCCAAATGCGCTGACGACATATGTCCAGTCGCCAGAGTCCGGATCCGAAGTTCCAGTGACGAATCCGCGTTTGTTGTACGTCCAGCGGGTGTCGTTCCCGTTGGCGTCGAAGATCGACTCTATCTCCCCAAACGGATAATAGACATATCTTGTATTGCCGCCCGGCGTGGGATCGGTGACCTGACGCAAGCGGCCCATGACGTCGCTGGTTCGAGTCGTCGTGCGACCCTCGGGGTCAGTTACTATGACATCTCGACCTTCGTACGATACCAGAGTTGTTCTGCCACTCGGATTGTTGATGTCGATTGGTGCATCGATCATCTTGAGACGACCCAGCACATCAAATGTGTATACCGTTACAAACTGCGTACTGCCCGAAAAGTGAGGCTGCGTGGCGCCTGTCTGGCGATCCAGCTTGTCATAGAGAAACTTTGCGATCGCGGGCCCGCTATTCAGTGTGTCGCTCTTGGTCGCGATAACCCGCCCAAGTCCATCGAGTACATCGGTGTCCGTGCGAAGTATCGCGTCCGAGGTGTTGCGTTCAGTGCGGACCACTTGGAATCGGGCCGCATTGTTGCCAGTTCCGCACCAATTACCGGAGCTTCCGCATGTTGATGGCGCAAATCGGATCGCGGTGTCGTCGATGCGCTTCTGGCGCGTCAACCTGCCGAAACCGTCGTACTCGAAGGTCGTTCGTTTAGTCGCAGTGGTATCACTATATTCGTTCGGATCCGTGTGCGACGACGGCAGTGCGAGCGACCACGAGTACGCAATTGCAGTTTCGTGATTCTCTGGATTCTTGATGTATTCAGGCCGCTGGCATCGCGTGCCGTAGCCAACGAAGGTCTCGCGCTTCGCGGCCAGATCAGCGGCTGGATATACGGCGATGTAATCGACATTGCCGCAAGCGTCATGCTCAAAGTCGGTTACAAGCGCCTCTTCCGGGGTACCGGTTGGCTCGATAGCCTCTTGGGTAACCAGACATGAATTCACTGTCCAAGTCGTGGACCGCGTTTCCGAACTGAAATCGGGCAGAGTCCGTGTCTCCGTCCGACTGGTCGGGACATTGATGCACCAGTTCGTCGTATTTTCCTTGTATGTCGCGGAAATCGACGACACGTAGCTCATGCCAAATTCGCTAGATCCGCTATCGCGATCGTAAGCGGTGATCGTGCGGGTGGCGAGATTCCCAAACGTATTAACGTTGCGCGCCTCCACGACTTCAGAGATTAGTTGTCCGTTCTTTGCTCCGCCTGGGTTAACTTCGTAGGTCTTTTGATTTGAACCCGCGTTGTATGGAAGAAATCTCTCGTTACCTGGCGTCGCGTCAAGCTGATGGTGGTCATATTGGTACGTGGCGTGAAAGGCCTTCGTTCCCCCAGCCGACTGAAAGAGGCGCAACGATTCAATTGCTCCAACGACCGGGAATGCTTGCTTGTAGGTTTCGATGATCTGTGAACCATCTCGGTCGTCGACAAACTCACGCCAACCCATACCTAGGTACGAGCGACCTGCGGCGTGTCTGCGCGCTTCCGTATAGAAGTAAGTAAACTTGTAGTTCGAGCTCGGAACATTGGGTTCAACGACCATTTCATGAACAAGCGGCTGAGCTGAAACAAAAAACTGATCTGGATAGGCCGGCGTAGTGCCGATCACGTAAACGTCCGGATCAGACATCGGCAGGTAATTGAAAGTGACCTTGTTGCCGAGACCGTCGGTGGCAGATTTCAGACGTTCCCCGGGCAAACCCTTGTGGGAGTACATGGTCCACGTGAATGGACTCGCGCTGTTGTAGCGTCCGAGGTCTGGCAGGTTATCGCCATCCTGGTCGGTCGCCATCCAACCGAGGCCGGCTCCGGGTATCGGCGTCGATGGATTGATTGCCGTTGATGCCAGCGCAGTTCCAGTGCTGCGGAAAATTCGCCATGTCCAGGATGAATTGTCGGTGACGTAGAGATCGTCGTAACCGTCTCCGTCGTAGTCACCGATGACTGTTTGGTACGTCGCATGGGCGGAACTGCTAGGCCCCGCCACAACTGCAAATGCTCCGCTACCCTGACCAAAACCAATGTTCCAGACTCCTGTCGTGGCGGGATATATGACGTCGGTAAGGCCATCAGAATTTAGATCGCCGTAGCGGACGTCGATGTTGTTGCCTGCAGCAGTTACCGCACCTACGTTTGTGACACTTGAGCCTTCAGAAACGAACTGAACCCACCGATAAGCAGCGACGCATTGACCCAGCTCTTGCTCCCATGGGCAAGCCCAGATCAAGAAATCCGTACGTCCGTCTCCATTGAAATCAGGACGCCGGATTGCCGAAGCCCCATTGATTGGAATGAAGCCCTTGCTTTGTGTGCGGAAGACTGTCGATGAGTAAACCTGCGTTACGGAACTCAGTCCAAATGGCCCGCCAAAATGTGCATTGATCGCAAGCTGTGAATTGAGGTCCATCCGAAGGAGATCATCTCGTCCATCCGAGTTCACATCGGCAATCGTCCAGCTGGTGCTGGATGTCAGAGTTGAGATCTGGGTGCCCGCCGCTGCATTTTGGGCAGTCGAATCAAGACCCGTCTTGGTACCTTCGATTACGCGCCACTTGCCGTCGGACCAATCGATGATCAAATCCTGCAGACCGTCACCATTCCAGTCGAGAGGCATTGCCTTGCTTGGATTGACTGCCGCAATTGAAGTGTTTATCGCCGATCCATACCCCGTCGAACTGCTTAGCGTATAGCGCCACGTGCCTGACGCCGCCCATACCAAGTCATCTGCGCCGTCTCCGTTGATGTCGAGCGGTATGGCGCCACTTGCTACATTTGGGCCCGTATTCGCGTTGTTGTGACCTGAAGTCGCCGACTGCCAAACCAACGTAGTCGAGCCAAGACAATCGTCCGGACTTCCAGGAATACATTCTGAGATCGTGGTCAAACGTGAGTTGCTGCCCGCTCCAGTACCGTATCCGAGGACGTATTTGCGATAGACACTGCTGTCATGACTTAACTCAAGCGCTGTCAGCCGCTTGTCATCGCTCTTTGCGGCTCCGCCGGCTACCGAAGGCGTGTACTTCAACGTCGGCGTGATGGTCGTGCCGTATACAAACGTAAGTCGATAGTGAGGATCGTTCCCATCACCGTTGGCATCGTTGGCCGCGTACGCAATGTAATTTGGCCGAAAGCGACGCGCCGCATTGTTGGTGTCGTATACGTACGTCGCATAGTTTCCGGATGAATCCGTAACCTTGTTGACTGCCCACAACTGTGGAGGCGCCCCGGCGGCTGCGCTTGCAAGCAGCTTAGAGTCTGGCGTCGCGCCGTATTCATACTCCATGCCATCCGGCATTTCGGCTTTGAATGAGGTTGGAATGCCATTGCTGGATCCCAGCACGGTGACCTGAATAAGTTTGTCGAGTTCGGTCCGATACTTGGCTCCTGAAAGTCCGTGTGTCCCGGAGACCAAGCGGAGGCGATTGCCATCCAAGCAGTATTTGTCGGTCGAAGTTAACGTGACGGGGGCGGCATCCAGATCTTGCGCAATTGTTTTGCGGCACGGCGAGATCATCGAAATCCCGGAAAGCGAAAACCCTACTCCAAGGATTGTTCGCGTTCCTGGACCGACGTAGGTAATGGCGATATTGGGCGTAACGCGACCGAACCCCTCGGTTACGCGAATCGGAACCGTATAAGCTGCGTCACCATCTTGCGTGACGCTGTAGCTTGCCTCCGTACGCCCTATTGCGGCCGCGGCCGGATCAATTCCATTGGCGGCGACCAACAAACCCATAACGGTGCGTGCAAAAATGCGCGTGAGATGCGGCATGCTCACCCTCCTCGCTAAACTGCTTTCGGGCCTCGCGTGGAAGATCTCGCGGGATCAGCGCCGGCAACTAACAACACAGGAACGTGTTGCTGCACCTTCCTTGGCGCACCGATCCAAGCATTTCCAATCTAGATTGTCGGCTTCGGCAGATTTGGCTGGGTCTGGTACCCAGCACACATCGCTGCAGAATTCTGCGTCGTAGCCATTCGCGGCGCAGGCTTTTGCGCAGTCTTGATCTAACCAGCCCGAAGTTTTGTCCTGGGCTGACGCAAGCCCTAAAAATCCGCCGAGAAGCCCGCCCGCGAGAACCGCGGCGGCGCACTGGCGCACGAATGCACCGTCAATTGCGCGAGCCATATTCACTCCCCCCGTTTGCCCGATTCGCAATACGCAAGCAGCATATGTGCCTTACGACCGCGTGGGAAGGATCTAGACTGCTTCTAATCGCGTGTCGCGCGATGTTTATTCTGGAGCGTTAGTGCCAGTGTATAGTTTTTGGTCCGACGCAATTTCTGCGCCTCAAGATCGAGATTGGCCTCCCGAAATGGCACTAACTATTTAAGACGGAGGCGCCCAAGGTGGCGGGATTACCCATTGCGCCGCGCGAGAGAGTGCTTTCTGCACTTGTTTCGGTTTTTGTCCCCACACATGCGCATGCGACGGATCGTCTGGCAACGGGTCTCGAACTACAGCTTGATTGTTTGCTCTTACAAGTCCAGCCGGTACCGATGCGAGTGCATATTTTGTTACGTCGACTATGACCGAATTCGGTTGGAGACCGTTTTGCTCGAGAACTTCGAGCAGGTTGACCGAATGCGCGAGAGGATTGTCGTTTGAGTTTCTGAAAGATTGCGAGGTTATGGCCCAACAGTTTCGATTCGTATCCCAGTTAATAAAATTGGTTTGAAGAGGAATGCGTCGAAGCAGGACACTATCATCAGCAATTGTCCGGTCGTCAGCCGGCAGTACCGCTGCCACGAAAGTACCAATACGTGGCTATCAGCCCGACAGCTGATCCACGGCCTCGACGAGAAGACTCAAGTCGCCCTTGAATACCAGATTCCAGCTATCGGCGGCGCTTTCAAACAGCACATCGATTTGGGTGCGTGAAATTACCTCGATTTCTAGATCAATTCCGTTCTCATGCCATTCAGCCTGAAAGTGTCCAGCAGGACTAGGCACGATAACGGGACGCGGGGTGTTCGGCGACGTCACCTCAATAAGAATTTCCAGCAGAGCACCGGCCGCAACTCGAGTCGGCGTGATAGCCCCATATGAATCCCAATTTGCTTCTAGGCCCAAAAGTTCGTCAATACCTGCCGCGACGTCCGCAAGCCAGGGCGCGTACTGTCGCTCCTGATCGGTTAAAAGCGCGGGCGCGAGTCTGCGAAGCATAGGTCGTCGCCCCTCAACGTAACGACCAATGTCATTTGTTGAATCGGTGTTTCGCCAATCCAATTGCACGACTGCATTCATTGAATTCGCCCCCAAGCTTCATGCATTGATTTAGTCGTCACTTGAGCGAAGTACTTAACAATAGTTTCATGACCTAGATCGATGAAACGCATCACACCCTCGTCGCCCTCGCCAATTGGTTGGCCTCGCGCAACAAGATTTGTCGCGAATATGGGGGCAACCTCTGAAGGCGAGCCATTTGCTTTCGTGGAGACATATTGCGGATCAATCGAGAAAAGAAGTCGGCCAATAAATTCACCGGCATTCTTTAGTTGATAGTTGACGCGCACGACAATTGATTCGGCTTCCTGACCGTCCATCTTCAGCTGTTCCGAAGACCATCCAATAAACACACGGTCCAACTGCGAATGGTTGGCCCATACGTCGCTAGTTTGAATATGATTCACGTAGGTCACTTCACATTGATCGACAGTCAACTCACCGAAGCCAAGCTCTGCGATCAATTTACGAAACGACCCAAAATCGTTGACGAACTGGGGGCGAATTTGATCGAACGTTGCATACTCTAGCTGGTCGTCGTGATACCTACGCCAGTTCCGGGCGAATCGATCTGATTGCACTTGAATCAACTCGCAATCGTTTTTGCTGATCATCCAAAGCCGCGGAACAATTTGTTCGCCGCCCAAGAAATTTATCTGTAGCCCTTGGTTCGCAGGCTTCAAACCTGTCCGCTCGATGCGGTTTTTCGAGGGCGGCTGCTGTTCAATCCGCGGGAACTCGGAACGATAGTGCTGCCAGATCAAGCCAAGGTGTGCAGCAGTGAAGCCCTTCAGAGGGGCAAATTGAACTGCGAGAGCAACCTCGACAACTGGAGGCCTCTTGAATTTGGGCAGCTTCTTCGCCGTATCAGGCATTACAGACGAAGGATCACAAATCTCATGAATCGGCTAGACATGCACTCATAGGCCGCCGACATCCGGCCGCCGCCAGACGATTAAAGCACCTTTCGTCAATCTGCATCAAATTGACCCGCAACTGCTCCAAAAGTGCCCCAGAAGCCGCTGCTTTCAGTTCTCGCCGCCATAGGCGTTTCGTAGCCCGTTCCGAGCGGCCCAGGCGGTCACATAGGAGGTCATTACGAACGCCCTGCCGCCCCTCCCCGGAGGCGCAGACGTTAGGAGCCAGGTGGGGCTGGCCCGAAATACTTTCTGCTTAGCGACGAAGTACATCATCGAGCCGCCAAACTTCGCGGTCTCGGCACGCGTCCGCCGAATTGCCTAGGGGGCGTCATTGTTACTGTATACGAGCAGCTGTCGTGACAGCTGTAACGTCCTCCGCCTTCATATGCGCCGCGGGACAATAGGCGTCGCGCAGCTTCTAGCTAGTTGCTCTCGCAGCTCAGCGATTTCGCGCACCGCTGCATCGCGCTGCGCCCTGGCCTTTCGGAGATCTTCCTCGAGTTCTCTTAAGAGCCTACAAGTCACATCCACCGACAGGAATGGCCTCGCGTCTGTAAGTACGTCAAATGATCCCTCCAAGTTGTTTCTTGGACCTCCGCGGCGTACCAGCACGTTACGTTTCGTAAAATAAGGATCGCGCAACACGCTCGCAAGCTGGGCTCCACGAGTTGGGCTAATGGCGATAACCAGGTCGCCTTCGCCGAGGGTCGGCGTGGGCTTCTCTCGGGCGACCTTGAGCATGACCCGCTCTCTGAATCCCAACTGCATATACCCCCCTTCTCGGCTTATTCCGCAATACGGGTTGCAGCCAAGATTGTCCAAGCTCATCCAATTGAGAATTACCACAACTCCCGGGTGTAGGGGAATTGGTAGTACCAGGAACGATGGGACCCAAACGTAAATTGAAGCCCCCCCCGGGGGGTCACCGTTCGAAAATAGGCGACACTTCAATGGGGACAGAGCCTTAAGGGCGGGCCAGCGGGCTAACTCGCTGAATCTGCCACACGATCCACCACCGCCTTCCCTACTGATCGCGCCGCGTCGACCAGATGCGCACGGAGCTCCCGCTCGAGGTGAGCGACGCGAGCTGGCCAGCGATCAACGAGGCGACGGAAGTTTGAGTCGTTGATGAACCGGCCCAGATTGGTTGACCAGGTGACCCAATACCGCCCGAGCATCGAGCACTCGGGGACGAGGTATAGGCGCGCAAGATATGGTCGCAGGCACCCGCGGTCAAACACCTGCCACCCCAAAGAAGTCTTGAGAAGCAGTGGAAAGCGCTGGTTAGGCGGAATCCAACTGGGATCCCCCCGTCTATAGAACGGGCGACGTCGGCTGTTGTAGCAATTGACCATATTGGGAACTCACCCTGTTAAGGGTGAGAAGCAGCAGTTTCGCGACAATGCAGAGGTGCAAGAGGACTGTCCGAACTGTCCGAAAATGTCCGATCGCGCTTTTTCGGTCGGGTGTCCGGTGTCCGAAATGTCCGAGGGGTCTATAAGACCCCGGACATTCGGACGCACCTTCGGACTATTAGACGGACGGACGTCGCAGTGCGGGTTCACAATCGATCTCCCGCTAACCGGCTGCCACCGACCGTGGGCAACAGCCAACCGTCGCGCTCAAGGCTCTCACGCGCCTCTAAGACGCGTCGACGATCATCCAGGCCCTGAGCCTTGGCAATCTCGCGTAGGTCGGGACTCGAGATCAGGTCGCAGCCAGATGCCCGTACGTGCTCTCGTAGAGCGCCAAGCAGGAGTTGCTGATTCTTGCCGGACGGTTCTTTGCGCCTAGATTTGGTTGCCGGTGTATCGCTGTGGTGGATGACACAGGCGGTTTGCGGCCCGACGACGCCGTTACCGGAGAGGACGACGATCGGCACCAGGTCGAACCCCATTGGATCGGCAGTCGGCAGATCCCGCTGCTTGGTTACTGTCAGCGTGCGTGGGTTGCAGCGTCCTTCTACGAGGAGTTCGGAATCAACAGCTGCTCTCAAGCTGGAGTGGCCGCGAGCACCCTTCGACGTGTCTTTCCCGGTGTGGTGAATGAGCAACACGGTCGATTCAGTCTTGATCCTAACGTCGTCGCATGCAGCAATGGCCGCGCGCATTTGGAATCCATCGTTCTCGTCGATGCCGAAGGAACGAGCCATAGTGTCAATAATGATAAGGGCTAGTTTCTCGCCAACCTCCGACTCTGCACGATCAATTCGCTCAATTAAGTCAGCACGGTCGACCGGTTGCACCAGATCCAGTTTCGTGTCGATCAAGGCATAGGGAACGCCTTTCGCTACCCGTCCGCCCATAACAGCAGCGGCCAGGCGCAATCGCAAACCGTGCATCCCTTCGCCAGCAACATGTAGGACCATTCCGCGTTGCACGGGATGGCCCCGCCAGGGCATCCCAGACACGATATGCAAGCCGAGATCGACAGCTAGCGTCGACTTGCCCGTGCCTGACTCGCCGAATAACAGCACCAGTCCTCCTGCTGGTATCAATCCTTGAATGAGTTGTGGATAAGGGCCGAAGTTCAACGCATCGCATAGCCAACTAAGCCTGATGCTCTCGGGTACTTCGATCTCGTGTATATCGTGCGATTGGGTACTCATCTCGACACGCGCTCTTTCGCCCGGTAGAAAGCATGAGCTACGCGGCGCACCTCGCCGTCGGATTCGACTCGTACTGCCGTTACGAGTTTTGCGCCGTCGTGCACAAGTTGTCGGGCAAATACGTCAACTGCTGTCGCGTCCCAGTCTTGCGCCACTAGCATTACACCAGGTAGGCCACCAACTAGAGGTCGCCAGTCGGCTTTCTGGGCGTCCGTCGGCGTCGGAACCGCAATCCCATGTTCGCGAAGTCGCGCTTTCTCCCAACAGCGACTGCCGCAATACAGAAACAAGTTGACTGACGCACCGCGTTTGCGAGCCTCGATGACAGTCCGCCCGAACGGTGGCACTGTCCCGAATGTCGCTCCGCGACTCATGGCGCACCACGATCAACGAGAAATGTGCTCTTGCGGCTGCGCTCAACCTTCGCGACAAGCCACTCGTCGATCTCTGACTCAATCCACCCGACAGCTCGAGCCCCGATCTGGATTGGCTTGGGAAATGTCTGCGCGGAAATTCCTAGATAGATCGTGCTCCGGGAAAGGCCTGTGCGCGCCTTAACTGCGGGAAGTCGAATCACGGAAATTGGCATGACAAGCCCTCGGCAAAGCGAGGCGGTTTCGCGCCTCCGCGATGTGATGACGAGTCACGAGTAGTGGCCGGAAACTCACCGGCTGCGTACATGACGGATGCCAAGCCGTCGCGCTAAGTAGATCGGCCGGGATGCGAACCCCAGCAGCAGCTTGTTAACGAATCTAGCCCAATTGAGTCTAGTTGGGAAGGTTTTGGACTGAAGTCTTTAAGATTCTGAACAGTTAGTTCGAAGTCGATCGATGTCTTACCGCGAACTCATCCGGTCTACCGTGCTTTCGCCGATGAGCCTTTTTTTCATGCAACGGTTGAGTAGATTGCTGAAACGTTGCTAGCTTTTCGTAAACCATCCAGATAATTTGCCCACGCCGCCATCATGTTACGTCTCTCTTGGAGATACATTGCCCGGTTGTAGGCTGCACGTACCTTGTTGCGGTCCACATGAGCGAGTTGGCGCTCTATCACATCAGGCGCCCAGCCCATCTCGTTTAGGCGTGTTGACGCTAAGGCTCTGAAACCGTGACCAGTCATTGTGTTTCGGTCGTATCCAAGGTTTCGGAGGGCTGCCAGAATCGTGTTCTCACTCATTGGACGGGCGACTGAGCGAACTCCGGGAAAAACGTATCGTCCGCGCCCAGTCAAGGGATGCAGTTCCTGGAGGATTTCGATCGCCTGCGGCGGAAGCGGAACTATGTGTTCGTTGCGCATCTTCATCTTCGAGGCTGGAATGCGCCACTCAGCGGCGTCCAAGTCCATCTCTGACCATTCCGCATGTCGAAGCTCCCCAGGGCGGACAAACAATATGGGCGCCAGTTTCAGCGCACAGCAGGTTACGAACTGACCCGAGTAGCCGTAAATCGCGTTAAGCAGCGCTGCGACTTTTGTCGGCTCAGTTATGGCTGCGCGTTTGTTTGAAACTATTGGTTGTAGCGCGCCTTGCAGATCCGCCGAAGGGTCGCGCTCCATGCGGCCGGTGGCAATTGCGTAGCGGAATACCTGACCCGCCCGCTGTTTAGCCCGATGAACTGTTTCGTGGCGCCCGCGACTTTCGGTGCGGCGCAGTACAGCCAGTAATTGCGTCGGCGTAATGCTTCCCACCGGCTGTGTCCCGAGCCATGGGAAAAGCAGCTTTTCAAACATCCAGGCCGCTTTCGTGAAAGTAGCCGGAGACATCAATTCTCTCTGTTTAGAGAGCCACTCAAGTGCCACTGCCTTGAAAGTCTCCTTCCCATCGTTGCTTGCCTTTAGCTTTGCAGCCCTTTTCGCAGCCGAGGGATCCCGGCCCTCTCGAAGCATTGCACGGGCGGCATCCCGGGCCAGTCGTGCCTCGGCCAGCGTCACCTCCGGATACACACCTAGCGCTAGCCGTTTCTCCTTGCCGCCATAGCGAAATTTAAAGCGCCAGTAGCGGCGCCCTTGTGGGCTCACCTCGATGTATAGACCGCCAGCGTCAAACGCCCTACGAGGCTTCTCTGAAGGCTGAAGGGCACGAACGAATCTGTCCGTTAAACCGGGCATGCCTGGCTAAATTCCTTTGGGGGCATCTCGAAGAAATATTGATCGCGAGATTGCATATGCCCCCACATATACCCCTAGATGCCCCCGGATTCAATAAGACGGCACTGAATCAAGCTGTACTAGGTTCATGCTGGAATTGCCTGAAATTTAAACGTTATCGGACGTTGATGAATCTCCTGGGACACGCTTTTGGTGCCGGCGGAGGGAGTCGAACCCCCGACCTGAGGTTTACAAAACCACTGCTCTACCAGCTGAGCTACGCCGGCAACGGCCGGCATTCTAGCCCTCCTTCACGCCGCCCTGCTTTCCGTTCGAGCACAGGTGCACGAAGAGTCCCAGGACCGCCATGGTCCAGACGATCATCGCGCTGGACGGCAGGTCCATGACCACCGAGAGCGCGAGCCCGATCACGTAGCTGGCTATGCCCAGACCGTAGCCGATGGCGAGCTGGCGCCTGCCCGAGTACCGGTAGGTCGCGACCGCGGGCACGATCAGGCTGGTGAACACGAGGTAGACGCCGACCATCTGCACCGAGGCGGTGACCACGACGGCGAACAGCAGGTAGAAGCCGATGCGCCCGATGCGTTCCCGCCAGAGGAACCATACGACGGCGAAAATGCCGGTCAGGATCGCGGTGCGGATGATCTGCGTGTTGGAGACCCAGAGGATCTGGCCGGACAGCAGGTCCTTGAGGTTGTCGCCGCCGTGCGGGTCGTTCGCGAGCAGGAGGATCTGCAGCGCGGAGGCGAGCACGAACAGGATTCCGATCAGCGCCTCCTGCGCCTCGGGCCGCTTGCGTTCGGTCCAGGTGAGGAGCAGCGCGCCTGCGAGGGCGGCGGCGCCAGCCGCGGCCTGCGCAGTCCAGCCCTCGATGGGCAGGCCAAGGCCGCTCGCCGCGATCACGCCGAGTCCCGCGACCTGCGCGATGGCAAGGTCAATGAACACGATGCCGCGCGCGAACACCTGCTGCCCGAGCGGCACGTGCGAGATCACGACCAGCACGCCCGCGATCAGCGCGGGCCAGAGGATGCTGATCTCGGTGGAGAAGAGGTTCATTGCGCGGCCCCCAGCAGCTTGTCCAGCGTGTCGTCAAAGAGCCCGAACAGGTCCTTCGCAGCCGGACTGCCACCGACCGAGTACGGCAGCACGACGGCCGGCGCGTGTATGCGATTCGACAACCAGTTCGCCGCCTTCGGATCGTTGTAGGCATTCAGCAGGATCATCTTCGGCGGCGATGCGGCGAGCTTCGTGACCAGCTCGCCGAGATAGCCCGCGCTCGGTGGCACGCCCGGTTTCGGCTCGATGGCGGCGAGTTCCCTGAGGCCAAGCCAGCGGCGCAGGTACGACTGGTCGCGGTGCATGATCACGACCGGGACGTCCTTGAGGGGCGCCGCTTTCGCCTGCCAGCGTGCGATCGCATCGCTCCAGCGCCGGTCGAAGTCTGCGCCGCGGGCGGCGTAGTAACTCGCTCCAGCCGGGTCCACGACGGCGAGCCTTGCGGCGAGCGACTTCGCGACCGCGGCCACGTTGCGCGGATCGAGGTGGATGTGCGGGTTGCCGAGCGGGTGGATGTCGCCCATCGCGCGATCGAGCTTGGCCGGCACTTCGATCAGCACCACCGCGGACGCCGCCTCGAAAAACCCGGGCGCGCCGTGCTGAATGCGCCCATTGCCGGATTCCTGGAGCAGCACCGGCAACCAGCCGGCCTCGAGTTCGGCCCCGTTGGCGACCAGCAGATCCGCCGTGCGGGCGCGGGCGACCAGGCTCGGTTTCGCCTCCACGCGATGCACGTCCTGCATCGCCGTCGTCGCGGTGTAGACGTCGACCCGGTCGCCGCCGAGCTCTTTCGTGAGCGCGCCCCAGTCAGCCGTGGTCGCGAGCACGCGCACGGCCGCCTGCGACGGCACCGCGAACGCCAGGGTGAGCATCGCCAGGGCGCCGCAAATGAACTTCCTCATGTCGGTCACTCCTAGTATTTGTGCGCGCCGTGCGCGCCGATGCCGAACAGGTACTGCAGGCTGAACTGCCGATCCGTCTCGCCTTCGTCCCGTGCGTCGTCCCACGCGTACTGAAGGCGCCAACGGGTGAACTCGCTCGGGTTCCAGTCGACCATCACGGTCGTGCGGCTCGGGTCGCCCGCCAGCAATGCGGGAAAAGCCTCGGCCGGGAGGCTGCCCGACGTCACGAGCCCGATCGTGGGATTGCCTGAATCGAGCGCGTCGTAGCGCAGTCCCGCGCGCCAGCGCGGCGTGAACTGGTAGACGCCCTGCAGGTACCAGCCGGACTGGGTACTGCGATACGAGTCGACCAGCGCGGCATTCTCCACGTCGAATGCCAACTCGCCGGTCTCGCGGCGCTCCATGTACTCGCCCTGGACCTTCAGGTAGCGACGCGCGGAATTGCCCCCGGGTGACCACTTGAAGACCGCGTCGGCGACCCAGGTGCGCGAATCGCCCGTGAAGGCGTTCATGACCGGCACCCCGGCCGCGTCCTCGTCCTCGTACTCGCGGCCGTCGGCGCTGAGGTCGATCCAGGCAGCGCCGGCCCGCCAGCTCGCCGTGTCGCCCAGGTCGCCGCCGACGTGGGCAAACAGCGTCGTGCCGTTGAGGCCATTTCCCTGCTCGCGCGTGCCGGGGAAAGCATCGCCATTGCCGGTCTCGGCGCCGAGCTCGATGAAGAGGTCGGTCGGCGCGATCCACTTGAACTGCACGCCGTCCTGCGCGCGCTGGTTGCCGAAGAAGGCCTGGTAGACCAGCGGCTGGTCCGCAAAATCCCAGGCGTGCGCGTGCACTTCGTTGAGGTAGCCGAAGCCCGAGAAGAAGCGCCCGCCTTTTGCGATCAGGCCTGCCGGCAACGCGAGCGTGCGGAAAAACGCCTCCTCCACTTCGATCTCGTCCTCGCCCGTGATCGCCGCCGTTAGCTGTGCGGTGAAGTACGGGTCGACGCTGGCTGCCAGCGTCATCTCGGATTCGCCGAGACTGAAGCTGCGCTCGCCAGGACCGATCTCGCCGCCATTCGGCATGAAGCCGGCGACGCGCCAGTCCTCCGGGTCGCGTGACGTGTCCGCGTAGCTGCCGGCCAGCACCAGCGAAATGGCCGGATTGAAAGCCGAAGCGCTGCTGCCCGCCGGCGCGACGGGGACGGACTCCGCGAGCGGCGCGACCGCGGGTGCGGGAACGGGAACGGATTCGAGCGCGGCGATGCGCGCCTCCAGCGCCGCGACGCGGACGTCGTAGTCGGACTTCAGGGATTCGAGTTCGGCGCGCAGCGCCGCGGCATCGTCATCCGCGCGGGCCGGCTGCGCGAGCGCCGTGCAGGCGACGGCCAAGAGCGCCGCTATGGGCTTGTAACCAGGCATGGTTCACCTCGTCTGAAAAACGGAACGCCGGCCCCGCGAGGGGCCGGAATCGATCGGCGTCAGACGAAGGCTGGCGGCGCGCGGGAGCGGAAAGCCCGGAAGGGCGAGGAACGCGTTTCGGGAGCGGCGGTCGCGGGAACATTCGCGACCCAGGCAACGGAACGCACGGGCGCGGCGGGCACGGCCACGCCGACTGCGTTCTGCAACTGCGAGGACGCGAGGCAAGTACCGCAGGTGCGCGCGGCCCCCAGCTTCTCCGAGGAATCGGACAGCGGGTGCGAATAGAGGTGGACTTCGGCGCCGAACTGCGCGACGAGCAGGGCCATGGCCAGCCACCGGCCGATCAGCCCGATGCGTTTGCGGTTCAGCCTCGTCGCCATGGTGAAAACCAGCCTATCACAAACGCCTCAGCCGCCCGCTGACGTGCACGGCTTGACCTCGAGCCGCAGGATGCGGCCGCCCTCGCCCTGCAGCCGGGCCGCGTCGGGGAGTTGCGCCGGAGGCACGACGTCCACGTCGATCCAGTACACGGTACCGGTGCGCTCGCGGTCGACGATGCGCGGCGAGAGCCCGATGGCCTTGGCATCGTCGAGGCGCCGCAGCGCGCGCTGGCGCTCGCTGAACAGGCCGATGGAAATCGTCACGTCGCGCCCCTCCGCCGGCATCGCGTACGCGTCCGCGACGCCCGCGCGGCGCAGTCGCTCGATGATGGCGGTCGCGGCTGCACGATCGGGTACGCCTTCGAGCGTCACCCAGAAACCTTTCCAGACGACGCCCTCGCTCGCACGCTGGCGCGGCTCCAGCTCGCTCGCGCGCAACAGCGTCGAGGCGCGCGCGGCATCGGTCAGGTCGGTGAAAGGGCCGAGGCTCAGGCAGTGATTCGGGCCCTGCGCGGTGAGCGCCGAGGCCTGCGACGGCGCGGCCTCACGCGCGAGCTGCAGGCCGCGCCCTGCGGGCGCCACGGCCGTCGCGGGCGCGGCGTCGGGCGACGCGACCCAGTGCGTCCATCCGTACCAGGCGATGTTCGCGAACAGCAGCAGGGCGAAGGCGAGTCGCACGGGCAGAATCTATCATCGAACGGGGCGCACGCTCACTTCCCCGGAGAGGATCCGTCGCCGGACCCCGCCAACCTCGAGCAGCAGGGCGCCATCCCCGTCCACGCCGCGCGCCAGGCCCTCGAGCGCCTGCCCGCCTTGCAGCACCCGCACCGGGTGGCCCGCCAGCGCGTCGGCGGCCTGCCACTCGTCGGCAAAGGCCGCGAGCCCGCGCGCGCCGAACTCGACCAGCGCCTGTGCCAGCTCCGCGATGAGGACGGCCGCGAGTTCGTTGCGCGGCGGAACACGGCCCAGTTTCGCGAGATCCACTGCGTCCACGCCGTCGGCCGCGAGTTGCTCGCGCGCGGCACGCGGCAGGCGCACGTTGATGCCGATGCCGACGACGACATACGCCGGGCCCGCTGCCTCGCCGCGCAGGTCAATCAGGATGCCGCCGAGCTTGGCGTCGCCGCACAGGATATCGTTCGGCCACTTGAGCGAGAGAGGCTCGATGCCGAGCCGTCCGAGCGCGCGCAGCGCGGCAACGCCCGCCGCGAGCGAGAGCGCACCCAACATCGCCGGCG
>Ga0315912_10001970_pt1 | contig 23094 bp, 19 predicted proteins | sample VfabasoilMG_FD_204469 | JGI IMG/M metagenome (GOLD analysis project Ga0315912, IMG submission 204469) | Garden soil microbial communities collected in Santa Monica, California, United States - V. faba soil | ecosystem: Environmental > Terrestrial > Soil > Garden | place: USA: California... | reverse complement strand
TTCGAGCGCGACGTCTCCATCGACGCCACCGATCCGGCCGGCAACCCGGTGGTCAGGGTTCTCGGCAACGAAGAGTTCGACTCCGAAGAGCTGATCGCATACGAGGCTGGCTGGCGCTGGCAGCCGCTGCACGTGCTGTCGCTGGACCTCGCACTTTTCTATAACGACTACGACCAACTGGCGTTGCTCGCGCTCGGTACGCCGTTCATCGATCCGGATGACGGTCGCGTCATCATTCCGGTCACCAACCAGAACCTCATGAACGGCCGCACTTATGGTGCGGAGTTGCTGGTCGAATGGCAGCCGGTCGAATTCTGGCGGCTCACCGCGAGTTATTCGCACATCGACCTCGACCTCACGCCCCTTGCCCAGGACATCAACAACAGCGAGTCGGTGGAAGGTTCCACGCCGCGCAATCTCGCGGGGCTGCGCTCATTGCTGACGCTGCAGCGCTTCGAAATCGATGCGCAGCTGCGCTACCAGTCGCGCATCCGCAGCATGCCGCTGGACCCGAGCGGGGCGGGCATCGACGACTACTCGGAGCTCGACCTGCGCTTCGGATGGCGGGTCTCGGATTCCTGGACCGTGTCGCTCGTCGGCCAGAATCTGTTGCACGACGAACACGTCGAATTCGGGCCGCCGGAGGCGCGCGGCGCACTGGAACGCGCGGCCTACCTGAAAGCCGAATGGCATAACTGACCCGTTCAAGATGCCCTTCCCATTGCGGCGACTCCCGTGTTTCCTGGTCCTCGCGCTGTGCTGCGCGATCGCCTGGAGTGCGCCGCCGGCCACCGAGTACCAGGTGAAGGCCGCGTACCTGTTCAACTTCGGCCAGTTCGTCGAGTGGCCGGCGGGTGCGTACGGCTCGACGACGGCACCGTTCGTGATAGGCATCGTCGGGGACGATCCGTTTGGCAGCATGCTGGACGACATCGTGCGCGGCGAGTCGATCGGCGGCCATCCTCTCACCATCCAGCGCTTCGAGGCTGGCGACGAAATCACCGCCTGCAACATCCTGTTCATTGGACGCGGCGAGGCTTCCAGGCTCGAACGCATCCTGCAGGCGGTTCGCGGCCGCAACATCCTGACGGTGACCGACTCCACGGGCGAAGAAGGCCGCGAGGCCATCATCGTGTTGCGGACCGAGAGCAACCGCATCCGCATGCGCATCAACATCGCGGCGGCGCGCGCCAACAACCTGGTGATCAGTTCCAAGCTGTTGCGGCCGGCGGAGATCGTCGGGGAGACGGGCACATGAGCGCGGGCTCGACACCCCTCCGCAGCCGCCTGAGCGCGATCACGCTGATCACGACGGGCGTCGCGATGCTGGTGACCACCGTGCTGTTCCTGGCCGGCGAAGTCGTGGCGGTACGGCGCTCGAGCCTGCAGGAGCTGCGCATCCTGAGCGAAGTGGTCGCCTCGAACAGCACGGCCGCCCTCGCCTTCGACAATCCGGAAGATGCACGCGCGGTGCTGAAGGCTTTCAAGGCCGATCCGCACATCGTCGCGGCGGGACTCTACGACGAGCAGGGCCGGCTGTTCGTCCACTACCCGGACAACGCCAGCGCGGGCTCGATGCCTGCAGCGCCCGGCCCGGCCGGTTATCGCTTCGACGGCTCATCGCTCATCGGGATCACGATCGTGAGCGAGGTGCAGCGTCCCCTGGGCACGCTCTACGTGCGATCCGACATGAGCGCCATCTACGACCGCCTGGTGTTCTACGCGCTCGTCGCCGCGGCGGTGATTGCGCTTGCGATGCTTGCCGCGTGGTTCATCGCGCGCCGCATGCAACGGCAATTGTCGGCCCCCATCCTCGAGCTGGCCGCGACCGCACGCGAGGTCTCCGACCGCCACGACTACCGGGTGCGGGCCACGCCGGTGGGCATCAATGAGCTCGACGACCTGACCCACGCCTTCAACCACATGCTGGGGGAAACCGAGCAGAACGAACGGCGCATGAGCGCGCAGATGAGCCGCCTTGCGCTGCTGCAGCAGATCACGCACAGCATCGGCTCGCGGCACGACCTCAACAGCATCTTCCAGGTCGTGTTGCGCAGCCTCGAGGAGCACCTGCCCATCGACTTCGGCTGCGTCTGCCTGCACGACGCCGCCAACAGCACGGTCACCGTCGAAAGCGTCGGTACCGCCAGCGCGGCACTGTGCGAATCGCTTGGGCTCGCCATCGGCGCCTCCGTGCCGATCGGGCACAACGGCCTGTATCGCGCCATGAACGGCACGCTGATCAGCGAGCTCGACACCGGGCTGGTGGACGCGCCGTTCACGCGCCGCTTCGCCAAAGCCGGCCTGTATTCACTGGTGATCTCGCCGCTGGCGGTGGAATCCAGCGTGTTCGGCGTGCTGATCGCCGTGCGGCGCGCGAAGCAGGCTTTTTCCAGCGCCGACTGCGAATTCCTCAAGCAGCTCAGTGAACACGTGGCGCTGGCGTCGCACCAGGCGCAGCTCTACGGCGCCTTGCAGCGCACCTACGACGACCTGCGTCAGAGTCAGCAGACCGTCATGCAGACCGAACGGCTGCGCGCGCTCGGAGAGATGGCCAGCGGCATCGCGCACGACATCAACAACTCGATTTCACCCGTTGGGCTGTATGCCGAGCTGCTGATGTCCAACGAGCCGCAGATATCCGAAGCCGGCCGCAGCCGCCTCGCCACCATCCGGCGAGCCATCGAGGACGTGGCCGGCACCATCGAGCGCATGCGCGAGTTCTACCGGCCGCGCGAGGCCCGCGCCTTCACCACGCTCGACATCCATGCCGCCATCGAGCAGGTGCTGCAGCTCACCGAGCCCCGCTGGCGCGCGCTGCCGCAGGAACGCGGCATCGTGATCGAACTGCGCAAGGATCTGGCCAAGGCGCTGCCCGCCGTGATGGGTGACGAGGTCGAGTTGCGCGACGCGCTCACCAACCTGGTATTCAACGCCGTCGACGCCATGCCGGAAGGCGGCGTGCTCACGGTGCGCACGCGGGCATTCGAAGACGAGACCGGCGTTCGCACGGCGCAGATCGAGGTCGCCGACAGCGGCATCGGCATGGACGAAGAAACGCGCCGCCGCTGCATCGAGCCGTTCTTCACCACCAAGGGCCAGCGCGGCACCGGCCTCGGCCTGGCATCGGTGTACGGCATGCTGCAGCGGCACGACGCGCGGCTCGAAGTGGACAGCGCGCCGGGCAAGGGCACCACGATGCGCATGGTCTTTCCAGCGTTCGTGGATGCCACGGAGAACAGTGGTTCCTATCGCACCTCGCAGGCGCCGATGCGACCGCTGCGCATCCTGGTCATCGATGACGATCCCATCCTGATCCGCTCGATGCGCGACGTGCTCGAGGCGGACGGCCACCTGCTGGAAACGTCGCTCGGCGGCCAGGCAGGCATCGACGCCTTCGCCTCTTCGCGCGGTACCGAGCGCGAGTTCGCGCTGGTGATCACGGACCTCGGAATGCCGCGCGTCGACGGACGCAAGGTGGCGGCGGCGATCAAGATGATGTCACCGTCGACACCGATCATCCTGTTGACCGGCTGGGGGCAGCGGCTGCTCGACGAGAAAGACATCCCGGCCAACATCGACCGGGTGCTGAGCAAGCCGCCGCGCCTCGCGCAGTTGCGCGCCGCGCTGGCCGACCTGGCCGGGTCGACCTGGTCTATTTAGCTTTTTCGCTCGCCTTGTACTTGAGCTTCTGGCCGCTCACCGACACGCCGGCCATCAACCCGCCCCGCGTGATGATGAACACCGCGACGCCGTTGTTGTAACCGCCGCCGGTCGCTGCATTGTTGCGCGTGGTGCTGGCTTCGGCCGAGCTCGTCTCCGTGCCGGCGCTGGCCGATGCGTTCAGCGTGATCGCGGTCGCTTCCATGTTGCCGGCCAGCTGGAATTCGCCGCCCTGGAACTTCTCGAAATCCGACTTCTTGTGGAAGAAGATGATCTCGCTGTATTCCTTGGCGCCGGCCTGCGCACCCACGCTCACCTGGGTGAGGCTGGCGGTGCCGACGAGTTTGCCCTTCTCGTATACCTGCCCGTCGCCGTGCTCGCCGCCGACGATGAAGCCGGCCTTGCCGACGTCGGGGAAAACCACGTAGCCGTAAGCGCCCTTGAAATAGGTGCTGCTCTTCGGCGATTGCTTGAACGAGGTGATCGCCTCGTCGTACTTGTCGGCATGGGCGGCACCGGCCACCAGGGCCAGCAGCGCGAATACCAGGGTTTTTCTTGCGTGCCGCATATTACCTCCCACTCGCATGACCGCCAGTCTCGAAAGACGGGGCCCCTGCCGCAATCGGGCCTTGGTCTCAGTCTCCCTCGCGCACCTTGCGCTGCATGTCATCGAGATAGGCGTCGAGCTCGGCGATGCTCTTGAACAACCCGCCGGGTGGGATGGCCTTCACGATGTCGAGCACTTTCTGCACGGCTGGCTGGGGATTCACGATGGCGACCTTGCCGCCGCCGGGTTCGATGGCCTTGCGCGCACGGATGAAGCAGCGGATGCCGGCGCTGCTCAGGTATTCGAGCTTGCCCAGTTCGAACACGATTCGCGTGATGCCCTTGCGCGCCAGCACGCGGTCCAGCATCCGGTCGAGATCCGGCGCGGTGCCCGAATCGAGCCGTCCCTCCAGTGAAAGCGAGGGCGGGAATTCATTTTCCAACACGATCTTCAGGCTCATGGGGTCGCTCCCTGTGATGCAGGTGTTCGTCGCAGACGGATTTCGAGGACGTTTTGTCCGTCGACATGGGAATAGCGCGCGTCGTCGGCCAGCTCGCGCACGATGTGGATGCCGAGACCGCCGATGGCCCGCTCTTCGACGGGTTGCGCGAGATCGGGCGCGGCGCGCGCCAGCGGATCGAACGGCGCGCCGGCGTCGCGGAACACCAGCCTGATATCGTCGCGGTCGAGCAGGCAGTCCACCATGATGGCGATGCGGCCGCCGTCCGCGGTGTTTTCGCGCACCACGTTGGTCAGCAACTCTTCGCAGATCAGCTCCACGTCCGCGATGCGTCCTGACGCAACCTCGCGCGCCGTGAGGATGGTGCGCAGCCATTGCTGCGCCTGGCGGATACCGCCCGACGTGCCGACGGCCTCGATGCGCCAGCGTTCACACGCATCGTCACGCTGCGCGGACACGGTGGGCGGGCAGAAACGCACCGCGAGCACGGTCACGTCGTCGGCGGCATGGAAGTCGGCTGAATGGACACCGACTTTTTCGAGCACGTCGTGCACCAGGCCGGCCGGTTCCTGCGTGGCATGCGCGGCCAGTAGTTTGGACAGGCGCTCGGCGCCGAACAGCCGGTGATCGCCCGCCTCGGCCTCGGTGACCCCATCGGTGTACAGCACCAGCGTGTCTCCCGGCGCGATGAATCCCTGCGCCTGGCGATATTCCACCGGCGCATCGATGCCGATGGCCGCCCCGCTTTCGGCAATCAGCGGGGCCACGCTGCCGTCGAGCCGGCGCACCAGCGGTGGGTCATGACCGGCACTGACGTACCTGACCAGCCCATTGGTCGGGTCGAGCACGCCGCATCCGACCGTGACGAACATGCAGGCATCATTGCCTTCGACGAGGCGTGAATTGATCTCCGCCAGCAGCCTTTCCGGCGCGGTGCCGGTGTTGCCGAGCACCCTGAGCAAGCCCGTGACGCGTGCCATGAACAAGGCCGCCGGAATGCCCTTGTCCGACACGTCGCCGACCGCGAACAGCAGACTGCCGTCGCGCAGCGCGAAATAATCGTAGAAGTCGCCGCCTACCTGTTTTGCCGGTACCAGCGCGGCCGCCACCTTCACCGAACGCGGCAGACCGTCCGCGTTGGACTTTGGCAGCATGGATTGCTGGATGCTCGCGGCGATCTGCAGCTCGTGCTCCAGCCGCGATTGCGCGGCAAGGCTCTCGGCACGCAATTGCACGTGCGCCTTGAGCGAATCGCGCAGGCGGCGCAGCGCCTGTGTCAGCACGCCGGTCTCGTCGCGCGTGGTGGATTCGGGCAGGTGGAAATCGAGGTTGCCCTCCTCGGCGTTGCCCACCGATTCGGCCAGCGCGTGGATGGGGCGAGAGATGCCACTGGCCGTGAAAGAGATAGCGGCGATCAGCAGCAACAGTCCGGCACCGCCCAGCCACAGTTGCCGATGCAACAATGCACGCGCCTCCGCCAGCAGCTGCCTGCGCGGAATCACCAGCATCAGTCGCCAATCGAGCGTCGACAGCCGCCGCACGGCGAGATACGCCGGCTCGCCGCCCACGCGGGCCGGCAGCAGGCCGAAAGTCAGGCCATTGGCCAGCATCTTTTCGGCTTCGCCGCGAATGGCATCGCTCAGCCATGTCGGCCGCGCGGCGATGTGCCGTTGGGTTGCGCCGATGGGCGCCACGAATGCCTGGTCGGAGGGCGGCGAGGCCAGCCAGCCCAGGTCGAATGGACCCAGGTCGAGTTTTTCCGCCCCGGCCTGCACCCACTTGAGATCGAGATCCGCGGTGATCACACCCGCGAATTCGCGGCGGTCCGCGGCCGGCTTTCGATAGAACGGCACCGAGTAGGTCACCATCCAGGTCTCGCCGCCGCCCGCGTCGAAGTACGGCGAGGACCAGACGGGCTGCTGCGAATCCGCGGCGTTGCGATACCACTCGAGACGGCTGTAGCCGTAGGTCGCGAGCGCAAGATCCGAGTACGCGATCGCGCCATCCCGCCGAAAGTAGTAAGGCGCAAACGGCTGCGCGCCGGCATCGCCGTCGCGGACCTCCAGCGCGATCGTGGACCCGTAGACTTCCGGCCACGCCGCGAGGATGCCGTGAATGCGCAGCGGATACTGCTCGCGCGGCGGATTCACCTCTTCGAGCTGGCCTGCCACGGTGCGAATGCCGCCCTCGATGGGACGGATCACGATGTCGAGCTCGGCGGCCAGGCGCGCGGCAAGCCCATCCGCATCGCGTGCCGCGCCCTGCTCCAGCCTGTCGGCCGTCGCCTGGTACGACATGTACAGCGCAGCCAGGTAGATCGGCATGGTGACGGCCAGGATCCAGAACAACATCCGGCCGCGAATCGTGCGAAAGGCGCCGATGCGTGTTGTCCGGGCGGCATTGTTCACGCGCCAATTCTGCGTGAGTTCAGTGCGGCGCACAGGGGGCTGATAGTCTTATGCGCCGCGCGTCCGCGTGGTCGCCCTGGGAGATCTTGATGACCAGAATCGCCGTCACCGGCGCATCCGGCAAACTCGGAAGCGCAATCATCGGATACCTGCTCGAAAGCGGCGTGGCTCCCGCCCAGATCATCGCGGTGGTGCGGGATCCCGTGAAGGCCGCGGCACACGCCGCGCGCGGCATCCAGGTGCGGCGCGCCGACTACACCGACCCGATGTCGCTGGAGCTCGCGCTGCGGGGCGTCGAGCGGCTGGCTTTCATCTCCTCGAGCGCGCTCGGCGACGAACGCATGCTCCACCACGGCAACATCGTCAAGGCCGCGAAGACCGCGAAGGTCGGACACATCTTCTATACCAGCGTGATCAAGCCGGCCGCGGCAGCGAAGTTCGCCGCCTCACCCGGGCATTTCCAGACCGAGGCGCTGATCCGCGACAGCGGAATTCCCTGGACTTTCTTCCGGAACAATCTGTATCTCGACCTCGTGCCGCTGATGTTCGGCGACGCGTTGGCCAGCGGGAAACTGGTCAACAACGGGGGCGATGGGCGCATCGGTTTCGTGGCGCGGCAGGACATCGCCAGCGGGCTGGCCGCCGCGCTGACCGGCGAGGGACACGCGAATCATGCCTACGCCATCACGGCACAGGCACCGTACAGCCTGGCCGAGGTCGCGCAGGCACTCGGCAAGGCGAGCGGAAAAACCGTTGCGTACGAAGCCGTGAGCTCGCAGCAGCTGCGTGACGCCATGACCGCCAAGGCAGTGCCGCCGCCGATCGTCGAGATGTCGGTGGCGCTGGGCGATGCGGTTCGCGCCGGTGAGTTCGATGCCGGTTCGGAAGACCTTGCCACGCTCATGGGAAGCACACCCATGACGCTCGGGCAATTTTTGGCGCTGGCGTTGGCGAAGTAGATCGGCCGTCGGCCTATTGCAGCGGCTCGGTGCCGCCGTCGGGCCGGGCGCGCAGCAGCGCGCCGTCACGGATCAGCAGCGCTTCGAAGCTCGTATTGCCGGCCGAATCCCTGCGCGGATAGACGTGCACGGCGATGACCTGGCCGCCGTACAGCGGCGTCACGGTCGGCACGCGGGTGTGACCGACGAGTATCCGCTCCACACCGAAGCGCTGGCGGGCGAGCCGCACGTCTTCGTCGCTCGCCGCCGCAACTCCCGCCTCGTCCGGGAAATAGCCGCGATACCACAAGGGCCCCGTGTCGCCGAACAGGAAGTCCGCGCGTTCGCGCGCAATACCGTTCACGTACGCGCCGTCGTTCAGTACCGCGCGCACCGTGCCGTTGATTTCGGGCAGCGCGAACCCGCGCGCGACCAGGTCCTTTGAAATGCCGCCGTGCAGGAACAGCTGGTTGTCGATCTGCAGCACGGCGGGCCGGGTGCGCAGCCACTGCCCCAGCACGCTGTTGGCCGCGAACAGGCGCGAGTAGCTGCCCACGCCCAGCACAGTCGTCACCTGCCGGTATTTCTGATTGAGATATCGCAGGTCGCCGCGCAGCGCCATGGTCTCGTGGTTGCCGAGCACGAAATCGACGCCGCCACCTGCCTTTTGCGCCTCGGCTTCGAGCGCGTAGAGCAGCCACAGGATCTCGGTCTGGTTCGGCCCGCGGTCGAACGCATCACCCAGCACCACCAGGTGGCCGCGATCGAAACTCCAGTGCAGCTTCGGGTCGACGACGCCGTGTTTCATCAGCATGGCGACCAGGATCTCGTATTCGCCGTGTGTATCCGCCACCACGAACAGCGGCGGCGACTTCACGGTCGACACCTTGTCGGGCGCCGACTCTGCCGGCGGTCGAAGCTTGAATGAAAACGCCGGCACGCCACCGACGGCGGCGATGGTCAGCTTCGCTCCGGGTTTGAGTGGTTTGACCCGCTTGGCGGGGCCTACGGGTGTGACCTCGACGGTCCATGCCTCGAGTTTGCCCGAGGCATCGCGCATGACGTACGGCGCATCGAGATCGGCCGCCAGGGAAGCACAGGCCGCCAGCAGCAGCAGTGCGCCAAACAAACTGCGGATCGGCAGATTCAGGGTTCGCATGGCGCGCGAGATTACCCGCGTCCGCCACCGGATTTCACCAACTGCGTCTCGACTTCAATTCCCGGTGGCGCCTGCCCGCACCTCGCGGCGCAGCGGTGCAGGCACGAAGGACGCGTCGTAGCCCGTCGTGAAGATGGTCGGAACCCCGCGCTGGATGAGCTCCTCGGCGAGATCGAAGACCAGGTCGCCTTTCAGGTTGATGTCGAGCAGCACGCAGTCCGGAGCCTGGCCAAACAACAATGCGCGGCCGCGCGCCACGTCGGGTACCGGACCGAGGACATGAGCGCCGTGCTCACGCAGGACGCGCGCGAATTCGTTGGCGACGAAGTAGTCGTCTTCGACCACCATGATGCTGAGCCCGCCCAGGCTGTTCGAATTGGCGGAAGCAGTCTGATTCACGGGTTCCATGGCGAATGCCTGTGTAGGCCAAGTGACGTCACCCGGCACTAACCCATGTTAAACCCGCCTCTCAGGACGAAAGCGGCAATCTGACGGTGAAGCAGCTGCCTTGTCCGAGGCCGTCGCTGTGGGCCGAAACGCTGCCGCCATGCAGCCGGACGATGCTCTTGACGATGGAAAGGCCTATCCCCAAGCCCCCTTTGGGCTCATATCGGTGGCTGCGGCCCTGGTTGAAGGGGTCGAAGACACGGGGCAGCTCCTCGCGACTGATTCCGGAGCCGTTGTCACGCACCTCGACGATGGCCATGCCGTCAACACTGGCCAGCCGGATGCGAATCTGCCCGCCCGGCTCGGTGTACTTGATGCTGTTGGTCAACAGGTTGGTGAACACCTGATTGAGCCGGCGGATGTCCCCGGTGACGAACAGCCCATTGCCAACCGATTCGATCGCGACATCATGGCGGCGCGCATCGATGGTCGCACCGCAGGCTTCGATGCTGTCGGAGATGACGTGATGAAGATCGACGCGCGCGCGCTCGAGATGCACGTTGTTGGACACCAGGCGACCGACGTCGAGCAGGTCGTCGATGAGCCCGGTGAGCTGCGCGAATTGCCTTTCCATCATGGAAATCGTCCAGCGCAATTCCTCCTGGGACTGCGACAGCTGCTTGACGATGCGCAGGCCATTTCCAAGCGGTGCCAGCGGTGCACGCAGCTCGTGCGCCAGCGTCGCGCCGAAGCGCTCGATGCGCGCGTCACTGCTATCCGGCATGGCGCCGTTTTCCATGCCGTCGAGCTGCGAGCAGTTCTCGAAAATCACCACCACCTGGTGCGCGTCGGGATGACCGATGCGAAATGCGTGACCGCGGAACCTGCGATCCAGCGCCCGCGCGCCGTGTTCGAAATGAGTCGCTTCACCGGTTCGCGCCACGCGCGCGTACAGGTCGAACCAGAACTGTTCGTGATCCGGGCGCAGCTCGCGCATCGATCTTCCGACTGCGTCGTGCAGACCGGTGGACTCCGCGAAACCCGGGCTCACGGCTGCGAATCGATAGTCGATACGCTCACCGGATTCGGACACCTCGAGCACACAGGCGGCGACCTTGTGCGATCCCATGAGCTGCGCAACCCAGTCGTATGCATCCACGTCGGAATCCATGGCCAATCCGGCCGGACTCATCGGCAGGCTGAACTCCAGTTTTCCTTCGCTCCAGCGCACCATGACCTCCAGGCGGCCATGCTATCGGCCACCGATTGCCCGCTCATTAACGCAGGTGATGGCCTGGACTAATGTGTGTTAATGCTGCGGCGCGAGCCTTCGCATACAAGGGCGGACTGGATCGACGTATGACATTGGAAAGTCCGAACGCCGAATTCCGGCGTCGCCTGCGCAGTCTCTTCGCAGTTCTGCGTGCCATCGTGCGCCACAGCTCCGCAGGTGAAAACTCGAAGGATGACTACGCGGCACTTCTCGAAGGACGCATCGGTGCGCTCGCCCGGGTGCACGACATGCTGATGCGCGCGCCGGAAGTCGGCGTCGATCTCGAGGAACTCGTGCACGGCGAGATGCTGGCACAGGCCGTCACGTCGCAGCGCTACGACGCATCGGGCCGCGACACGCGCATTGCACAAGAGGCCGCGATGCCGGTGGCGCTTGCATTGCACGAGCTGACGGTGAACGCGTTGATCCACGGCGCATTCGCCGCCCCTGGCGGAAAGGTCGAAATCAGCTGGGAACACGCGGTCCGCAACGGGCGGCGGTGGCTGCGCTTCCTGTGGCAGGAAGACGGCGTACCCATCCCGCGGAATCCACCGACAAGCAAGGGATTCGGACTGGAGTTGCTCGAAAAGACGTTGCCGTATGAACTGGAGGCATGTACTCGCGTCGATTGGGCGGACCGGGGCGCACGCTTCGAAATCCAGATTCCTTCGGCGGCCAGCGCAACGTTCTGGCGCCCTGGCGACGGGGCGAATTCGCCATGAGTGCCGCCGCGTCCCGCTGGATCCGCAGGCTCGCGCGTTTCGCGGCGCTCACCCTGGAAGAACAACGGGTGCTCGAGGAAGTGGCCTCGAACTCGGTGTTTCGCCACGCCTCACACGAAAACGTGGCGAAAGCGGGCGACCCGGCGGACCGCCTGCTGGTGGTCCTCGAGGGACTGGTCTATCGCTACCGCCTTCTGCCGGACGGCCGGCGGCAGATCCTCGCCTATCTTCTCGCCGGCGACATGTGCGATCCGCGCGAGCTGCTGATTCCGCAGGTCGGCGAATCCATGTGTGCCCTCGGCCCGGCGGAGATCGCGATGCTGTCGGTGAATGTGGTCCAGCGCCTGGAGCGTCACCCGAGCATCGCCCTGGCGATGGCCCGCTACTCGGTCATGCAGCAGTCGATCACCCGCGAGTGGCTCATCAACGTCGGACAACGCACGGCCTTCGAGCGGCTCGGCCACCTGATCTGCGAGCTGTACGTGCGTCTCGAGGCTGTCGGGCTGACGCAGGATCACATGTTCGATCTGCCGCTCACGCAGGCCGAGCTCGGCGACACACTTGCCCTGTCGGCCGTACACGTCAACCGCACGCTCATGGAGCTGCGGCGGCTGAAACTCGTCACCTTCCAGAACCGGCAGGTGGTGATCCACGACTACGCGGCCCTGCAGGCGGCCGCCAGTTTCGATCCTGCCTACCTCGTGACCCAGGAAAAACTCAGGGTATCGGCTGAAAACCTGGCATAGGCGCGCCGCCTATCTACCAATGTCCTGCGCGATGTCGCGTGTCTCGCCTGGCTCGCGGGGCCTTCGGCCGGCGCAATTTATACCTAGCCCGTTCGGCGCGCAGGTGTGATTCAATCCCTCGCGCCAGTGTTCAGGGGGAACATCATGAGAACAGGGATTGTTTCGGGCGCGCGTGCGCGCCTTTCATTCGGCGCCTTCCTGCTGCTGACACTGCTCTGCCTGCAGGGCGCGGCGTCCGCGGCCACCGATCGCACCCTCTACGACGAAGCGCTCGCGCCGGGATGGCAGAACTGGAGCTGGGCGACAGTCGATGTCGCCAGCACGGCGAACGCCCACACCGGCGCGGTGTCGATCGCGGTCACGCACGACACGCCGTGGTCCGCCCTGTACCTGCGTTCCGCGGACGCGCCGCTCGACACCAACGGCTACCTGAATTTCACATTCTGGGTGCATGGCGGAACGACCGGCGGGCAAATCCTCCAGGTCATCGCGGTGGTCAACGACGTGCCCCAGCCCGGCGTGCGCGTCGCCTCGCCTGCCGCCGGAACCTGGCAGAAGATCACCGTGCCGCTGTTTGCGCTGGGCGCGGACAACCGCACCGATGTGAACGGATTCTGGGTGCAGGACGGCGCGGGCATCGTGCAGCCCACCTACTACGTGGACGACATCGTGCTCGAGTCCGGCGTCCCGCCGGAGCCGCCGCCTCCGGTGAATGGCATGGCGCTCTACCAGGATGCGCTGGTCAACGGCTGGAACAACTGGAGCTGGGCCGAAGTCAGCACCGCGAACACCACGACGGTTCATACCGGCTCCAGCGCCATCGCGGTGACCGCCGATGCCTATGAAGCGCTGTACCTGCAGCATGCCGCACTACCTACCGGCGCCTACGAGAGCCTGAAGTTCTGGGCCAATGGTGGCGCGGCGGGCGGACAGACCCTGAATGTCGTCGCGCTGCGCGCCGGCAGCGCGCAACCCGCCGTGACCATAGGCCCGCTGCCCGCCGGCAGCTGGCAGGAATTCGTCGTTCCGCTGGCGCAGCTCGGCATCACGAATGTCAGCGATCTCGACGGGCTGTGGCTGCAGGAAAACAGCGGCACCACGCAGCCCACGTTTTTCGTGGACGACATTTCGCTGGAGTTCGCGCCGCCGCCGGCCGTCGTGAATGTCAGCGTCGATCCGAAAACCAGCATCCGCAAGGTCGATCGCCGCATGTTCGGCATCAACGCGGCCATCTGGGACGGCGCGTACGCCTCGCCGAACACCCAGGCGCTGCTGACCGAGCTCAACAACCAGGCGCTGCGTTTCCCGGGCGGCTCGCTGTCGGATGTCTATCACTGGCAGACCAACATGAGCGAGGGGCAGACCTTCGAGTGGGCCACCAACTTCGACGAGTTCATCCAGATCGCTGGCGCGACCCGCGCGGCCGCCTACATCACCGTCAACTACGGCACCGGCACGCCGGAAGAAGCGGCGGCCTGGGTGAACTACGCCAACAAGGTGAAACGCACCAACGTCCGCTACTGGGAAGTGGGCAACGAGAATTACGGCACCTGGGAGGCGGACAACAACACCCGGCCGCACGATCCGGTCACGTATGCCAATCGCTTCAGGGAATACTGGCGGCAGATGAAGCGCGTGGATCCTTCGATCCGCATCGGCGCCGTGGTGGCGCTCGGTGAAGACGCCTTCGCCAACTACACCGATCATCCGGTGACCAACCCGCGCACCGGCCAGACGCACAACGGCTGGACGCCGGTGATGCTGGACACGCTGCGGCAACTCGGCATCACCCCCGACTTCGTGGTGTATCACCGCTACGAACAGGGGCCGGGCGGCGAAAGCGACCTGTTCCTGCTGAACTCGGCGGCGAGCTGGGCGAACGATGCCGCGGGACTTCGGCAGATGCTCGACGACTACCTCGGGCCGAAGTCGCACCGCGTCGAGATGGCGGTGACCGAACACAACTCGGTGTTCAGCAATCCGGGCAAGCAAACTACCAGCCTGGTCAATGGACTGTTCTATGCCGATGCGGTCGGCAACCTGCTCAAGACCGAGTTCAATGCGCTGCTGTGGTGGGACCTGCGCAACGGGCAGGAAGGCGGCAACAACAACAGCCCGTCGCTGTACGGATGGCGCCGCTACGGTGACTACGGCATCGTCAACTCCGCCGACCCGGCCGGCCCCGCCGACCGCTACCCGACGTTCTACGTGAACAAACTACTCAGGAACTTCGCGCGTGGCGGCGAGACCGTGGTGCCGGCCGCGAGCGACTACGGCAACCTCGGCGTCTACGCCGTCAAAGGTGACGACTGCTCGTTGCGCATCCTGGTGATCAACAAGCATCCGACCGCGACGTTGAATGCCGCCATTTCCGTACCCGGCCTCAGGCGTGGCGAGAAAGCCAAGGTATTCAGCTACGGCATCGCGCAGGACGAAGCCGCGCGCACCGGAACCGGCTCGGCCGACGTGCAGCAATCGACAGTGACCGTGGGAACGACGCTCAGCGTCTCGCCCGGCCCGTATTCGGTGCAAGTGATCCGGGTGACGACGCGGGACTAGGAAAACGGCTCAGGCTTCCCGGATCCAGCCGCGGGCAACCGCGGCGTCCAGGAATTCGACGATGTCCGCGGAGCGCGCGCGGTTGCGCGTCCGGTGCAGGATCTCGGCCACGACCTGCGCGCGCACGCGCGAACCGTCGCACAGCCCGAGGATGTCGGCCGCCATCGCGTTCAGAGGCACGTTCCCGTCGGGACACACCAGCACCACCTGCGCGCCACTCTCCTCATCACCCCTGAGGAGAATCCCGGGTGCGAGGCGAACGCTCACGCGCGCAACTTCGTCCTTCGTGTTCCGCACGACTCCGGACATGCAGATTACATGCCAGAGCCGGTGACATCATTGTTACTCGAGCGGCGGCCGCGCGTGCCTAAGTGGAATGCCGAGGCGCTTGCAGCGGCGATACAGCGTGTTGCGACTGATGCCGAGCCGCGTGGCCGCGAGTGACATGTTCCCGTCACATGCACGCATTTGTCGCAGCACTTCTTCGCGGATGCCCGCATCGGAAACCTGGGGCTCGGGCGCCGGCGCGGCGTGGCGGATACTTTCATTGCGAAGCTCACTGGGCAGATCGCTGAGTCGCACCACTCCGCCATCGCAGATCGCCAGGGCGGTGCGGATCACGTTGCGCAGCTCGCGCACGTTCCCCGGCCAGTGATAGTCGAGCAGCCGCTGGTAGGCAGCCACCTCGATGGCAGCGGGCCGATCGTCGCTGGTTTCCGCGGCGAGGAATTCGCGTATCAGCCGCTCCTTGTCGGTGCGTGCGGCGAGCGGCGGCAACTCGAGCGTGATTCCGTTCAGGCGATAGTAGAGATCCTCGCGGAACTCGCCGCGCGTGATCATGCCGCGCACGTTGCGATGTGAGGCGCTGATGACGTGCAGGTCCACCTTGACCGGTATCTCGGTGCCGAGCGGCACGACCTCCTGTTCTTCGAGCACGCGCAGCAGGCGCGTCTGCAGCGCCAGCGGCATGTCGCCGATCTCATCGAGGAACAGCGTGCCACCCGAAGACTGCAGCACCTTGCCGCGCATTCCTTCCTTGCGTGCGCCGGTGAACGCGCCCGGGCGGTAACCGAACAATTCACTTTCGATGAGCGACTCGGGGATGGCTGCGCAGTTGAGCGCAACGAACGGCCGGGCCGCGCGGTCGCTCGCGGCATGCAGCGCGCGCGCGAACACTTCCTTGCCCGCACCCGTGGGTCCCTCGATCATGACCGGCACGCGCGACTTCGCGATTCGATAGGCACTGCGCACATTGCGCAGCATCTGCGGATCTTCACCCGCCAGCTCTTCGAGCGTCAGTGACTCGCGCCGGCCGGTGGGCGCCTCCACCTGCATGACGCGCCCCGACTTCGCCGGCCGGATCGATACCGGCGCGTGCATCGGGCCGCGGTCCAGGCTGGCGAAGAACTTCCGTCCCAGCGCGACGTCGCGCACCGGGCGCAGGTCGCCTGAGAATTCACCCGCCATGCGGCGTCCCGGCTCGATCAATTCCGCCGCGTTGACGTCGAAGACGGAGTCGATGGGCCGCCCGATCAGTGCGCCGCGATTCTCCGCATGCAACAACTGCATCGCGGTTTCGTCGGCCGCCATGATGGTCGCGTCCGGCGCGAGCGCGATGGCTCCGTCGTGCTGCAGGTTCACGAACTCCGGTCGCGCGTGGAAGCGGAACACCACGCCATCCTGGAAGTGCCTCAGGAACAGGTACTTCTCGATCAGGCGCGCGGAGAGATTGACCAGCGCCATCGTGTGCGCCACTCCGGCACGCGTCGACTGCGCGCTCAACGTGGAAGCATCCAGCACCGCCACCAGCGCGCCGTTCGGATCCCGGATGGGTGCGCCGGAACACGACAGGCCGATGTGAGCCGAACGGAAGTGTTCGCCGAGGTGCACGGTCACCGACTGGTTGGCGGCGATGCAGGTGCCGATGCCATTCGTGCCTTCGCGGCGCTCACTCCAGTCCGCGCCGCAGATCAACCCGGCTTTCTGGAAAATGCTCGCCAGCGACGCATCCGTCTTCTCGTACAACACCACGCCGCTCGCGTCGGTGAGGACCAGTGCATAACCGGACTTGGCGATGTAGTCGTACAGCCAGTCGATTTCCGCCGACGCGATCTGCACCAGGTCCGCGTATTGTTCGCGGCGGCGTGCCAGCGACGCGGCATCGAGCACGCAGGGCGTGTAGTGACGCGCGGGATCGATGGAATAATCGAGGGCGCAGCGCCGCCAGGAATCCGCGATCGCGGAATTCAGGTCGGCACCCTCTCCTTTCAGACGCGCCGCCCGACCGCTCACGAAGTCGAGCACGTTCGTCGCATGTTGCACGACACTGGAATCCATCCGGAGCTCCCTCCCCTAATGGATAGATAGCGACTGGCAGTGGCGGAATGTATCACCCTGTCACTGTCACGTTGAACCCGTGTCAGCAGTGAAGACACGCATTTAACGTGATTCCGGGCCTCGCGACGCCCAAACAACACTCAGCCGCGGCCCTAACGACTTGTTTGTAGGCTCATTCCTACTGGCACGCGCCTTGCTGAGTACGGCACCCGTGGACACGGAATCAGGAAGGACGTGCCATGAATCATCGAAATTCTCCGCGATGGGCATCCGTACTGGCTGGCGCGACGATTTGCGCTGCAGCACCCGCGACGGCAGTGGAAATGACGGCCGGCGACTGGAAATTCACCGCCAACGGCAACGTGAATGTCCACTACATCGGCTCGAGTTGCGAGGACGAAACGACGCCCGCGGTCGTGGGAGGCCTGGCATGCCGCGGCAGCGCGGGCGAAGACCGCACCTCATCCATCAGCAACGGATTGCTGCCGGCCGCGCTGGCGCTCGGCGCGTCGACGACGCAGAACGGCTACGACCTTGCCGTGACGTTTGGCTTCTATCCCGGGATCAGCACCAACGACGGCAGCGCGAACCTGCAGCAGGGCGCGACGCAGACGAACACCGCGCTGGGGAGCGCCAGCATCGACATGCGCCAGGTTTTCCTCACGTTCGGCAACGACCACATGGGCCAATTCCTGATGGGACGAAACATCGGGTTGTTCGGCGCCGATGCGATCCTGAACGACATGACGCTGCCCGGCGTCGGCGCGGGCAACGGCAACTACGCCACGCCATCCAATACCTCGCTGGGATCGATCGGCCTCGGCTACATCTATACGGACTGGCTCGCGCAGATCGATTACACCACGCGTGATCTCGGCGGCTTCAAGCTGACGATCGGCATCTTCGATCCGCTGGAACCCATCGGCCAGGCGCTGCCTCCCGGCACGTCGGCACCGCCGGAGAGTGCTCCGGGCTGGCACGCGAAGGCCGCTTTTACAAAGGGGCCCATGTATTTCTCCGCGAGCCTGATCAGCCAGAAACACGAAGGCGTGACCGATGCCTCCGACTTCGACAGCTTCGGTTTCGACATCGGCGGCAAGCTCACCTTCGGCAATGCCGAATTCCTCGCGTGGTATTACCAGGGCGAAGGCCTCGGAACCACCGCGCTGTTCCTGTTCGGCAGCGATGGCGCCGGCAACGAGCGCGATTCGGATGGATTCCTGGCACAGTTCACCTACAAGTTCGGCAACCTCAAGCTCGGGCTCAACTACGGTGAGAGCAATCTCGACCTTGCTTCGGGTGAAGCGGTTTCGGCGCTGGTGGAAAAGAACCAGAAATACACGATCGGCGCCTACTACTCGCTCACCAAGAACCTGACCCTGCTCGGGGAATTTACGGACACGAACGCCCAGGCGCACAATGGCGTCGAGAACGACAGCAGCAACTTCAACCTCGGGGCGTACTTGTCATTCTGAACAACCAGAGGATTCTCAGCCTTTGTCTGTTGTCCGCATGCCTGCTTGCCACCTCGGCGCGTGGCGAGCGCGCCTATGTCTCAAACGAGGACGGCAACAGCGTCTCCGTGATCGACACGCGAAGCACGCAGGTCATCGCCACCATCGACGTCGGCAAGCGCCCGCGTGGCATGAAGCTGGATCGCGCTGGCGCGCGGCTGTTCGTCGCGGTGAGCGGACTGCCGAAATGCCCGCCGTCGGTGCCGGACGAAGAATGCGCCAAGCGCCAACGTGACCTGAGTGCCGACGGTATCGCGATCATCGACACCCGATCGCAGAAGGTCGTGCGTGTCCTCGCGGCCGGTTCGGATCCCGAACAATTCGATCTGAGCGCCGACGAGACGCGCCTGTTCGTATCGAACGAGGACGCGGGGCGAGCCTCGGTGGTGGACATTGCGAGCGGCAAACTCGTCGCCAGCATTCCGGTCGGAACAGAGCCTGAGGGCGTCACCGTCTCACCCAACGGCCGCTGGGTGCTGGTCACCAACGAGTCCAACCACGCAGTTTCGGTGATCGACAGCCACACGTTGAAGGTGGTGAAGTCGGTGTCCGTGGGCCAGCGGCCGCGTGACATTGCTTTCACGCCGGACAGCAGCGCCGCCTACGTCAGCGGTGAATTCGACGCGTCGTTGTACCGCATGGAGTTGGCCGGCGACGCGCCCGCCAGGCTGGTAATGCAGCTGCGCAAGGAGGCGCGGCCGATGGCGTTGGTGCTTGATGCGCCGCGCCAGCGGCTGTACATGAGCACCGGCCGCGGCGGCACGGTGGCGTTCATCGATCTCGAGCCGGCCCCGAAGCTCGTGGCGGAAGTGCCGGTCGGAACGAGGCCCTGGGGAATCGCCCTGTCGGCGGATCGCAAACGGCTCTACACCGCGAACGGTCCTTCGGACGATGTGAGCATCGTCGATACGGCCACGATGAAAACCATCCAGAAAATCCCGGTCGGCCGCTCACCCTGGGGTATCGTGATCAAGCAGGATCCTTGAGTCCACACGCGCGGTAGGCCTTCTTCTCCAGCTCGCGATACTGCTTCGCCTTGGCCTTCGCTTCATCCGAGTCCCGGAAGATTCCGCCACCCTCGCCGGGCAGCGTCGAATAGTGCGCGAACGTGGAAGCCTCGACGAAATCGTCGTAGGACAGGGTGTTCGCAATGTCATCGATGACACAGGAACATTGGTACACCTGTGACAGTTTGCCGCCATTCCTCGCCACGCAGTCGTTCACGTACTCGACCCGCGCCTGGGTCGGGTAGTCATGCGCCGGTGGCGCGGCATTCGCTGGGGCAAAGGCGCCGGCCACCATGAGGGTGCCCAGTACGCCGGCACTCGCCCGCCCATGGCACAGACGTTGCAATGGAAGGGCACCGTGCAGGCAGGGGAAACGAACATGAAACATCTGAAGCGCTCCTTACTAGTCGGCGTGGCGGCACTCGCTGCGACATTGAGCGGCATGGCGGCCGCCAGTGACATCGAACAGGCCATGGCCGATTCGAAGAACTGGGCTTCGCAGGCCGGCGATTATGCCAACCACCGCTACAGCAATCTCAACCAGATCAACGCCTCGAACGTCGGGCAATTGCAGGTCGCGTGGACCATGTCCACCGGCGTGCTGCGCGGTCACGAGGGTTCGCCGCTGGTGATCGGCGACATGATGTACATACACACGCCGTTTCCGAACAACGTGTATGCCGTGAACCTGAAGGACCAGTCCTACAAATGGAAGTACGAACCCAAGCAGGATGCCCAGGTCGTACCGGTCATGTGCTGCGACACGGTGAACCGCGGTCTCGCATACGCCGACGGCAAGATCTTCCTGCAGCAGGCGGATACGACGCTGGTGGCCCTGGATGCCAATAACGGCAAGGTGGTCTGGACCGCCAAGAACGGCGATCCGAAGATCGGCGAGACCAACACCAATGCGCCACACATCTTCAAGGACAAGGTGATCACCGGAATCTCCGGCGGAGAATTCGGCGTGCGCGGACGGCTCATCGCCTATGACCTCAAGACCGGCAACAAGGTCTGGACTGCCTGGAGCACCGGGCCCGACAACGAGCTGCTGGTCGACCCCGCCAAGACCAAGACCTGGACCAACGGCAAGATGGCGCCGATCGGCAAGGACTCGTCGCTCAAGAGCTGGCAGGGCGAGCAATGGAAGTTAGGCGGCGGCACGACCTGGGGCTGGTACGCCTACGATCCGAAGCTGAACCTCGTGTACTACGGCTCGGGAAATCCCGGCACGTGGAATCCGGCGCAGCGTCCCGGTGACAACAAGTGGTCGATGACCATCTTCGCGCGCGACCTCGACACCGGCATGGCGAAGTGGGTCTACCAGATGACGCCCCACGACGAGTGGGATTTCGATGGCGTCAACGAAATGCTGCTGATCGACGTCGAGTCCAAGGGCAAGAAAGTGCCCGCGGTGGTGCACTTCGACCGCAACGGCTTCGGCTATACGCTGAACCGCGACACCGGCGAGCTGCTGGTGGCGGAAAAGTACGATCCGATGGTGAACTGGGCCACCAAGGTCGACATGAAGACCGGCCGGCCGATCGTGGACAAGAAGTACTCGCCGCAGACCACGGGTCCGGACGTCAACGTCAAGGACATCTGCCCGGCCGCGCTCGGCTCGAAGGACCAGCAGCCGGCCAGCTACGACCGCAAGACAGGACTGATCCTCGTTCCGACCAACCATGTGTGCATGACCTACGAGCCGTTCCAGGTCGAGTACACGGCGGGCCAACCCTTCGTCGGCGCCACACTGACCATGTTCCCCACCCCGGGAAGCCACGGCGGCATGGGCAACTTCATCGCGTGGGATCCGGCCGTGGGCAAGATCGTCTGGTCGAAGCCCGAGCGATTCTCGGTGTGGTCGGGCGCATTGACCACGGCGGGTGACGTCGCGTTCTACGGCACCCTGGAAGGCTATCTGAAAGCCGTGAGCACCAAGGACGGCAAGGAGCTGTGGAAATTCAAGACGCCGTCGGGAATCATCGGCAACGTGTTCACCTATCAATACGACGGCAAGCAGTACGTCGGCGTGTACTCCGGCATCGGCGGCTGGGCCGGTATCGGCATGGCGGCGGGCCTCACCGAATCCACCGAGGGACTCGGCGCGGTGGGCGGCTACAAGGAACTGGCGAAGTACACCACTCTCGGTGGCTCGCTGTTCGTGTTCGCGCTGCCCTCTAGATAACGAATGCGGGGATCCATACTGGCATTGATGCTCATCCTGGCGCCGCTCGCGAGCGGCGCCGGGGATGAGGCAAAACTCTACCAGGTGCAGGAAGGCACCAAGGTCGACGCGAAGACCCTGATGGGCTGGAAGACGTGGCGAGCGCTCGCCTGCGAGCGCTGCCACGGCGCGGCCCAGGAAGGACTGGTCGGGCCCTCGCTGGTGGAACGCCTGAAGACCCTGTCGAAAGAGGATTTCCACACGCTGATGTTGAACGGGCGGCCGGAAAAGGGAATGCCGCCCTTCAGTTCGAGTGCAATGGTCACGCAGAACTGGGAAGGTCTGTACGCCTACTTGAAGGGCCGCTCTGATGGTGCGATTCAACCTGGACGCTTGTCGCCGCTCGAATAGTCCGCACCGCACCGGCAAACCCCGCGCGCTGCTGGCCGGCGCCGGGCTGGCGTGCATGCTGCTCGCGGCCCATGCGCAGGACTCGGCGGCCGTGTTACGGGTCTGCGCGGACCCGGGCAACATGCCCTTGTCCAACAAGCAGGGCGAAGGTTACGAAAACAAGATTGCCCAGGCGCTGGCCCGCGACCTCGGACGCCGCGTCGAATTCACGTTCTTTCCGCAGCGCATGGGGTTCGTGCGCAATACCCTGAAGCAACGCGACGAGGCGACCCAGCAGTTCAAATGCGATTTGATCGTGGGCGTACCGAAGGGATTCGAGCTCACGGCGACCACCAGGCCGTACATGCGTTCCACCTACGCGCTGGTGTTCGCGGGGCGCGAGGAATTCGCGCAGCTGCGGGCGCCTGAAGACCTGCTCGCGCTGCCACCGGAGCGGCTGCACAAGCTGCGCATCGGTGTTTTCGGCCGTTCGCCCGGCACGGACTGGCTGTTGCGAAACAAGCTGCTCGATCGCGCCGTCGTCTATGCGCCGCAGAGCGGCGACCCGGAGGAAAATCCCGCGGACGTGATCGAGCGCGACCTGGCGGCCGGCAAGATCGACTTCGGAATCCTGTGGGGACCGATCGCGGGATTCCTCGCCGGCCGGCATTCACAGGGCACGGCATGGCACGCACTGCCCTTCAAGCCGGACCCGGCAATCAAGTTCGACTACGAGATCTCGATGGGTGTGCGCTTCGGCGAGAAGGAATGGAAAGACACGCTCGACCAGTGGATAGGCGCGCATGAGCGCGAAGTG